>FLOH01000228.1_pt1 | contig 147761 bp, 143 predicted proteins | sample 756751 | NCBI WGS metagenome assembly FLOH01 (sample SAMEA4026879, study PRJEB14308) | marine metagenome | biome: coastal water; material: water | depth 74 m | reverse complement strand
CCTTCAGGGCGGGGGGAGGAATCAATGAGCCTGTCGGCCGACCAGGGTTGAGCTGGGCAAATCGCCCCAGCCGGGAACGACCGTCACCGGGATGCCTTCCGATTCCCACAGTTCGATAATCGACGGGTTATCGTCATAGGCGTGAACAATGTCGAACTCGAAGCGTATCAACTCCAGCATGTCTCGTTTCACATCAACATCGAACCTGTTGTCGTGGTCGCCCCGCATGTATAGGCGGTGGGAGGGAATGTTGTTGAGGTCAAGCCACATGGCTGTCTGGTTACGCCACATTGCTTTTCTCGCTGTTGCCGCGAGCACCGTGACACCAAGCTCGTGCCACCTGCGCGCATCCTCAGCAACCCAGTCGTGCGGCTGGGCGTTGACCGATTCGCGGTGAAAGGACTGCATGTCCTTATATCCACCGATTCGAGTTTCGGGTTCGAGGTAGCGCCAGCGGTACTCGCGCACATCGGCGAGAGTGCCGTCAATATCGAAAATTACTGCCTGTTGCTTCATACGTATATACTACCATAGTCTGCGACTGGCTTTTAGATAAGCTCCACCTGGTCAACCAGTACGTTCATCCCCGCATCCCTGAACTGAGCCCGACCGGTGATCTTGACAATGGTGTCAACACAGCACTTCGCAGAGTTCTTCGCCCACACCCGAGGAAAGGCTACGCATTCTATTTCCCTATCACGGTCGCTCAGCACAAAAACACCCATCTTGTCCCCCCGTCGGGTTGTTTTCTCTGACACGGAAGTGACAATTCCTGCGACGCGGATAAGGGAGTCGTCTTCAAGATCTTCATCTGTCTTGAGTTCGGTGATTGTTTGCTGCGCCGCAGCTTTCAGGGCAGATTCTTTCCCATCCAGGGGGTGGACGGTGATGTAGCGACCAAGCATGTCTCGCTCAATCTTCGCAATGTGTGACGCTGGCCATTCAGGCATCACAGGGATGAGCACATCGAGGCTGCTCACAATGTCACCCAAAGTGTCTGAATGTACGGTTATGGGGGCAGCATCGGTGACGTACTCTTTGGACTCATCGAGTTCTGGCAGTCGTGCCGGGGTGGGTTTTTTCCCTTGCGCTTCCCTTTCGGCGGTTTTCACGATGCGACTACTCAACCAGCGCACACCTTCCGTATACGGCTTGTTTGCCACGAGTGCTCCGGCGAGTGCGGCTCGGGCGTACCCAAAACCATCAAATGCACCGGCCCTGATGAGTGAGTCGATGGCGCGTGAGTTCAGCGCCTTACCCGACATGCGAGACAAGAAATTAGCAAACGAGGTGAACTCCCCTCCACGTTCCCGTTCGTCAATGATGGACTGGGCTTTATCGACACCGATGTTGCGAATGGAAGACAGTCCGATGCGGACCTTTCCTGCCACCGGCGTGTAATGCAGGTTTGACTTGTTGATGTCGGGTTGGGCAATGTTGATTCCGAGGCGCCGCGCTTCAGACAGGTAGACGGCGACCTTATCTTTGTCGTTCTCGTTAGTAGTGAGGAGGGCCGCCATATATTCTACTGGGTAGTGTTTCTTGAGGAAGGCTGTAATGTACGAGATCAGTCCGTAGCCAGCGCTGTGCGAGTTATGAGTGACAAGCCCGTTGCCAACCCAGTTATGGCCCGGGTCGTCCATTTCCAGGTCGTAGACTTCCTGCTTCCCGGCGTATTTGATTGATACTACGGTAGCGTATTCGGCCGAGTGCCCGGCCTGGCCACGGCGGGTGCGCTTGTTGTGCTTGTAGTCGTAGGCCTTGTGGTGGGATGCGCACATCATTTGGAGGTTTGATGGGTCGTTGTTTGTGCGGTCTCCGTCGAGGTGTGCGCGCTCGATGCGGTCTCCGTTTTCCTTTGTCTTGCCGCAGCCCTTCACGGTACACTTCCACTCCTGGGTTTCCGTCCATTCACGGAAGGCAATGTAAGCCCCGGTTCTGTAGCCGAGCGAGTTCTTGCCATTGCGCTCGCTGTTAGGGAGCTTGGCTCCAGCATAGGACGCCTCGACTCTGGTGAGACGGAACTCCCCTGGCTTGCATGCATTCTCGGACGGTTTTCCAAGCACCATAATCTGGTCGCCGGCCGCAATGTCGCCCAGCTCTTTCCACCCGGATTCGGTCATGTGGCGGTGATTCTTCGTCGACGTGATGCTGCGACCGTTTGACAAAGTCATCGTGTAAACGGGTCGCGTACCGCTGTAGTGGACGTCCTTGATGCGCTTAGCCCGAATTCGACCGTCGGAATCCAGGGCAAGCGCCGACAGCCCGCGATCGGGGTTATGGAACTTGTCCTGGTAGCTGCGACACTTCTCACATCGGAGATGACCGCTTTCTGTCATTTGCATTGGTTTCGGGTGATTAGCGTTACCACAGAAGGCGCAGGCGTTCGCTCCGAACTTTGCCGGCGCGCCATGAATGCGCTCATAAAGCTGCTCGATGGGCATTTCCTTCGGCGCGTACTGGTTGCCACTGCCCAAGCGAATTAGAGTTGAGCCAACCACGCATTTATTGAACGCATAGGAAGCGAACGGAACAAGAACATCCCAAAGCTTCTTGATCGCTTCGTCGGAGTAACCATTCTTCTTCATCCCCTCACGGAAGGGGACGTACTCCTTGTCGAGGATCTCTTTTTTCTTCTTCCCCATGGCCCTGCGAAGCAAATCTGCTTGCCCAAGAGAGTAGCCGGCGACAATCTGAGCGACGCGCTGGATCTGCTCCTGGTACACAATCAAGGAGTAGGTCTCATCGAGGACGTCGGCCAGTGGCTCCTTCAGTTCGGGGTGAATCGGAGTGATGGGCTTGCGATTGTTCTTGTAGTCCGCGTAGTCATTGTGTGCGTTTGCCGCCATTGGGCCAGGTCGATACAGCGCAAGAACAGCAGAAATGTCATCAAACGTGTCTGGCTGCATTTTCCGTAGAAGGGCGCGCATGGGGGGCGAGTCGAGTTGGAAAACGCCGAGCGTTTCGCCCGAGGCGAGTAGTTTGTAGGTGTCTTTGTCGTCGAGGGTGTTGATGAGGTGGTCGAGGTTGACTTCTCCCCCGTTAGCCTTAATCGATTTGAGCGCTTCGTCAATCGTTCCAAGGTTTGAAAGCCCGAGGAAGTCCATTTTTAGTAGGCCCAGGGTTTCGCAGGTCGGGTAGTCGAAGGCGGTCATGAGTGGGCCGTCTTTTTTGCTACGCATGAGCGGGACTATGTTTGCAATCGGCTCGGAGGACATAATTACCCCAGCCGCGTGTTGGCCCATTCCGCGCCGCAAACCCTCAAATTCTTTGGCGAGTTCGAATACTTTCTGCGTATCAATACTGGATTCAAGGAGTTCTCGAAACTTTCCTGCCTCCTTGTGCCTGGGGTGCCTCTCATCTTCGACGCCAATGAGTGGCATGGATACGCCCATAATGTCTTCGGGATATGCTTTTGTCATTGCCTCAGCGATGTGGTACTCAACCCCGAGTGCCCGAGCAGCATCCTTCATCGCAGACTTTGCCTTGATGACGCTAACGGTGCCGATATTGGCAACCTTGTCCTCGCCATACTTGTCGCGCACGTACTGGATTACTTCACCACGGCGGCGGTCATCAAAGTCGACATCGATGTCGGGCATCGAAATGCGCTCGGGGTTGAGGAAACGTTCGAAGAGCAATCCATGGCGCATAGGGTCGATCTCTGTGATTCCCATCGCCCAAGCGACCAGCGACCCACCCGCGCTGTTGTGGACGACATAAGAGTCGGTGCAATAGGAGTGATTTCCGGGGACAGTAAAGTCGTACACCTTTCCCTCTGCGGGAACGCGATTTACTTCGCGCACTCGGTAGTATGTAAACGATCCATCAAATCCAACTCCGCCACTATGCATTGATTCCGTGTCGAAATTATGAGCCGTGGTGACCTTGTACTCAGTTCGTGAGTCGCAGGCAAAGCCTGGGCGCGAGTCGGCTCGGGTATGGCTCTTTATGCCGAAGGGAAGGCCCAGGCTACCGAGGAGCAGGGCAACGTCGTTCGCTAGGCGTGGAGATACCGTGCTGTAGACGGTTTGATTGCCGTTGTAGCCATCGCCATACCAAAGTCCATGCAACAGTCCAAGCCTGAATTCCTCGGGTGTTGAAAGCAGCTCCACGGGAATATACTTTGTGTGCGCTGTCTGCTGGTAGTCAGGGAAGAGATCGCGAAATAGTGAGTAAATACCCTTATGCAGAATGGAATACTGACGAAGATCCTTGCTGGCGTGGTCCAAAAATGATGGTTTCAACCCGAAGAGGCTCTCAACAAGGCCTGGATAGTAACCAGTGTCTTCTGACCGCCTTTGAGCGAATCCCACCGTTGGTGCGCCATCCGTCCGGAGCCATCCGTTCGAGATGAACATACCGAAGAGTTGCCCGGCCCCGTAGGTCGCCGGAAGGAAGTCGGTTGATGCGACAATCTTGTTGGTTCGCACGTCGAGGCAATCCTGAACCGTAGCCCCTAGGTCCGACAGGTGATCTCGAATTCGTATAGCGGTTGCCCCAGCGACCTCGCCGCCCTTGTTCATAAACCGCTTGACAGCGGCGCTTGAGCAGCCAGCCGCGCTCGCGATGCTCCGCGAGGAGAGAGTTGACTTCTCTGCTGACTGATGAATCGCAACAGGCTCGAATCTCCACCCAGATGTGGAGCAAGGGAGCTGCAGTCGCGGGGTCACAACAAGGTCGCCGACTTCAACTTCGTCGGCCCGAATCCACTCGGGCTCAAAGACATCGGGCAGATATCGGTAACCCTGTGCGAGCCGACGAGAGTCTGTCTCCCGGTTTGCTTTAGAAACAAGAACCTTATGGTCAGCCGTCATTTTATTGCCCCGGCCGCCGTAGAATGCCTTGATCTCGATGAGCTCCTCGTCGCAGTCGTACTCGAATGTTTGGGGCACAACGACGATCGCCCCAGTGTGATCGAACACTTCGTCGCCTACGACGACGTCTTTGATGTTCTTAGTCCCGGTGGGGGTCAAGACCTGTGTATCTCCGGAGAGGCATCCACGAGCTGGTCCGACCAGGATCCCGTTCTCCTTGGCCCAGTTGATGAAATCTGCGGTAATGAGAAAGTAGTCGGGAAAGTTCATTTGCTTAATGATCTCGAACTCGTACAGTGCACGATTCTTATACTCCTGCGGAACCTCATCAGCAGGAACGCCCAGTCGCTTAGATAGGCCGTCGCGGATGGCGATGGAGAACTCTTGGATGCTGCTGCGGCCGCTGTCGGTTGGGTAGACGGGCATGAGTCCGTCTTGAGGCTCGATGGTGATGTTGCAGCGCTCGGCGATGAGGAGGGTGTTGTCGCATGCCTCAGGGAGCTCTTTGAACACCTCCCGCATTTCCTCTGCAGAACGCAGATAGAACGCGTTCCCATCAAACTTGAACCGGTTGGGGTTCTGCATGTTGCTACCCGACTGCACGCACAAGAAAGCCTCATGCATTGTGGCGTCTTCTCGATACACGTAGTGCAGGTCATTTGTGCCAACGAGTGGTATGTTGAGGTCTTTTGCGAGCCGCATCAACCCCTCACGGGCTCTTGCCTCCACCTCCAACCCATGATCCATCAACTCAAGGAAGTAGTTCTCGCGGCCGAGAATGTCTTGGAATGTTCCGGCTACACGGCGCGCCTCGTCGTATCGACCCAGGCGGAGAAGTGTTTGGACTTCACCCGAGGGGCATCCGGTGGTGGCGATGATTCCCTCAGAGTGTTGGGAGAGAAGTTCAATGTCGATGCGGGGCTTCTGGTAGAAACCAGTTTCGTATGACCCGGTCGACATGGCGTAAAGGTTTTGAAGCCCGGTGTTGTTCTCGGCCCACATTGTGACGTGCGTGTACGAGCCTCTGCCTGAGATGTCGTCATCTTTCCCGTTGGCGATGCGGATAGGTTCGGTGTGGGTGCGGGGGTAGTCGATCGGCATGAAATATGACTCCAAGCCCAAAATGGGCTTAATGCCTGTTTTCGTGCACGCCTGATAGAAGTCATAAAGTCCGGACAGGGTTCCGTGGTCGGTGATAGCTACCGCTGGCATGTCGAGCTGGATGGCGCGTTCTGCCAGGGGTAAGGGTTTGGCGGCCCCGTCGAGAGCGGAGGCGTCGGTGTGGTTGTGCAGGTGAACGAATGATGAACCCATGTGTGGTTGACGACTCCTCTCTACGTAGGGCATAGCGGCAGCAGCACCAAACGCAATCGTTGGATTAGGTAGATTCCGAAATGTCGATGGAATCTTGCAAAAATCCGCCCTCGGTGAGAACGGCGTCGGAATGGTTGTACTGCCCCGACATAAACTTGTTGTAGGCGTCCTCCTGAGAGGTAGCTTCGACCTCTAACTTCCACCAGTCTTCAGTTGTGTATGACACAATGTATTTCGGCATTCCCGTGCTCCTTCTGGGTGTGGGTACTGGTTACTTCGATGCGGCAATGATTGTTCCGACCCGAACAATGTCCCCGGCATAGTTCAACTCAACGATGCGCATCGTTGCTCCCGGCACGCTCGCCACCACCACGGGTGTCCCGTCCACGCTCGCTGGCACCGGGAAGGCGGTAACCCAGGTGTGTTCATCGTAGGAGACCTGCACTGCCGCGTAGGTGCCGTCACGATCGCTGATAGCCAGCGCGTCGAGCATCCCATCTTCACGTTCGGTCAGCGTGAGTGCGTTGATGTTGTGGTGTTCCTCTGTGCCCTCAGGCGTTTCGATTACGGTCACCGTTACGGGACGGCTGAACCGAATCTTGCACCTGCCTTTGGCATTACAGACGTTGCGCGCGACACTCACCCGAGTTCCTGCCGGGTCAAATGTGACAGGCATGGTGTAGGTGCGCTGCTGGGGGGCGAAGATAACGAAAGGGGACTCGCCCCGGGGGTGGACACGGAAGCCCACAATGTTGTCGATGTTGCCTCGCGCCGACCACGTGATCTCATGCTCAGTGGCTGATGCGGTGGAGATACGGGCGTTTGCTTGGGCAGGAAGGACCGCTGCGAAAACGGCAACAACGAGAAGGGCGAAAAGTCCACGTACGACTGTCTTTTTCATATTCATATCATACTACCCCGGTCTGACATTGGCAACATGGGGGTGCCCCCTAAGGGGGCTATTTTCCCGCTATTCACCACATGCGCGCCCTCACCTCAATGTCAGCCCTTGGCCTTGCTATTGCCGCATTCTCCGGCGGCGCCGTCGCCGGCTTCGTCATCACCCCAGGGGCCACGCCCGCAGCAGCCAAGATCACACACGAAGAGAAGCCGCACCTGCGTGTGCCCGACACGTGGCGCATCACCGCCACCAGTGGGCAAACAAAACCCGTCAAAGCTGCCCGGCCCACCCAGAACACCATGACCATCAACCCAGGCAAACGCATCACCCTCCACTCGGTACCCGCTGGGTCCACCGTCACCATCTCCTCGTCACACCAGCAGCGCTTCCCCGCCACCATCGAAGAACGCAAACCCGGCAAGTGGGCCACCAGCGTGATGACACCCAACTGGAAAGGCCACATCAGTGTCACCACGCGCAGTAACACCACGTGGCGGCTGAAAGTGAACACAAAACAAGCACCCTCAGTGGATGTGCAAATCAGCCCCAACAGTGAGCAAATCTACGGCGTTGGTATGCCTCTGACCATCAGAACAGATACCGTACTCACCCCAGAAGCCAAAGCGATCGTTGAAGACAACCTCACCTTAGAAGCTCATTTAGGTTCAGGGGTGGAGCCCGTTGACGCTGCGGGCGGCACATGGCAGTGGAGCAGCGAAACGGAGGCACAGTTCAGGCCCGCAACCTTTTGGCCAGCAAACAGCACCGTCCATGCGCGCATCAATCTGTCAGATATTGAGGTGATGAAAGGCTTGTGGGGCGACAAAGAAACAATCACCACGTTGAACGTTGGAAAACAAAACATCATCGTCGTTGACTTGAATGACTATACGCTCACACAGTATCAAGGCGGCAAGAAAAAGGCGGAGCTGAAAACGTCCGGTGGCAAGGCCGGATGGGAAACAGCTAACGGCTGGAAGATTGTGTACGAAAAGTACGACATGAAGCGCCTATACAACCCTGACCCGGTAAATGGTTGGGATGTGATGGCCCCGTGGTCGATGCGCGTCACCACGATGGGGGAGTTCATTCACTCCGCGCCCTGGAATCCCAGCATTGGATACGCGAACACGTCACATGGTTGCACAAACTTAACTGTCGATGACGCGAAGTGGCTGTATGACCGCACCCAAATTGGTGACCCTGTGTACACGGTGGGTGGCGGTCAGACGGTGCGGTCATGGGACGGGCTGGGTGGCATTTGGAACGTTGGGGCCGACCCGATGCCCGAGGTTTCCTCGCTCTAGAGCCTGTCGGTTTGTGTTGTCGAGATGCGGCAGGCCAACTCGGGTTGGTTGTGCCGTCGGGCAATACCGCAAGCACGTTTTGCTCTACATCTATCTACATTCCGAATTACGCAGGATCAACAAGCAAGTCCGTATCTATTGAAACGGTGGAGGAAAATAACGCAACAGGGGCAGATATGAGTGTGTGGGCTGGCCTCTGGTCGTCAGCTGCCGCCATTACATCCATTCGGTTGCTGTCTGATCCGTTTGCTGCGGCCTCTGACTTGGCTACAAATAGCAGCGCCCACCTCTACGGCATCACCAAAGCATAAGGAGAAACACATGTCACACCCCATCGCAGTCGAGGTCAACTGCCAGACCGGCGACGTTACTGAGCGGCCCCTGACTGCGGAGGAGATCGCGCAGCGTGAGGCTGACGCTGCTGCGGCTGCGGTCGCTGAGGCTGAGCGGGTCGCTGCGGAGGAGGCCAAGGCGTCAGCCAGGGCCAGCGCCATCACGAAACTCGCGGCGCTTGGGCTGACTGAGGAAGAAGCCGCCGCCCTCGTCGGGCCAAATCCGCAGAGTTAAATCCGATCTGGCCGTAACCGTCACGTTAGCGACAGGGGATAAACCCCCGCCACAGTGATACGACAAACCGTATCGCCCCGCGATACTCATACCTGGGGTATAACTTCCGGTTATGAGGGGCCTCCCTGCTGCATTGCAATGCAGTAAAGTCCAAGTGCCGCACACATAGTTGTGGGAGTTAGCCCACCCTGGGCACCTAAGTCACATCACTATGCATGTGACCGTCAACTTGTGGTGTGCGCGTATATGCCCACATGAAGGGTGTGCGGGGATTAGCCCCCACGCCTCAGCCCCGTCTTGTGACGGGGCTTCACCTATATCCATCTGGAGGGCAGTCATGGATGACGACATCTGGGATCTGCTCGGATACGTCGAGTACGACGACGAATAGCAACACCCCCCTAGGAGGAGAAAGAGTATGAGTGGTGGTTCAGTAACAGTATCTAACGGCGCAGCCAACACGCTTTTAGAGGTGCTGCGTTGACTGTCACTACGGACATTACTGATGGCGTTCTTCTTGACATTTCTGTCGCTTACTCTGCGAGCCTGACTTCGTTCACTTTGGGTGCTTTCGCCTATGAGTGGGCTGTCGCTGGTCAGCCTTTCCTGGGTGTGGCGTCTGATGAGTTCCCGATGATTCGGGCATTTACGGCGTCAGCGAAGGAACAGTTCGACAATCAGCGTGACCCTGGTGAGCAGTCGTTGTCGGGCTGGTGGTTGCGGAGTCAGCGTGATTTCTCTGGCGGTGCCGGCATCACCTATCTGGAACCTGCCGATGATGAGCGAACGATGCGTCGAACGTGTCGCGCAGTAACACAGAGTGCCCATCACCGGGATCCGAAGCATCGGGGTCAGCCAGATCCCCATCTCGTGCCATTAATGGGTCTGTGGACACGAAGTCATAACCAGGAAGTAAGCGACCCACCAAATCCAGATTCGGGTTAACCCCGGTGTCAACCACAGCCACCGTCACTCCTTGGCCACGAGCCCCTTGGGCCCACGCCGCTGGGGCATCAACACCGTATCCACCCCCAGTAGACAAGGGGCCGGATAAGTTCCATGCCGACGCCGAACCAGGGTCGTTCACGGCCGCAGAGACGGCACCAGTGTGCAAGAATGCTGCAACGATAGAAATTGACGTAACAGCGACGGTGGCCTGCTTAATGGTATTCAGCGTCACAGCTGCCCCTTAGAGAATCCCCGACCCCACAGGCGGAGTTGATGTTATTTCCCTATCCCGGGGAGGCGCCTCCATTAAGTCGCCGATTAGGCACTCGACTCCGATAGCACATTGATTCGGTCCCGAAAGTCATCGACAATCGCGTCACGGTTCAGCAGACCCGCCTCGTGGAGGGCGAAGTGATGTCCACAGAACAGCAGCGCGCCGGCCGCGAAACGCACCCTGACGAATGCCTGCGCGGAGCAGCGGTCACACCTGTCGGACACACTCAAATCGCCCAACGGGGCATCCACAACACTACCGGGATCTGCGATCACTTGAACCTCCTCAAAAAGAAACGAATACATCATACTACCACAGTATGGTGCATTTCGGAAATATTGGGATTAACGGAGGATCTTCAAGGGCAGCTGTTCTCGCAAAACATGCAACTGCGACCCCTCAGGGGCACCAGCCGTAGCGCTAAAGAAACGTCTCCACACCGGTACAACAGAACGATACAATTGGGCGTCATGAACGTGGCGGGATAACGTCCACCGCCACAACACGAACGACACTACCAGAGCAATAGAAATAAGCCCCGACGCTAACTCCAAGGACCGCCACCCGTACAGCGAGCCGTACATGGCAAAGCGAAGCGGTAGTAGCACCATGCCGATGATCAGCATCGTGGTCCAAAATTCGCGACGCCCACCATAAATCCAGTTTCGGCGCTCAATTGAATAATCGAACAGCACCCTCAGGGTCGTCAACAGAAGCGCCCCTAGTCCTCGGAAGCACCGCCACTCGACCGCTCAACGTCCCCTTTTTGCCTCTTTTGAACGATACGAAGTGACTCAGCGTAACTATCGCAACCCACAGAACCCAACCCCTTTCAATCGATGACGCCCTATTGGCTCCCTAACATGCAGTTTCGGGCACCGCCCTCTCAGGTGTTTTCTTTGACGTTGACGGCGAGCTCAATTTCTCCTTCAAAGGAACAGGCTCAGGTTCGCTGAGGTTTCGCCACAACTCAGCCGCTTTCACTTCATCAACAACCACATTCTGCCCATCACCACGCGGGACCCAGGGCACAGTGATGAACGAAATACGCCCCAATGGAACCTCACTCAACACCAACGCCAAATCAAAAAGGGCCTCTTTGCTGGCCAGCTCTTCGTCCACAGTGAGCCCACGGGTGGTGACGTCCAAAACGCTGTAAATAGTGCCAGGGTTGGTGAGGACCCGCATCGAGGTTGCTTTCTTCATGAAGGCTTTAAGGAAGTCGTGTTGGCGGTTGATGCGTGAAATATCGGACCCGTCCGCGAGTGTTTTTCTGGCGCGCACAAAACCTAAAGCCTGCTCACCATTCAGGGTGTGCCAGCCGCGAGACAACACAAGTCCACTATCGGGGTCGCTAATGTCGACGGGAATACACATGTCAACGCCGCCAATGGCGTCAACAGCCCCCTTGAACCCCTCAAAGTCGACGACCGCGAAATGATCAATGGGTAGGCCGGTCATGTTCTCGACAAGTTTCACGGTGCAGCCAATGCCAGAAAGGTCAAAGGCCGCATTGAATTTTGCTTGCCTTCCCTCGATACTGGTCAGGCCAATCCCGTCTTTCACGTCGCATTCGGGCAGGGTGACCCAAGTGTCTCGCGGGATGCTGACAGCGGTGGCCCGTGAACGGTCGGCCGGGATGTGTAACAAAATGGTGGCGTCGGCGCGTTCACCTTGGTGAATGTTTTGGTTGCCGTACATGTTGCCACTGTTTTGCCTGGTGTCGCTGCCGGCAATGAGTATTGTTATCGGCTGGTTGGTGTACCTGTTTCGCCGCGAAATCTCGACCGGGGCAGAGGGTTGCGGTGTTGAGTTACCCACTTGTCGCGGGGCGGTGGCGATGTTATCGATGAGCGTGTCCGCGGTGTGGGCAACATATGCGGAGGCAAGGCTGAGGGTGAGGACACTTGCTGACGCGATCCCTGCCGCGACGCGAAAAACACCAGCCATGGGCTTCAGTTAGACCTGGCGAGATGATTGCGGATGACCCCACCCACAAGATTGAACTGGTCTTCATGGGAGAGGGTTGGGCCGGTGCGCCCCAGGGCACGGTTGGCGAGCCTTTCCAGCATAAATACCGGAGTCGGCCATGTCTCTGTCGTGCCGGGGAGGAAGCCTGAATGGGACACTCCGGGTAGCGCAATAACGTGCGCACCATACTTTTTTGCAAATGCCACGCCCTGTCGGTGGGTCACAACATCGTGCTCGCCCACGACGACCGTAACGCTGCTCGGGTCCAACTCGTTCATGATGTGCGGTATCCACCGATGGGCAAGAAAGGGGTTCAAGAGGAGGACATTCGGGCTGTCGCTCAAGGTGGCGGCCTTCAGGGCGGGTACCGCGCCGATGGAGTGGGCAACAATGTGTACGGCGCTGTCGCATTGAAGGTGGGCCTTGGTGACGTCGTCGCACCATTCGCTCAGGTTGGGGGCCCAGGGTCGGGTGGAGTCGACGTTGATCGAGTCCGCCCCCGCGTGATTGATGAGGCGCTGCAGCGATTCTCCGGACCCGAAAAGACCATGTACAACAATGACCTGACGGGTTTTGTGTGTGATCGATACGGTCATAGTTTTATACTACCATTGTTATGTCTCGGAAGACGCCGAGAGTGAGGCGCGAAGGCAGTGAAGATCGCGACGATTCTCCACAAACCCGAGGGCGGAGAACACTACACCCGCCCCGGCGGGGATCAGGAGAACGCCAACCCACCACGCCGGCAGCACGCTCGCGGCCGCCAACAAGCCACCCACGACAACAAGGGCCACCAGGAGCGATATCGAGAGGGCGAACGTGGCGCGCCACAGGTAGTAGGCACGAAAGGTGGCCCGAATTTCTGGGCCACATCGGTGCACCATGTCAATAACGGAAAGCCGTTGTATTTGTGGCATGCCCTGGAGATATTCCGTGCCAAGTAGATGTTCGGCATCAAGGCAGCGATGCTCGATTAGGCTATTCATCAGGAAGATCCATTTCATCTGCTGCTTCCAGTACTGCTGCGGCAACGTGATGCCACGTGTCATTGCCTGACTGTTGGGCAATGCGAACCATGGCGATGTGGGGAGGGGTCCCAGCATCGATGAGTGAGAGTGTTTCGCGCTGTAAGCGTTGTAGTTTCTTTAGCTCAAGTTCGCGTAGAGACATTTCTACGGATTCGTCAAGGCCTCGCCCTTCGATGACATGATGGGTGATTCCGGCGACGATTGCTTGGGCCTCGTTGTCTTCTTGGCTGAGTTTGCGGGGCATTTCGGAGAACCACCCGCCGGCGGCGAAGCCCATCATGAGGATTGCGGCGGCGGTGATGAACGAGGAGTGTTCTGTTGTGGTGGTGATGATGGTGGAGGCGAGGATGGTTGCGGTGGACAGGTAGATGAGGATCGCTGCGAGTTTCGGTTTTCCTGGGGGGAGGGCGAAGCTGAAGTATCCGGCTGTGAGTGCTGCGATGATGAAGAGCATGATCTCCACGGTTCCTTCCCCTTCCTTGTTTCTGGTAGTGTGCATCGCCCCCTGGTCGATAGCGGTATAGGGGCTGCGTGTTTGGGTTGGTTTAGCGGGTGTTGGGGATGAGGGTTCGGGTTGCCCAGTCCTTCAGCTTCATGTTTTAATCGTATTACTTCATACTACCGTTGTCAAGTCGCGGTACTAGCCCCGAACTACCGTAGGCTCATACCAATTAGGGGGCCGCCGCCTCAATGGCGTCGAGGCCAAAGCATACTAAAACGGACTAGACGCCCAAAACCGCACATAAAGGGGCAAAACACTCAAACCGGCCGCGGGTCCTAGCGGACAATCGACGGCACCGTCACATCAAAACGAGCCTGACGAGTCGCATCACAAGCATCTGAGAACAACACCTCAGTGACAGAACCCGTCCAAGAGCCCGCCGGCGTAACAACAATGCTACTCGGCGAATTCACACTCGACACAACCTCCGACGGAGCCATCTTCGTGTACCTAATGAGCGAAGACACACCCCAGCGAGGCTGAACACCCCAATATCTAGCGGGCTGACTGGCCGCATTAAACGCAACCATGAACCCCGGGAGCATCACCGAATCCGCATCATCATAGTTAAGTACCGACGTCGGTCCGTACCAAGAGTTCAACGCCAACCGGTCATAGTTCCTAAACGCGTTAGGTCGCTCACCCTCAGCAGTGTCTTGGCCATACACCTTCTCCACATATTTACCGTCCTCGTCAATAGGTTGACGGGCAACGTGATACGGCTGGCCCGCATCATTAGGTCCCGGTCCACCATTCGTCAAAGTGCCCAAGAGGGACGGCGAGTTCTGTTGCAGCCGCGGACTTAAACCCATAAAAGTAGACCACTTACGCATAGACGCACCAGCCGAGCCATCAAGCTCCTGAGCGTCACCACCCAACCTCAACGTGGGCTCGGCGTAGCGCAAGAAATCAGCCCACACGAATTTGTTGTTTGCGCGAACCTGAAAATCCGCATTCGGGGTTGTTGGCTGAATCCAATCAGTGAAGCCACGGTACTCACCAAGATAGGCATTTGTGGCCGCATCTCGGGACCTATAGATCGGGTTTGCGATCACATCCGTAGTTCCATTTTCCCGACTGACCAGTGCACATTCCATCACGCCCACAGTGGTTCCAGCCCCTACCGGCGGATCAATGACCAACGGAGGACAGTCTGCCTTCATCCACTCAGCCTCTTCTGCAAGAGAAAGCGGCGCAGACCCGCGAGGGTTAAACAAAGCAAACGGTCTCTCCCCACCAACCAGGGAACCAGAAAGCGTCCTGGAATTCAAACAATCCCGAAGGAACCACGTTGCCGTAGTTGACGTGGTGCGCGAAGCCGGCGCATCGACACTCAACGGAACCGTCTGCCCCGAATAAGACCCGTACACGAAACTATTCGGGTACGTGCGGAAAGACACCTGAGACATCTCCACTTCAGACGCAATCTTGTATCGGCCCTGATACGCCATTAGCCGCTCGGCACGGCGCTGAGACAAAGGAACAATGTCCCCATTCGCCAGCCGCTCTTCAGCCTCCAGAAAATCCGGAGACATCTCGTTATAGGCATCACCACGGGCAACACACTCGCGCCAATTGTTCTGCGGATCCCGACCGTAGGGAGTCTCAGCGGAAAGTCTATTCAGTAACGCAGGGTTATCCAACGTGAAACCGTCAGTCACCTCAGGCATCAGCGTCAAATCGGGCTCCAAAGGCCCCGCCAACGTCATTTCGTTCGACTTCAAACAGTCACGGATGCCCGTAATTGGAAGCGCCGCCGCGGCACCAACATAAGGCCCCTGCCACGACCCAGGAACAGGAACATCGCGGCAAATCCAGTCACTCAGACCAGAAACAGGGTCAACATAACGATCACTGATCTGAGTCCACGAAACCAGGCGCTCCCAAAAAGCGCTCTCCACCCGGTTCGTGGACGACACCAACTCGTCTGAGTGCGAGAACTGCGGGAAACTTTGGTTAATCTGATCACGACTTAAATATGTTCTCTCCGTGTAGCTGTCTTGCGCCGTGCCGAACCCGGTCGAGCACGCGTAGTCCTGAAGCGGGTCATCCGCATACGCCGGAATACTCGCCGCAATCATCGCAACCACGGCCGTAGCCGCTGCCGCATAGAAAACTGGACGCTTAAACATCAGAAACGCACCCCACCATTCACCGCAGAAACAGAGTCCACAAGCCACGACCCAGAAGTTGGGTTCTTTTTCAAAACCCATGTCGATGTTGAGAACAGCACTGGGCGCTGCTCACCGTTCAACCAATACACGGGGCGCGTCGTTGACACTCTCAATGACAACGCATTCGGCCCCGCCGACGTCACCGAGTCAACCTTGAAGGACGGCTTCGGACCCGTCGGAGTGAAGAAGCAATATCCAAGTGAGCCACCGTCGGGCCTGCCAAGGTCCTCGCCGTCAATTGTCCACGTGGCAACACACGTAGATGTAGCGGTGAGGGCGCGTGCCGCATCAACACCAGTGATTGTCGCCGTGGGAGAAATAAGCCTCGACAGCGACTTCACCCCATTAGCAGAAAGATAAGCCCCTAAACGTCTCGTATCAATTTTGCCGCCCGCCGGAAGCTCACCTGCCTGCTTCGACATCGTGTCCCACACAACCTCCACAGTGCCTGCGGCCTGATTCACGTCGCCAGACGAAAATCCGCCCGCTGCTGGAAGGTTTGTTTTCGAAGGAACAGAAGGCACCGGAGGGACATACTGTGGATCCACCTTCGTCGAATTACGTGATTCCTCCTCTGCGGCACGACGCTCCTCTGCAGCTCTCTGCGCCGCCAACTCCTCAGACTCATTAGGAACAACCCGCGTCTCACCGGACCGATCCGTAATCTCCACCTCACCAAAACCAAGCTCAGGCCTCGCCGGGTCACTGACCTCGTAAACACCATCATCAGAAGAGGGCTCAGACGTCGCAGGCTTAGAAGGGGAATCAACCCACGTATCAACCGGAGCGGAAGTACCCCCAGAGCAAGCCGAAAGCATCAGCACCGCAGAAGCAGCACCCGCTACAGCTAAAACCAACCTACGCTTCATCAATAAGCTCCATTCGACACGGTTTAACCAAAATCTCTCTATCTGCCCCGCTCACAACAACATCTAAGGCATCTCATTTACAGAAAGACGTTCCTGCTCAATGCCGGCCTGCGCAGAGCGAGTCAAATCGACCTCAAGAGCCCCACCCACAGGTGAGCGATAACTGTCCTGAAGTTCAACCACAACACCGCGATAGAAAGTTTCCCTCACCGCGGACGTAACAAACTGGCGATCCTCAAACAGCGGTTCAGAGTTAGTTTTACGTTCCGGGGCTGGATTGAAAATGCTTGTTTCCGCTGCTGTCGGGCGGATCGGCGTGTACGTTCTATCAACCGAATCCACCGGCCCGCGAGAAACAGAGGTTGCCGGCCCCAAATCGACCAGGATGCGCCTCACTGGGCCAAGAAGCTGAGGCGAACCCGTCGATCTTACGCTCCGAGAAGTGTTCGCATACAGCAGACACGTTGACCCACTTTGCACATATCCACTCGAACAAAAACCAGTGCCCGGCTGGGTAGTAGTGTTCTGGTTCCGGGTAGCCGCATACGTGCGGGTCACATAAACAGGCTCGCCGATGCGACGCGTCAACGTGGCATTGCCGATACGCACCCAGTCGTAACGAATAATGTAACTTTCCGTCTTATAGATAGGAACCTGTTGCCACCGCGTACAGACACCACTTTTATTGTACCGAGTACAAGCACCATTGCGGTAGCCAGATATCACCTGACGCGTCCCCCACACTGCCATCTGAGCGAAACAACCAGAGGACTCGCGGCCAAGGTTTCGACCATTCGTGCCAGAAGAACACACCCACACGTCATAAGCATTCGGGTACGTGGCCTCTTGATACGAGCAAGTCGTTCCCGAAAGCGTCCCACCAGACGGGCACGTGTACCAAACATCCGTTCTTACACAGGAACTGCCAGACTGGGTGAAGCCTGACGGGCAAGCGTAAGAAAGGCTTCGCGTGTCAGCCACATACCGGCACACACTGCCAGTAAGGGCACCGATCTGACAGAAATACTCACGCGGCTCCCGGAAACAATTCTCACCAGACTGAACAGCGGTACTCGGAGCGGAAACCCCATAAACAGCACAATCAAAATCAATCACAGGATCCAAATAAGCCGTCTCGGTACCCACGCAGAACGTCTTATCCTCAGACAGTGTCCACCCGCCCCACACCGAATACTCACTATTCAAGATTGGTGTTGTGGGGCAGATAGCTGTCGCCAACTCCTGCCCGCACTCGGCGTTTTGGTCAACGATGCGGCCGTCCTCGCACTCCCAAATTGTCGCCAAGGTGATACACTGGTTGCCCACGAGTGTTGCACCATCGGTTGTACAGAAATACTCATACCGGTCAGGAAGCTCCCTGCGGCACGTCTCACCATCAGCCAGCATCTCCCAGCCACCAGTATCTGGGCAGTAGTTGAACGCAGGGAGCGTAACCTCGAACGGTTCGATGCACTGAACCGTCACAGCAGCATCACCCTCCGCGATCACAGCCGATGAACCATCAACAACTTTCACCGACGAATCAAAAGACGCAAACCTGTCACCCCCCGAAGAAACAAGGCGACTATTCGAAAACGCAACAAAAGCGGCCTGCTCGGCCTTCTCACAATCAATGCCAAGCTCACCGCTGGGGGTCGTCACCGTCTGTGACACAGCAGCCTTAGCCACCTGATCAGCCGTGTCGTCAACGTTTGCTTGCGCCGTTGACCATCCTTGCAAACTCAACATGAGGGCAAACACAACCAGCCCAAGGATCGGGTAAAGGATAGCGGCAATAACTATCCCACCTGCACCCATCTCACTTCGGGTGCGCCGGCTAGCCCACATAGTTTTTATCCCCAATCGTTGCTGTCTTCACTGACATGTAGAAGTAGTCACCACCGACGATGTCGCCCTCGGTTAGCGTCCAGCTGCGAACGTTTCCACCCACAGCGCACGCCACAAGATCACCTGCGCGAACCACCGAATCGGGGCTCACCTGCGAGGAAGCGTTCCTAGCTGACGGAATGATGCTCCCCGGAGCCCCATTTCTGCCCGGAATGTAGCGTCCACATGTGACACGGATCTGGTCTCTGTCACCAATTTTTCCAGTAGCGGCAAGGGCGGACTTAAGCTGCGCATCAACTGTGAGGGTCTCGTTCGGAATTGCCCTCATCCCGTACCTTGCATACTTTTCGGAATAGGCGTCCACGATCCTGTTCACTGACGGGACAACGGCCTGACGGGTGGAAAGACCCATGAGAAGGATGAGGGTGATGAATAGGACGGAGGTGACGACGAAGAAGATGTATGCGATCAAGTCTCCTGAGCCGTGCTCGTTTCGGATTGTGCGCACGGCTTTTCACCTCCCTCTTAGGTTTTCCCTAACGTGCGCGTGCGGCGGCGCGCTATTGATAGCGGAAAAATGGGGGGTGTTTGCTGGCGGAAAGAAGAAGGCTAAGACTGCTCTATCGCGGTTCGCTTGACTGCGGAGCGGGTGCGTTGACGTCGCAGCCGCCGATCGGCGTGCTTGCCGGAGGACCCTGAGCGGCGGCGTTCAACGACCGAACGCGTACGCGCATCCAGTTCGCTTCGGCCTCTCTCGCGCCCCATAACAATATACTACCATATTCTGCGCTTGAAGGCCTATTGGGTTAACACAACGGCCCCGGTGATCCGATACACCCGGCCCCGCTCAGGCCTCAGCATGTCGACGCCAGAAATAAAACGCACTCAGAAAGCGAACTCCGCAAAAACCCCATTATGATCCGACCCACCCTCACCATCGAAAACCTCACACTGCAAGGGGAAACCCGGCCTGCCGTAAACCCACCCGCGCGACATCAAAAAGTCAATCCTCCGCCCCGGAATCTGACTCACATCATGAATGCCCACCGAACGGGCAGTATCAACCGCATAACTCAACCGCGACGGATCAGAAGTAAACCCATACCCCGAACCTGACGCAGCCCAAGCATCCACCCAAAACGCACCCACATCGCCCGAACCTTGCAACCCGGTCATGAAACGCACAGTGGACGACTCCGGTGTTGCATTAAGGTCACCCCCCAAAACGTGAACCGCTGAGGGGTGGCGCTCCGCAACACCGCGGGCGAGAAGTTCCAAATACACAGCCTGCTTCAAACGCACCGGCTCTTCCAAACCACCCCAAGCGAGATGAGATGTGTAGACGGCCACAAGGCGGCCACAAGGAGATTGCAGTAACGCGTACGCCCAGTTATCAACGTTACCCACACCAGGGGTGAGAGAATCGGATTGCTCCTGATCCAGGGGCAATCCGGAGGACTCAAACGGGAACCTCCCCGACTCCTGCTCCAAAACATCCCATCGAGACAGGATCGCCACATTCGAGTCGACACCGTTAACACCGGTGCTTCTGACCGCAACACTCATCCCGAGCTTGGTGGAAATCGAATCTGCAGCACCAACCCACACCTCTTGAAACATCACAACATCTGGGGTGAGCTGTGTTAGTCGATCAGTGATAACACGGAGCCTGCGCTCTCTTCCCACGTTCTGGCAGAGAATATTCCATGTTGCTACCCGGAAAGTGTCACCCATGCAGTCAATAGCGGAGCCCCCCAATGGCACGCTCCGCTATTCGGTGGTGCGCAATCTTTTCAGGGAGGAGTAACTCGGTGCCGCAAGAAAAAAAGAACACGCGAGAAAAAGCTGCAGCAGCGCGCGCAACTCAACAAGCACAGGAAAAAAGAAGAGAACGCACTGTTCGCATCGCAGGGGCGGCCGGCGTGCTCACCGCTGTAGCCCTCATCATTGGGCTCGCCGTAGCGGCACCCAGATCAGATCAAACAGCGGCCGGGGCTCCACTACCGGCACCAAACACGCAAGCAGCTCTACCTGCCGGGGTACTCGGCCAAGACAGCCAAACCCCCTGGGCTGTGCCTTACAACACCCAAACAGTTGATGCGCCACTGCTGGAAATCTGGGAAGACTTCCAGTGCCCCGGATGCGCAGCGCTTGAAGAAGTCAACGGCGATGGAATCAGGCAACTCGCTGACAGCGGAAAGGTGAGACTCGTTTTCCGCCCCACCGCATTCCTTGACGCAAACTATGGAACCACCTCATCAGCTGCAGCAATCAACGCCTGGGGGTGCGCCATCGATCAAGGCAAAACATTCGAGTATCAGAAGGTGCTCTACGCCAACCAGCCCACTGGGGCGGGGGAGTGGACACAAGAAGACCTCATCAGTTATGCCCGCGGGGTTGGCATTTCAGGCTCTGCTTTGCAGGAGTTCGATGACTGCGTCACCAGTAACACGTACTTGGAGTGGGCGGCGAACTCTACTAAGGCTTTCCTTGATGATGGTGTTGAGGGCACGCCTCGTGGGTTCTTGAATGGTGTTGTTCTTGATGGTGCGCAGTTAGCTGATCAGGGTGTTTTGGTTCAGCTTGTTGATCGTGCTGGTTCGGGGATGTCTGGTGCAGACCGCTAACCCTATTCTGTCGCGCATTGACCTAGATGTTGGGCTTCGAGGCCATCAAGCAGGGCATCGCGATGGATCTGCCCGAGCGCGAATCGTGGCGGCTGCCCTTCTCGTACCAGCATCCATGCTCAGGCCACGCCTCAAAGGTCACACCCTCGCACTCAATCTGCTTACGCATGTCAGGCCTCCTCATGCTCGTCAAGCTCCGCGAGCTCGTCAAGCTCCGCGAGGATGTCGCTCAACAAAGCAGACACCCCCGGCGCATCCGTCACGTATAGCGAATCGCCGGAAGCCTGCCGGCGATTCGAGGTCTGCCAGCAGATCCTCGCGTAACCATCAAGCCAGTCCTGACGATCCTTCACCCGCCGCAAAGCATTGAACACAGGCAGGGTCAGCCGCAAAGACTCAGCAAAGTGACGCAACGTCGGACCATCATCCCCCACATACTCTGTCAACCACTCCTGCGCTGACAGCTCGACCGTCTCATACGTCTCACGTACGCCCATGTCGGCTCGATCACCCATGATGCCTATCCTTTCGTAGTTGTTTTGTGTAGGCCACACCCTGCGACCTGCTGGTCACCATCGTGTGGCTGTACCTGGAGATCCTGCGCTTCCTGGCCATCATCGCCTCCGGCCGCGAATAAACAAGAGAACAAACACTGTTCCTCGGCCGGGGATCGAACCCGGTGCACGCCCTAACTGCGCGAGGAGCGCCAACTAGCGGACCGGTACGGTGGTCCACTTCTCCACAAGAATAAGCACGCGCGCCGTCTTCCCGTTTGTATTTGGAACAATCTTCTCGACACGTCCAGTCACGCCACTCTTCGTAGTCGTGTACGTGTCTCCAACCTGCACCATCAATCTCACCTCCTCCAGCTCGTTTTCTTTGATGGTAGCATATGGCTCCGACATTGGCAACAGAACCCGGGGGCATTTTCGGAAAGAAGGCGCCCAACGAACCCCAATAGGGCCCAGAACGCCACAGAAGAGGCCGTAGCGGCGCAAAACACACTACCAGGTGTCCCAACAGGCAGCACGCCCGTTTAATGCCCCCAAAGCCCCCCAGGGGCTTCTCAGTCGGGTCAGACCCGAGCCGGCAACCCACCCCTATCATCGTCCGGATCACCACCACGACGCCGACGCCGACGCCGACGACCCTCCAACCGCGACATCAAACCACCACCACCAGACAAAGCAACATCATCAACACCCACACTCCGCCCGCCCACGAAACCAAAAACAGAACCCGCCAGCATCACCACAAAACCCGCAACCCCCAACCACACCACCGGCACAACAACCCCAACCAACAACACCACCACACCCGCCAACACAATCAAAACCGCAACACCCAACCGCAAACGCTCACGTCGGCCACGACGCCCATCAAGCGAAGCATCCAAATCCGGACACTCAACACGAAAAGCCTGCTCCATCTGCTCCAGCAGACGCTGCTCATGCTCCGACAACACTACACCTGACCTCCTCTCCGCCTTTCCAGACGGGGGTTCCAACAGCCGCTCACGCGGCTGACAGCGCAGAGCGCTGCTCAGAACTACTTCCTGCTTCACCGGGACCGCCAGCGCCAGACGAGTCTGGTCCTGGTCTTACATTCCCTCCACAGGCCTCCTGAACATTGCTGCCCAGTACCGCCAGTCCGGCGGCAAGAATGTTCTTCGCGGCGTTCAAATCCCTGTCGTGCAGGGTGCCACAGCCGGTGCACGCCCACTCGCGTTCACTCAGCATAAGTTTCTGTTTCACGTCTTTGCAGACGGAGCATGTTTTCGACGTGGGACTGAACCGGTCGATGACGACGAGTTTCTTCCCGTACCAGCTGGGCACCTGCTTCCCCTCCGGCGTGCCGACGGGTGAGCCTGCTTTGTATTCGAGTTGGCGTCGGAACTCGCCCCACGCGGCGTCCGAAATTGAGCGGGACATGCGCTTCGACTTGATAAGCCCCGCCACGTTCAAATCCTCGATGACGATGATGTCGTACCGTTTCACGAGGCTGCTGGTGAGCTGGTGGATGGCGTTACGTCGCGAGTCGGCAATCTTCGCATGCACCCGGCCCGCCTTGGCTTGGGCTTTCCTATAGTTCGCGGATGCTTTCTGCCCGGGCTTCGGGGCGCGACGCGCCATCATGCGTTGATACTTGGCTAGCCGGCGGGCGCGCTTATCAAAATGCTTCGGGTTCGCGAACTCCTCGCCATCAGATGTGACAGCGAGCGTTTTCACGCCCAGGTCAATGCCGACAATTTTCGTGCCGGTCGTTTCGGGCAGCGGCACTACGTCATCAACGAGGAGGGAGGCGAACCAGCGCCCGGCAGCATCGCGCGAGATGGTGATAGAGGTCGCGTCCTCAGGGAGTGCGTATCCGGAGTCGCGGAAGGGGATGGGCTCTTTACTCTTTGCGACGAAGAGTTGGCCATCACGAACCCGAAAACCGCCTACGGTGAGTCTGAATGAGGCACGAGAGTTACGCGTCTTGAACCGCGGGAAGCGCGCTTTCCCCTCACCCTTACAGGCGGAGAAGAAGTTCTTGTAGGCAGTATCAAGGTTTCGCAGAGACTGTTGCAGTGCCACCGAGGACACTTCACTGAGCCACGGGAACTCCTCCTTCCACAGCGGCAGCATCGTTATCAGGTCGTAGGTCGATACGGACAGTCCGTCGTTCTTGTAGGCGTCGATGCGGAGACCAAGCCCAGCATTGTAGACGAAACGCGCTGCACCAGCCGTGCGCGCGAACAGCGTCTCCTGGGCAGGGGTCGGATACAGGCGCACTTTAACTGCTCGACGCATTACTCGACTCCTTCAACAGGCAGCATGAGACCCGGACACGAATCCAACACCCTTGACATCGCCTCACTCTCAGCAGGCGTCACCCATAGCCCATGTTTCACCTTCACAGCCACCTGCAACGCCACAAGATCACAACGGAACCCCCCATTCGACGGAAGCCACGTCGCAGCATCCCCATCAGACTTCTGCCGGTTCGCCTGAGCAGACACCGCCAACAAGTTCAACGGATCATTCGCAAACGCCTCACGCTTCGACCGATCCCACAAGGCAGCCCCTGTCACCCACGCGTTACCCAAAGACACCACATGGTCGACATCCACCACCGACTTCCCGCGAACAAACACCACATCCTCACCGGTGTAAGGATCCGGATACAGCACCCCAGACAACACCACACACTCGTCCCGCATTTGACGCTCCACCAGGTCCCGAATCAGAATGTCATTCCTCGTATCGCACCCGTTCCCGTCGACGTCTTTCCAGGCCGACCCGAACTCGTCCCGGTCATACCCAGTTTTGGGTGCCCTACCTTTAACAGGGAGGGAGGCAAGCGCGGCCTCAACAGGCCCAGCAGACACCAGGGGAGAGGGGCTGACATTCGATGACCCACTGATGGGGGTGGTGGCGCAGCCCGCCAACAACCCGACACTGGCGATGATCGCCGGAATGAAGATGCGGAAGTTTTGCACCGAACCCCCTGCTCTTTAAGAGTGATGGCCTCTATTTCTTACGGGTAGTGTATCAGATTTGTTCTGATCGTCACCTGAGTTCGTCCTCCGAGGAGGAATAGCGGGAAGCTTTTTCTTTCGACGACCCGGAAGCTCTTTGTTGAGTATCCGCCCTGGAACTCGACCCAACCCGCTCCTAGCCCCCTTGGCTTCTCTGATCCCCGTTACCGCCTGGTCCCTGACCCTGTCCCTGACCCTGACACTGACACTCCCTGTGTGCCCTTACCAGTTTCCTCTTGTGCCCCGTGCTCTGGACCAGGGGGGGAGGGTACAAGGGAGGGGGGGATGTTGTAAGGTGAACTAGAACCAAGTGTATATAGTGGGATGCGGTTCTAGGTTCTTTAAGGTAATCTTAAGGTTATAGGGTCCCAGAAAAACGGACAAAACAGACATTCCGGACATAAATACCAGGACATACTGGTACAAACTACCCTAAAACGGACATTCCGGACATACCAGGACAATACAGACAATTGGGGTGAACCGGACATTTAGGACAATCATCAGTCCCCCCGCTACCCCATCCACAATCAGGCAGCATTAGACGTTGTTCGTCAATCCATTGACGTATTTTGCGCCTTTTTAACATCGATGGGTCACTTAGCCGCATTTTCCGCATTACTTGGCAGTTTTTCTGCTTTTTCTTCGTTTTGGGCGTCATTTTGGTTCTCCGGGACCTAAGCCAGGCTCGGTCCGGTCCGCTATCCAGGTACGTGACCACGAAGCCCGCTCAAGAAGTCCCACCCGGCGAAACTGTCCCTGCTTACCAAGACCTTCTTGCGGGGTTCGCGATTTTGCGTTGGGTCGCCGCCGCGGTCGGGATTATCGTCATTGGCTCATTTCTCGGGTCACTGCTGGGCGGCCCCATTCAGCCGGCCGCGAGTTGCGCAACCACCCCCACCTCCCAACTGTTCCCCTCGGGGCTTAGGGGGATGTGTGTCGCTGATGCGCTTGCGGAAACTAAGGCTCAGGATTTACCAGCGGTTGTTCGAAATGTCTCTGCTGATCTCAGCGCGCCTCAACCCGTGCCCCCCTCTGGCGGGGTGGTTCTCTCCGTCGAGGCAGGTGTCGTTGTGAGCGCAGAAACATACAAACCCATCTAACACCCGGCACTCCGATAGGGAAAATGCAACTACCTATCAGGAGGTTTTCTGTGCCCACGCCGATTCGGGTCTCTAACGGTAAATTTAATGGCAGTGAAGGTGACGGTTCCCGCAACGTCCCCAAGCCGGCCCCTGTCGCGACCGAGAGCGCAACCCCTGAAACCAAAGTTACCCCTCGCCCAGCTTTCGACCGCCCCTTCACTTGGAATGATCCCCCCAGGGTGGTTCGCCGCGGAAGTATTCGACCGAACATGAATTACACGAGCATGTATCTGGAGTACCGGAACCCCGAAACAGGGAGCGTTCGTATCGAGTGGGCTGGTGAACTTCATGGCACATGGGAGGGCGACCGGGACCCGGCGGCTGAAATGATTTCCCAACTCCGCTCCTCACCGGACGGATATATGCCGTACCGCGCTGTCTTTACGTACCCTGATGAAGACAACCCGAAGGTGTGGGGCGAACGCGATGTGACCCTGCTCAATGGGGAAATTCGAAGAATCGCTGAGCGCAAATACTACAAAAACCGCTGATCGGACACCTCCTTCTGCACCAAAGCTCTCGCAACATGTACGACCCGCCGCATTCCGCTATCACGCAGTGCGAAGGGACATCATGTTGACAAGGAGGCCACCCGGTGCAAGAACCCAAAGTGAAACCCCTCAACACGAAGAAGATCGACGCCCTGGGCAACTATGAGGAACGCAATCAGGCAAAAAACCGGTTCTTCTTCGGGCTATTCACCCCCGGGTCACTTAACACGATTATCGCCGAGCAGGGCGTAGGAAAAAGCCTCCTAGTCGCGCAAATAGCAGCATGGACGGTGAACGCCGGATACAGCGTTGTATATATTGATGCAGATGAGGCGTCAGCTGCTGCCCGAATCATTGCCGCCGGCGGTCCATCGTCCAAGGATCATCCCCTGTTCCGAATCCAAAACCGGCCGGGAAACAAAGAGGACTGGGATGATGAAACAAGGCGCGAACTATTCAACGCCCTCTCGGAATCACCCCCAAACGTACTCATCATTGACACCGTGGAAAGTTTCTTCCCCGACTTGGACCACAACTCGGCCATCGAAGTAAAAACGGTGTATGCACAGTTACGCAAGTTCACTCGCAAAGGCACGTGTGTGATTGTTCTTGACCACACCAGCAAAGGCTCTGCTGGTTTCCGTCGATCTTCCCAAATAGCCACTGGTTCATCGCAGAAAGCTTCCCATGTTGACGCCAGTATTCTTCTTGAACCCCGGCAGCCACCCAGGGATTCCGACGACACGATAATTCACTTGTATGTGAATAAGGATCGCGGTCAACTTTTCGGCAACACGAAACACGCAACTCTCGTTGTGCACAACGTGTCCCCGGAAGAATTCCGAGTGGAGGTCACCGACTGGCGGTGGGGGGCGAAGCCATCATCCAACTCATCAACCCTGTCACCTGACGAGCTTCAATCTCAACTTCGCGACAACATTATTGACATTGTGCGAACAAACGACCCGAAAGGCAATGGCCTTCTGTGGACCGTTGACATTCGTAATAGAATGAAGCTGGGCAAGATGACACAACGCCAAGGGGCGAGGGATTCTTTGGTTACTGACGGCACCCTGGAGATTTTGAGGGTGGGCCGCAAAATCATGTACCGGTTGGCGACCCAACCATAAACCCGAACTATTCGGTGGTCAGCGTGTGGAGGTGTTCAATATTCACGACAACAACCTCATTCAATTGTTCACTCCACAGTTCCACACCAAGTTCGTGGAATCGTTCTTGTGCTTCTTGTATCGTATCTGCCTCTACCTGGTAGCAGCATTCAGCGTTCTCAATAGTGGTGACCCGGTATACGTGCTTTTTCGTTCCCATGTGATGCCTTTCTTTTGACCGGGGGGATATTACCAGAGATGAGCCAGAAGGCCCAGTCTAACGACGCCAGCCGGCAAGGCGGGGATGAATGGCGCAGATTTCCCGCAGAACGAGCAGCCACACTATCTCCCGAACCCCAAATCATCAACTAATGTCAGACCTGATCGCGGGTAATCGCCTGGGTGGTGTTGCGGTGTGGGAGTTGTCTCAGCTTGCGACCTTGATTCCTCCCCACGCCTGAAGGCGGGGGATTCCTGACTCAAGCCGCCAGGGTCTTCTTCCGCGAGGAAGCTTTCCCTGGCCTTACGCTCTCAGCATCAGCGCGGTGGAAACCAGCCGCGGCCAGAATGACTCTGGCGGAGTTTTTGTCCCTTGGCATGACGAGCCCGCAGGCGTGGCATGTGTAGGTTCGTTCGGACAGATCGAGGCGGGCCGTGGCTCTTGTGCCGCACCCTGAGCAGTCCATGGTGGTGTGGGCGGGCGGCACTGGCACCACCTTTCGGCCAGCCCGCGTGGCGTAGTCGATGAGTTCTCGTTTGGTGGTTCCGATGGCTGCGTCGGCGGCTTTGCGTGCAAGGCCGCGGTTTTTTGCCATGAACTTTGGGCGGAAATCTTCGACAGCGATTTGGTCGAAGTCGCGTACGACACTGCGGGCCCATTTGCGGGCGGTGTCTTGGCGTTGCCGCGATATCTTCTTGTGTGTGCGGGCTGTTTTATTTTTCGCCTGCTTGTAGCCTTTGGATGCGGTTTGGCCTGGCTGTGGCTTCCGCCTGGCCATCATCCGCTGATACTTGGCTAGTTTCGTTCGTGCTTTCTTGCCGTACTCGGGATGAGGCAGGTCGTGTGGGTCGGATGTTGTGGTGGCGATTTCAGCCACACCCCAGTCGATACCGATGCTCGCGTTAGTGGCCGGGAGTTGCTCGTCTTCGCGCTCGACAACGAACGACGCATACCAGTGCCCGAGCGAATCCTGATACACCGTCACACTCGACGGGTCGGACGATAAGTCGCGGGACCACACGACGGGGACGGAGATGCGTCCAGGTAAATGGAGACGCAGAACGCCCGTGGTCTTGTCCGGTTTCAGGGAGAAACCACGTTTCGTGTACTGCAGCGAGGGTAGGTCGCGGTACTTCGATTTCCACTTCCGGGCCTTCGACGTCCAAAACTTCCGCAACGTCTGCTGCTGTGCAACAACCGACCCTTCCGCGAGCCAGGCCGTGTCCGGGTCGTTCCGCCAAAACGTCAAATCCTTATCGGACACCCAATAGCCGAGGCGTTTCGCTTTCAATGCTTCGTTCCACAGCCAACGGGACTGACCCCATTCCAGGTTCAACCGGCGCAACGCGGCATCGCCCGGCCGCAGCCGGAACGAATACCGCAACGTCGAACTCATGTACATATAGTAGCATGTTGCTGTATATTGTCAAGTATGGGTGTCTTCGACGGCTTCAAATCCAACCGCAACGTGGTTTACCGCTGCCACTACCACGTCGTGTGGTGCCCAAAATGGCGACGCAAAGTCATCGAAGGCGACATCGAAACCCGCCTCAAAGAAATCATTCGGGAAGTGTGCGCCGAGCGGGATGCCGACATCATTGAGCTGGAAACCATGCCCGACCACGTCCACCTACTCGTCACCGTCGACCCCCAATACGGCATACACCGACTCATCAAACAAATCAAAGGCCGCTCGTCTAGGCAACTCCGCGACGAGTTCCCGTCGCTGCGCACCCGCATCCCCACCCTTTGGACGAACTCCTACTTCGTTGCCACCGTCGGCGGAGCACCCCTCGAAATCGTCAAACAGTACGTAGAAAACCAAAAGAACGTGTAGCCCAGCGAGAACCCGGTAGCGGCATTCCTCCCCACGGATAAATCCGGGGGCTTCCTGCCGGAGCTTCGGTGAGTGTTCCGCGGGTGTCTTTGGTGCGGGGTTTTTAGGGGCCGGGTTTCTTTCGTGTTGTTGTTTTCTTTGGGAAGTATTTTTGACCTGACGGGGGGCGTTTCCGCTATTGGGGGTGTTGGATTTTCTAGTTAAGGGGACGTAAATGTTGCCTACTGCGCCGCCGCCACGTCGGCGGGATGGTTCTGTTTCTTCGAATGGCGCCGCGGGTGGCGGTGATGTTCCTGTTCCGCCCCCAATTGGTCTGGGTGGGTCTGATCCTGCTAACGGAACGGTGGGGGAGCGCCCCTCGTTCGGTTTGGGTCGTAACCGTTTCCACGTGGATCTGATTGATGTCGACCTGGTTGATTCGGGTATGCAGGAGGACATGTCAGACGACACGCCAGTAGGCGCATCAGACGACCTCTCAGGGGACACTGATGGCGAATCTCAGCCGGAACCTGACAGCATCACCCTTGACGACCTCCTCGCAGCTGATGAAGAAGAAAACTTCCTGGACGATGTTGACTATGAGCGTGACGCTGCCGCCGATCCTGACGATGAAGCACTTGAGGACGAGGTTCCTTCTCACGTCACAGGCGATGATGAGATCGAAAGCGTCAACGCGAACACCATTAGCGCCGGAGGTGCCGACGGTGAGGGGGGCTCATCTGGCGATGAGGCGTGGGGAGTGGAGGTTCCTGATCCCGTCGAAGATGCGCTCCTTCCCGTGACTGAACAGCAAGCCCCCGAGGAGGTAGTCGCTGCCCGCGATGTCCGCCACACAGCGCCTGCAGCTGACATCACCACTCCTGCCGGGAAATACCCGTTCGGGGTGGTGTCCCACAGTTACCACGGGGATCGTGTTTACAACGTCGACGACGGGTCACCACTAAGTGACTCTCCTGGACGCGTCTACGGTGGCGCGAAATATCGTAAGGACCGTAAAGCTAAACCGGTCGGGGATGTGCTGTTCGCTCAACCTCGCGACATATTTTGGCTGGAGCAGGCGGCTCGCTATGATTTCCTGTCCGCTGAAGAACTCGCAGGTTTCGCACGCGTGTATTCCCGACTTCCACGCAAAGAGGTTGCGGCATGGGCTAAAGCAACCCCCGCATCCGTTCAAACCCGAATGAGGCAGCTCGTAAAGGCAGGGCTATTTGACTCGTTCATTGTTCCCTCCGGGGTGGGGGGAGCGGTGGTTTACCGCCCAAACGTTCGGTCACTCAGCATGTACGGGGCATCCTCATTCACCCCCCGCAAACCCTCTTCTGAGGAACTCATGCACACGTCAGCGGTCGCCAGGCTCGGGCTGCTCTTCGAATCCCAAGACATGCTCCGTGAACGGTATTACGTGATGGCCGAGGGTGAGATTCGCGCTTTCGTTAAGTTCGGCGAAGCCGTGTTTGTTGAGCGGGGAACCGAACATTGGGAAGAAGACGAAAAGGTTGACTTATCTAATCGGGCCCAGTTCCTGGTGGAGAAGCCCGGCGGGTTCATTTACGACTATGACTCCGCAGGTCGACCATTTGTGAAGGGCGGGTACTTCCGCCCCGACCTTGTGTTGTTGGGCAGAGATGGGTCTAGGGTGGCTGTTGAAGTGGAGCGCACACCGAAGCCGAACGTTGCCGCCTATCAGGACAAATTTTCTGGATACTTGAAGTCGGGTTTTTCTGGGGTTCAGTATGTGTGTTTTTCTCGCGCCGTAGCTGATGCGGTGCGTCGCGGTATTCAGGCAACCCCTGGGGCTGAACGTTTGGTTGCGGTGGATTTGTTCCCCGATTCGCTAATGCCCCTTCCTTTGTTGAGGGTTGAGCGGGTGACGGCCACGAAGTTCCCTGGCGTGAAACGGGGCAGGGGAAGGCCCGCTGCAGGTAACCTGGATTGGGTTCCTGCTGACCCGAACACCTCAAACAACCCGGCTGTTATTGACGACTCGGGTGCTGTTGATGAGTGACACGTCTGAGGCCCCGGAGAAGACAACGGAGATTGATCCTCGACTGATTCGCGCCCTGGTTGGGTTGGGGTTTTTCGTCGTCGCACCGTTGGGGTTCGTTGGGTTTGTGGCCGCTAAGTGGGTGAGCCGCAAAGCTGGTGTCAACCCGTGGTGGGGTCTTTTGGTTTCTGTTTTCGCATTCTTGGGGGCTCTGCTTTTTCTTGGCGTACCCGATGTGGGGGCGTGGCCTGGTGAGGTCGCCGCACGGGTGGGGGATGGGAAGTACCTGTCGGCATTCCTGATAACCGGAGTTTGGGCACCGTTGGTTGGTGTCGCGGTTGGTTTCGGGTGGCGACTATACGCGGAGTGGGGTGAGGTTGAGGCGCCGTGGGCGGGACGACGCGTGAAGAAGATGATGCGCAACATCGCCGATAACCCGCTACGCAACGGGTATGTGACGATTGGTATTTCTCGGGAGGACAACTCCTCTCGCGTTGTACTCCCGCCGTCATCAACAAACACCGGGACACTGGTGTTGGGTGCAACGGGCGCAGGTAAAACCCGGGGGGTCATGTCAATGTTGACGGATGCGATTGCGGCCGGGGACCCAGTCGTGTACGTCGATTTGAAGGGCTCTCAGGATGTACCAATGGATCTGGCGGGCCTGGCCGCAAAATATGGCAGACCGTTTTGGCATTTCAAACTTTTCGACGCCTCAACACAGCCCTATGTTGGTCCCGCACCAGGAGGACCTGCGTCATACAACCCGGCAGGGTATGGGGATGCGACCCGCAGAAAAGACCTCCTCATCGAAGCTTTGGGTTCAACGGTGGAGTACTACTCAAACATCACTGCGAACTACCTGCTGACAGCTTTCCTGGTACTACAGGCGGCTGACCTGCTGGAGGGACGTTCAGCGATGGCTGCCACCCTGGATGTGATGGAGCCCAACGAGCTGTTGCGCACCGCACGCACCATCCCACCATCAAACTCGATGAGGTCCCGCCTCGTCGAACTCGTGGAGTTGGAGGTGAGAAAGGCATCTAAAGATCGTGACTTCGCATCCAGCCTTGGTTCTCTGCGGAACTATCTGTCTTTGTTGATGAACAGTGTTGCCGGCCCCTTCATTAGCTCGAATGGTGATGTAGTTGATTTTTCCGAAGTTGACCGCACTGGTGGGGTAGTGGTTTTTTCACTATCTGACATGGAGTATCGGAAACTTGCCGCACAGCTGGGCACCCTGGTTATTCAGGATATCTCCACCTACATTGGTGTACGTGAGGGTGACCTTGCGTTGAAAGACAAACCTTTCTACCTGGTGGTGGATGAGTTTTCGGCTTTTGGTCGGGACAACATTCTTGGTCTTTTGGCGCGTGGGCGTTCAGCGAATGTGCACACAGTGTTGGCGACGCAGAACCTCGCTGACTTGGCGCGTGCCGGTGATGGTTTCCGTGAACAGGCGTTGGGTATCGTCGGTTCTTTTGTGTTGTTCCGTGGAAACACTCGCGCTGACTGCGAAATCATGTCGGGCTTAACCGGTAAGGCTGAGGAGGGCGTAGACGGGTCGACGGACGAGTTTGTGGACTGGCCTGAGATACAGCGGCTTGGCACGGGGGAGTGCATTGTGGTGAACAACATGGCCGCCCCCAAAGACATGCCGAAGGGGTTCCGCGGCGGCAGGCTCGAACGAACACAGGTGGTGTTGCGGGATATTCCCGCGGTGGTACCGACGACAATCAAGCTGCGTGTGTCTAACGATTCGGCAGGCAACTGGCTTGCGGAGGTGCCCGTTGATGGTGAGGTTGAGCAGTTCTTGGCTGAAATGAACGCCCCCACTTCTAGGCGTGCTCCCGTAGACGAGGGATCTTTTTCGAACATTATTCGTAGCGCTACCGCAGCAACCAGCGAAGACACACCCGATGACACACTCGAAGACATGTCCGAAGGCACAGGTAGTCGCGAACCTGAAATGGACAGACCAGCAGATGTCAAGACAACTGTTGAGGTGGCGGACGAGCCTGACTCGGGGCTGTCGCCACCAATTGCCGATGTGCGGACTCGCGATGACAATGAAGAGAGTTTCACCGGGATCATGGGGTCTATTTTGTCGGGAGCGCCGCAAGCGCCAGCTAAGAAGACGGTTGCGAAGAAAGCGGTAGCGAAGAAAACGTTGGCCGGTAAATCAACGAAGAAGCTTGAGGTTACCGAAAGCGTACCCGCCGAGGAAAGGTCTCAGGTCGATAGCTCAACACAGAGCGAGGGGGTTGATAATTCACCTGTGCCGGTGGCTGGAAAACTGGGAAGGAACAGGGGGTTGCAGCCCCCGGAGGCTCCGCCACCGAGGCGTCCCCGCTAACTTAGTTAGCGAAAACTGGGCGCCCGCGAATCCCTTCCGCGTGACCGGCATGCACACGCCCATGGGTTTCCATATCGGATCTGACGCGCCGATGACGGTCACGTGCCTTAAACGCCCGGCGACGGGCGTGCACCTCTTTCTCGTGCTGGTGCTCATCAGCGAACCTGCCCAAATCGTCACGGTTTCTATTTCGCCTACCCACGGTTACCTCGCTCCTTTAGTGGTGCTGACATGACATGTGAGATGTCTTCCTCCACTAAGAACCTCTCTATTAATGGCGGAACGAAGCAGGCGGTTTCGGCAATAGGCGCAGGGGCACTTCGTGGAAGAAGGGCCGATACGAAGTCGGATCGTCGTACAGTGCCCGTGCCGAGCCTGGGCCATACAGGTTCTGCGACACCCCTACAAGTAGCGTTCCGCGGCACGATATTTTCGGGTGTGCGACCGCGAAGTATCGCAGCAGGTCACCCCTGGGTGCGGCCTTAAAGAGTTCAACCGGCTTACCCCACGACCCAGTCAGTTGATGCGACGCCAACGCAACAACATCATCACCAATAACCTCGTATTGTTTGGCCACCATTAGCCAGCCGTTCGATGTGGGGTGGGGGATCACGCTGAAGGTGTGCGGCATTCCAGCAGACGCGGGAAGGATGGGTGTTGAATTTTCTGGGTCGGGCGTGAACGTGGAACCGTTAAAGAACTGCCAGTCGTCAATCTCCGTCCACTTATTGTGCGGCACCCGGGCAAGGTGAATTTTCTTACCAAAATCTTCGCCTTCTTGGGATCCAAAAATGTACAAGGTGGTGTCGTCAAGAACTAGCGCAGAACCCCAATGGATGGGTTGGGAGGTGCTGGCCTGCGGGGTGGGTACTGCCTCGCGGATTCGCGTAGTGGGTGTGGGTGTTTCACTGAACTCGATGTCGAACAGTGACGATCCGGTGATGCTGAAGTCCCACTGTCCAGGGCCGAATGTGGAGACGGTTGACCCGGACACAATGTGTCTACCGCTGTGACGGGGGTGGGGCGCGGTGGAGCTGGGCCAAAACTTTGTGCCCCCGGTTGATGGCAGTAGCGAGGGGATGGGCGTGTCGCCGTCGAAGTGGGTGACGGGTTGGGTGTTACCGGGGTCGCTGTTGTTGATGAGTAGCGCTGATGAGGGTGTCCACTGGAAGTAGTCTGGGTGTGTTTCGGTGATGGTGTCGCCGAAAAGCCACCACGTATTGTGTGATGGTCCCGGAATGGTGATGGCGGCGTCGCCGCCGGCCCACTGTCCGGCTAGGGTGTCTTGTTGGAAGGTGTTGTTGAGTTGTTGTGCGCTGATTGCCGCGGCAGCATGTAGCGGCATACTGATGGATGCGACGGTGGCGAGAGCTGCGAGGGTACGTAGGTGGCGCATACCGCTGGATAGCGGGAGGCCCCCAGCCCAAAAACAATCAGATTCGCCTTAGTTGGCAAAGACGTAATGCTGTTAGAGCCCAGAATTAGGGATGTAACTGCGGTTAAATCCCCGCGCCCTGAGGCGCTGATACCCGCAAATCAGCCTTCAACGACACGGCCTGCGACGCACCCGGCGCCTTACAGTGCACAGAGATGGCGCGCTCAATAACACCGCGGCTTGGATAATGCTCCACGCGACGATTCTCCACAGCCACAGGGCCCGACGATGCTGAACACGACACCGTCAACCGCCAACCATCGGAGGTACGAAACTCGCCACTGCGCTTCGTCGCATTCCAGCCAGGGGCAAGAGTAAACACCTGCGTCGCGCCACGACTCGCAGCAGCACCACGCACCGTATCCTCAAACACAGTACGCGCAGTACTATCAAAACGCGTAATCTTACGATCCCACGCGCCGCGCTTATTGCTCCCCGAAAGCTTAACCACACGGGCGTCGCCCACCCTGGACTGCTTCCCCTGCATCCTCAAATCAGAACCGCCCTGCCACAACAATGTACTTTGCGCCTCGCTGCTGCGCGAATACACCAAACGCCAGTCATTATTCTTGCCATACAAACCACGATCAGTAAGTACGCGCTTACCAACACGGTCATGGTTACCCACCCACCACGTCATCGACCCCTTGTCGGGGTGACCGTGAAAACGCGTACCAGAACCGAAACGAATAATCTCATGCTGAACAAGCCTCTTATCTACCGTAGTAGAAACAGCCCACCCAGTATCGGGACACCAATGGTTCACACTACGAACCGGGCCCTTTTTCTCAACCTCCAAGAAACTACCGTCGCCGATGATCTCAAAAGACCCATCCGGGTTAGCTAACGCCTCCACCATGCCGCGAGCTCTATCAGCCGCCTCCGACATGTCCTCAGACACCGGAATACCACGAGTTCTATTACTCACATGTCGCCATAGTGATGACTGAAAATTCTGGTAAGTGGACGACTGCTCGTGGATCATTCCGCACGAGTCAAACGTTCCAGCAAGCTGCGCCCGCAACCGCTGAACAGCCTTATCGCGCCACTCGGGGCGACCCATTACGTTAGAGGCATCGATTAAAGCGCGATCCGCCATCACACCATGATTGTGTGCTTTATGGTTTGGGGGCCCGTAGTAGCGCGACTCATCCATGTTAGCTGCGGCAAGTTCCTCCACCACGGGAATCAACCGAGGGTCACCAGCAAGACTGTACAAGCACGCTACGGACTGCAGCCTTTTCGTAGAGACAGCCTCAGACCATCCGTCCTTCATAAACCTACTCCCCCGGTCCGGATTCGACCGTGCTTGATCTAACACAAGATCCACCGCGAAAGGAATGTCCTTCACGGTGCTGGGGGTGAGCCAACTGTTGCTATAAAAGTCCATAGTGAGCTTTGCGTTAGTTGGGTGCTCTGCCTGCCACTTTTGGTCACGGAACCTCACATTCCATCCGCTGATGTTAACGACACCACTTTTGCTGACTTGTTCAATGTCGTAGGACATTTTTCCCCGCGCCCGCTTACATAGGACCGAGTCGAGGATGGGTGTTGTTTCGATGGAAGCCTGGGCGGCATTGGCGGCGCCATCTGGAGAGGTTGCGCTTGCTGATACAGCAGGCACGCACGCGGAAAAAAGCAAACCGGCAGTGGCGACAGTTGCGATATGGGTCAACATGCTGTGGATTATTTTCTCCTTAACGTGAGTACTACCATGAGTATAGCGGAGTAGTGTATTTATGTCAAAAGGGTAGTGTATTTATGTCAAAAGGGTAGTGTATTTATGTCAAAAGGGGGGGCAGGGTGGTGGCCCCTATTTAGAAGCAGGAAATAGCACCTGGTGAGCCTTAGTGAGAGCGTCACGCATCACACTGGCGGCTTCCTTCGAACCAAGCCCACCGATTTGCCGAGCCCACCCGGTCGCATAACCGGATGACGTGCTGGTGGCATCAAACCCGTGGCGTGCAGTCAACAGGTAAGCGAACGTTTCAGCGAAAACTTCTGCGCGGCCCCGCTCATTACACCCGCGAGACGCATAAGCGGCCTGATCCAGCTTGTCATCAAGCGCATGCCCAAGCTCGTGTGCTAAAACGTGCGCATGAGTGGCCTGGTCTCCCCCGGCGTGGCCCACATAAAGGTGGATTTCTTTGGCCCGCGGAACAAAATAGGCTTTTGCGCCCGATGCTGGCGGATGGTTATCCACCACAATCTTCACCCCAGCTGCCTCAGCCTGCTCCCCCAGCCAATTTCGGTACCCTTCTGGGTTTCCATACCCAGGCGGCAACGGCTGCTCCAACGGGTCTGTGGGCCTCTCCGGTAGCGGGTCGCCCTGGGTATCACTAGCGAAATACTGCAACTTGGCACCAAAACGAGCACCCTTATAGGTGTGAACCTCGACCTCTTTCCCGGTCGCCTCATCAACCTCAGCTTTTACGCTCACGTTTGGGGAGTAGTAGAGAACGGGGATGGCAGAGGCGTTGCCATTGGGTACCCGACCAAGCTTCGCCCAGCCTGCCTTTGTGTGTAGCGATTCGTCGCATCGCGCGAACGCCCTCTTGAGAAGTTCCTTCTGGTCCGCGTCAGGGTCGGCTTCCTTCTCCATGTGGTACGCCCAGCCGAGAACGGTCATCTGGTTACCTGGGGAGAAACGGCCCATAGAGTGTTCCCGGTCATAGGATGCGAACCGTGACGCCATCTCAAGGAAGGCTGTCGGGTCTTTGGTGACCAGGTCTTGTAAGTCGCGTTCCATCATGGCGCGCGCATAGTCCGGGTCGGTCTTGCGGTCCTCTTCGCTGGGCGGGAGGAGCTCTCCTCGCTGCGCTTCGGCTTGTGCTTTTGCGAAGGTTTTCCCAAGTGACGCGTTGGGGTCGCCGCCGTGGTCGAAGCATTTTGTTTCGGGTGCGCGGACGGCTCTCTTACATTGCCGGTTTTCGTTGGTGCGCGGGTCGAGCACGTTGCTAGCACAACGGACAACCTCCGCGACGGGGATGGCGCCATCAACTGGGGCGGTGTTTGTGTTGGTGGTTGCGGCATCTTTGGGCGCCTTGTTTTTCTTGTATCCGGGGCATAAGCGGCACCAGTCCCCTCCCCCGGTTACTGGGCTGCCGCAGATTTGACGCGTTCCATCGATGATGGTGTCGGTGTAGCGGGCGCATGTGGCGTTCAGCGTCGGGCGGGCGCCATACACACCTGGCGCGCTGCCGGCTGACGCTGTGGCGGGGGCCGAGGTGGGAGCTGCGGTGGGGGCGTTGCTGGCACCTTGACCGACGGACCCGTTGAACTGCCCTTTTTCTTTACGTAGCGCCTGCTTTGCCATGCTGATGTGCCCTCCTGCGATAGTTACACCCGCGGGTGCGTTGTGAACTTTCCCTATCGGGGAGGGAAGTGTTGCGAGTGCTTATGGGCGGCCGTCTATTGCGCGAAGGGCTGCGCGGGCGACAACTCGGTCCTTTTCTTTTTCCTCTTCGTTGAGCTGGTCAAAAGGCACAGTCAACTCATCGGGTGCCCACTGCTTGTTGCGCTCAACCCACGATGCGTGAACCCGAACCGACACCGCCTCGATTAGGTCTTCGGTGGTGTTGTGTTGGTCGTTGAGAAGTTCTCTGAGGACAGACACTTGGGCAGCCTGCGCTGCCTCCCTATTTTCGTGCTGCCACTTTGGAGGAAGATCACCGAAGGTGGTGTTGGCGATGTCAACCTGGCCCCCGGTGCCGTCGTCCTTCAAGCGCGGCGGATACAGGCCATTAACCAATCCCCCGTTATCGCGAGCCCACGCATTCCGCCACGTTTCGTGCAGCTCGGCCGCGATGGCTTCGGTTCGCTGAGCGAACATCGCCGTGTTTTGTGCCGCTGACGTTTCGGCAGCAGCAAGCGCCTCACTTGAGGTGTGGAATGTTCCAACATATTGGGACTGGTCATCGAATGCCAACCATCCTGTGGCTGACTTTTTCACCGATCCGCCCGATTCGGTTAAGCCGAAGCCTTGCTGGGTGGCGTGGAGTGTGGGGCGCCGATGTGTTTCTGTGGGCGACGGTGTTGCAGCAACTGGGGTGGTGCTTGGCGGGTTCTTCGCGCCCTCCCCCACTGAGCCGTTAAACTTCGTGCTGCCTGGGCGGTAAACAAACTTCCCCATCGATGTGACCTCACATATGTAAACCGGTTAGCGATCTTTCGCGCTTTCCCTATCGGGTTGTTGTGCGCGCAACGCGAAGAGAGGAGCCCCCACGAGAAGGGCCCCTCTCTTCTTTAGATGACTGCTACAGCCCGCCAACACAGTTGGCGCCGCTGTTAATGCCACCTTCGAGGCATCCTGCGTCACTAACCGCATCGCGAGAGTTATTAATTGCCCACCAAATGATGGCGGTGGCAACAACTGCCGCAATCAGGACGCCGGCGACCATGATGATGACAAACATGGCCTCAATGCCGTCTTCTTGCCGGCGGGCAGCAATCCGCCCACGGGCAGCCCACAGAGTTGTTTGCGCTTTCGCGTACAGATCTAACATTCTTTTTCCTTTTCCCTAGGGTTATGAGGGGTGCCCTAGGGTGGCGCCCCTCGGTGGGCAATAGCGGAACTCAGCCGTCTAAGGCAGAAGACAGGGAGGAAATGAACTCGCCGAAACTGGTCCCGCCAAGGTCAGTGACGCGCCCCTCGCGTGAAGAAGACATGAACCAGGTTTTGTTATACAGGTTCGACCGTTGGAGGCGTTGGCTTAATATCGATGCCCGCTGCACATACGACACCCCCTCGAACACTGGGTCGATGCCGTCGGCTCGCGCGGAACGAGACGGTTTCTTAGAGTCGGGGTCGTCGGCTATGACGAACACAAATCCCTTCCACACCGGGGTGCTGATGAGTCCTTCGCGGATGGCCCGATCAAGATCCTCGGCACAGCCGACAGCTTCCTCGACCCTGTTATTGAGATTGTTGCCGAAACTACTCATCAGCGATTTCAGTTCCACCACAGCTATGGGTTTGCCGGATCGGCGGTATACAAGGTCCCAATTTTTCGCGGTACGGAACCAGCCAGGCAGTGCCATACCCGTATCGCCGCGCTTCCAGTGAACCGTCACACCTGCCGGTATCGAGACCGAAACCCTCAACAAGTCAAGCAGTGGGTCAAGGTGAGATCCTGCGGCCACCTCGCCGCGACCACCAGGAGCACCATTGGCTGACTGGGTGTGCTTACTTAGTTGTTTTGCTCGCAATAACCAGTGTTGACGGAGCGCATCGGCTACATTCCCCGCCATGGGCGTGTCGGAAAAGACATCGAGTTCATCAAACAGGGCGGGTTCATTCCAGGTGTCCATCCGTTCGATAGCGGCATCAGCGAACTAGCCGACGCGCGCGTGTCTGTACTGAGACAGGATCGAATCAGAAATACGGAACACCTCCCTAACGGGTAGGTCTCGGCTCTCTGCCCACCCCTTGAGCCCACCGGTGTAGTGCAGCCGCGCAAGGTCGGATGGTCGCATGTTGCGCAGCGAGTCTTCAATGAGCTTTGGGACGTTCAGCGAGGACAGTTCGGGATCGTGGTAGCTTTCGCCCTTTTCGACAATGTCATCGAGGAGTTCCTGGGCGCGCTGGATGATCTGCTGACTTAGGGTGCTGGCTTTGTTTTTTGCGGCCCTAGTGTCCTTGTTGCCCATGCCTACTTCTTTGAGATAGGCGGGGAGTGACCCGTCGATGTGAGCGCGAAACAAATCGATTTGCTCTTGGTCAAGCTGCTCCAGTACCGCGTCAAGAGCCATCTGCATGGGCCCTTCGGGTTCTGCTTTATTGGTGGATTGGCTGGTATTGATGGGGGTGAGATTTTTTTCGTATCCGCCGACACTGTTTTCGTCTCCGTCTAGGAGGTGGTCGAGGGATGAGTTACTCACAATGCCGCGCACTGTTTCCAGATCGTGGATGCGTGAGGGGGCGATTCCCAGGTCCAAAGCTGCTGTGTGGCGCGTCTTAAGGTTTGGGTTGTTTTCGAGGTGGCGCTTGGTGGCCAAGTCGAAATCACGGAGGGGTCGCGCCATTGGTTTGGATGACAAGATGATGTCCTCGATGCGCTTGTGCATGTATTCACGCAAGTAACCCTGGAATGGGGCGAGCTTCTCTGTGTTGTAACTGCGGACAAGGCTGAGGAAGGCTTCATTGGCGTAGCTGCCTAATTCTGCCCGTTCCATGCTGGTGAGGACGATACGCCGAGTCGCCTTGCTCTGTGCCTCCCTTAATCTTCCTTGGTAGTATGTTACGAGCAGCGCTTCATGTTCTCGGGTTTGCGTGGCTAGGGTGTGTACACGGCAGGGAACCTCCCACCCCCTGGGGGCTTGGCAACGGACATGCCGGCACTTTGGGGTGAGTGTTTTCATCAACGGTGGTGTGATGTTGGCGACGGGCTCACTTACGGTTTCTTGTATCCGGGTGATAACCCACGGCGTGTAGGGGTCTTCTGCCCCTGCGGCGATGCGGCCCACCCAGGCCGAGGAGGCTTTGGTCGCCAGTTTGTTGAGGGCTGATGCTTGCTCTGGACTCATGGTTGGGTTACTACGCTGATAGGCGACGAGGATGCGCTGTAGGTAGGGGTCGAGGAGTTCGGCGATGGCTTCTCTGTTGTTTTGGGTGGCGATAATGGAGTGATAAATGTGGCAGTGGTCTTGCCAGCGGTCGGGTGTAGTGCATGTTTCAGGGTCTGTGCAGGAGTGAAGCGTCTTGGCCTTTCCGGTGGCGTAGTTGCGAGCTGTCACGATATCTGTAATCTCTCTGGTAGTGTACATATCTTATACTGTGTGCGGGCGAGACAACAAAAGAACTAGAATGTGACGAGCATCACACTAGGTGAGTGTGGCGAGGGCGAGAAACGACAACGCCCCCAAGCCCATCGATACGCAAAATGTCGGAGCCAACGGAACCTTCCGATGAATCCAACTCTTCCCCTCCACCTTCTTCCTATCATCCAACGCAGCCCACACCAGGGTGGAAACAGCAAACAAAACGAACCCGACCATCACAAAATCAACAGGCACCCACCACAGTGTTGCCGCGGCCACGCCAGCCATACGCACATCACCGAAACCCATCCCAAAACCAGACCTAATACTGAACAGCCCGGCTAAAAGCAGCAGCAGCACACCACCCAACAGGCCCGCCTGCAAGAACAAGAACCCAGCCCACACCCCCAGAACACCAGCGATCAACCCAGGTACCCCATAGAAAAACAACCCAAGCGCCGCCACCACCACCGCGGCTGAGGCAAGAAACCACCAACCACCCGGAGTCGACGGAAAAACCCCCGGCCCCACGGCAGCCGAAAACATCACCAGCGCCGAAACGCCAACCACAATTGGAGGCCAAGTGATCTCCTTGGCAATCAGCCAGCCTTTCGCGTCTGACGCTGCAGCCAACACCGTATACTGAGCAAATAGCCCAAAAGCCAAACCGCTAAGCGTCAACAATCCATCGGCGGCATTCGCCCACACCAACACCGCAACGAAATTGACAACACCCGACAACACGACAACCGGCCATGGCGCCCAAATACCCCGAGGCACCCATCCGCGCCTAAAGAAGACAGCAAACAAAGTGAAAGCCACCGCAGAAACTGATGCCAACACCAGCGGGAGACCCGCCACACTCATAGATGCATTCACCCGCTGGATAGCGGAATCCCCCCACCCAGTGCACTACCCTGGAGGGGTGCCCAGTATTGACGAGGCGATACACAGTTGGACTGTTGGGCTGTCGCGTTCAGTGCGGGCAGAAAAAATATCCCCCCGCACACAAAACAACTACCTTGAGGGAATCCTCTTCGCGCAGCAGCACCTCGATGGCACGAAACCCTTAGAGACGGTCACATCAGAGCAGATCGACTCAATTATTGACACCTACGCCCAGCTCCCCGACCGGCGCTACCGAGGCCAAGGAAAACAAACAGAAAAAGCCCACTCCAGCGTGGCCCGCCTCCACTCCATCCTGTCTGTGTTCTTCAATGACTGCCAGAAAAAGGGATGGATCTCCACCAACCCGATACATGGCACCTATTTGTCCCGCGGCAAAACCCAACGAACTCACGATCCGAAACGTAAAAGTGTCGGACTGCAAGGCGCTGATGCCATCTTGAGCCAGGACCTGTCATATCGTGACGAGTTCATTGTTCGGATTCTCTTGGAGTCAGGGCCGCGAGTGGGCGAATTGTGTGCCGCGAATCAAGGTGACCTTTATTGGGACGACATAACAGAGGGCTGGTGGTTGAACCTGCTGCACACAAAGAACTCCCGCGCACGCAAAATCCCCGTCACCCCAGAGGTCGCTGACCTGTATGACAAGTATCGTCTCCACGAAATGAAACTCCCCACTCGGCGACCAAAAGAGGTGGGCGGCGTGGTCGACGCCGAACTTGCCCTTCTTCGCACAGTACGCGGGCGACGGATGACACCCCGAGATATGCAGAATTTACTCAGCCGCGTGTGCCGAGGAACCGGAATCAGAGTCACCCCTCACGGGTTGCGACACACGTCCGCGACAGTACTTCTGGAATCGGGTGCGGATATTCACGTGGTCCGCGACCTCCTGGGCCATTCATCAATATCCGTGACCAGTGCCTACCTGGACTCAGCGGATGCCAACATTGCCCACGCAGTGAAAGCCAGCCCTCTATCTCACGCGGGGCGTAGACCGTCGGGAACTGGGGCGCGAGAGGATGAGCAGTAGGGACCCAGCGCCTCATACACCGTGTTCACTCCGAGGCGCATAGACTCATTGTCATCAAGTTCACTGATTGCCCGGTGAAATGGTGACCCTGGAGTTTTACACATCTCCAGCCACAACTTGATGATCCGTCGCACCTTCGCCACACTCGTTCCCGTTCTTTCGGCAATGTCCTCAAGCTGCTGTGGCTCTTGATAGGGGTCTATGCCATGTGCGGCGAATACCACTTCGACGACGGACCTTGAGATACCACCAGCCTCTGCTGTCCGAATGAACAACTCCCTCAGCCCCTCGCTCGATTCAGTGTCATCAAACTGGTGGGTGTATCCATACAGCGCATCATCGGTGGGCATTTCTCCCATTTCGAGCAGGTGGGAGTTATCGCGCCACGATTTCATAAACGATTCACTGAGAGGTTTTCGTGTTGTTCGCCTCACCTCTGAAACTGGCCCCATGTGGATACCGGGCGTGGCCTGCTTGGAGGCTTCAATGATTTCTGTATCGCTTGGGTGTCGACCCAGTTCGCCGGTGAGGCGCGACTGGATCGCCTTGGCTCGCCTTGAACTTTCCAGGAACTCATTCGAAAATTTCAGGTTTCCGTAGGTGGCGTTGAGTTCGCGGCGAGTACGCGATACCGCATGATGATACAGGTAGTTTGTTGCGGAGCTGTTAAGTTTCGACAGATCAACGTGATCCAAGGCGCGCAAGAAGTGCAGCACAATCAAGCCATGTACGTCTTCCACGCTGGCCACATAAAGCTGTTGACGAGCGCGAGCGAACTCCACATGGGACCATTTCCACAGCAGCTTCTCTGAAGCCTTCAAAAGCGCTAATTGCGCCTTTTCTCGCCTCTCGGGGTCACCAGACTGCACTTCGGGAATGTATTTCCGAAGAGTCCCTAAAGTCAGCAATTCAGCCATGTCGCCCTCACCTGATGTGTTGTTGTGTCGGATCAGATGGGGTGGCGCCACGTATTGCGGGCGTTCACGGCAGCGAAACGATTCGCGATACTTTCTGACGGCCCCACGTCACCGCGCGGCCACTTACCTGACTGCGGATCAAGTTTCCACAGGTGGGTCAAGGATGGCTTACCGTGACCGGCGACGCTGTTAGAAACCTCCGAGATCTCTACCACGCGACGCTTCCCGTTCACCACAGCCATGTGAACAATCAGGTCAACACTCCCCCCGATAAGTTCCCACACTCTCTTCTCGTTCTTTGGGGCGTGTGGGTGCTTGTTGGCGAAGAAGAACATGTTGTCTAGCGCTTGATCAGCCGAATCAGCGTGAATTGTGGTCAACGAGCCTGGGAAAATGGATGCTGCTTCAAGGTGATCCAGCATTGCACCATCGCGGCACTCGCCAGTGATGATGCGTTCTGGGCGGGACAGTTTCACCACCTCAATAAGGCTTGACATTGAGCCGTCTTGAATGGCGTCCATGCTGCGCGCGGTCGCGCGGTGCGTGAAAAGCTTCTGCTGGATTGCAATGTGTTCCAGTGGCAGTTCGTCAACGTCCTGAAGGACGGCGACCTTTTCCTGCTCAGAGATCTCATACGTGCACGCGTTCAATAGGCAGGTCTTGCCTGCACCGGGTGCGCCTGAGAACACCATGGAGGCACTTGCTGAAACTGCGCCGCCAAGGAACCACGCCATATCCAAATCCAGCGTGCCATTGTTCACCATCTGCTCAAGGTCAAGCTCGGTGCGCGGCAATTTACACAGCACGATGCTCGTGCGGTACACGGCCGGGTCCGTGAGGATCTGTACGCGAGCACGTACAACTTCAGTTACCCCATCGAACTCTTCCGTGTATGTCAGAGTTCCTGTAGAAATGGGGGGAAGAGATGAGTTGCGCGGAATGTCGATGTTGGTTCGGGGAAGAATGAACTCGCGAATGACACGATCCAGCGACTCTTCGCTTTCGAAAACAATACTAGAGTCCCCGTAGTTTTTTGTTTCAATATTCACCGCCACCACGTAGGGCACCTCATGGTCGGGCGGGTTAGGAAGGATGGATATTTCTGTGCATTCGGTATCAAAGAGGCGATCTTTCAGTGCTTCCCATGAGGCGATGTCGGCCTCTGTGATGGGTTGTTTTTGGGGGGCTTGCGGGACTGTGGGCGTAACGAAGGCCGCTACATCACCGTTGTCATCGCTCACCTCAACATCGACCCGAGATGGTGTGGGGCCATCTCCTTCGTCGCTCTCCACAACCGGTACCGGGTTATTACGCAGCCCCTTGCGCCCCCCGCCCTCTCCACTCTGTGGTGGTGTGGCGGCGGTGTCCGCATTTTGGTCCTTTGCCGCAGCGAGCCGCGCTGCAAGATCCTCTGCACCAGACCTGGTGTCTTGATACGAGAATGGCCCCCCTGTTTCGGCGGGGAAATATTCCATTGGCACAGTGTTCCTCCCAGAACTGACGGTGTCCTACCGCTCCAATAGCGGAAGGCCCCCCGTTTTCTGTTTTCTGGACTAAGGCTGTGCCGCCCATTCGCCGGGTCGGGGTCGACCAGAAAAGAGGTCCTGCGGAAATTAGCTCTCTGTTGGTAGGACCACGGCTTCGCCAGAAACCACAAAGTCAGCTTCGAAACCCAACCAACCTGTGATCGCATTCCCCCGGTATGTGTCCTCAATAGTCACCGCGAAGCGGTTCACCGGCTCACCAGCCGCGGGACGCGTACAGCTCGCCTCAAGCACCTCACCACGACTGGAGGGCAGCAGCATCGGGTAGCCGGACCCGTCCGCGACACGCCGCCGCACTTCGTCCCAAGTTTGTTCCGCCGCAACAATGGCATCGCGACACGAAATCTCCACAACACCCGAGGAATCATCCCCACGAAAAGCCACCGTTTGTGACGCACCAGCCTTCGCTGCTACAAGCACCAACAGCTGTGCCTGCTCTCGTGCCTGAAAGAACGTGTATGCCCAGGCGATGAAGAAAAAGGCAGGTAGCGATATCCCCAACATGATGACCGTGAAGATGGCGATTGCAGCACCACCCTCCCCCTTGTCCTTACAGAAGATTCGGGTTCGCACCACGGTCTGAATACGCCGTCGAAACTCCAACCCACACACCCCCAAAAAGACGCTCAGGGAGGCCAGGGATCAAAGACCGGAACGGCCAACTCTTCACCTGAATGACAGCGTTACACCCCACGGCACTATTGGCAAAAACCACGCCTCCCCTATTCACAGAGCCGTCAGGGTTAAGCGGGCCACACGTGACATCAATATTATTTGGATCATTGTCTTTCACTCGACCCGACAAGATGAAGGACTGCTTCATGCCCTCCTCGACAGTGGTGAAACGTCCGGTGCGCCCATAGAGAGGAATGTCGTTAGATCCGTATGCAGCGAACTGCTGCGTGTATGAGGCGAGAATTCCCGGGAGAGGCTGCTCAATGACCTGCCGGTACAAGATGGTTAACCCCACGCCAAGTAGGCCGATGAGCAGAATGGGAAGCATGATGACAACGAATATTGCGTCAGACGCGCCTTGTTCGCTCGCTTCACTATTCCGCAACTTGATCACCCCCCAATACCCCCGCCCTGACTGATAGCGGGCAGAAGAGGAACCAAGAACGGTATAGGGGCAACAAATAGTGTCGTTAACGCAACAAGAGCCATGCTTGCCGCTTCAGCTTTGCCAGCCTTTGCTTCGATGACTGTGAGCTGCCGGTCACGTAATCCCTGTGCCTCCCTGCGTAAATATTCTGTTCTGTCTTTACCGTCCGCGACACAGTCGGTGAGCATCCGCGCAAACGCCCGAATGCTCGGGTTGGGTACCCTTTCGGCGAAACCTGTCATGGTCTCGGCAAAGGTCACACCCGCCGCTAGCTCACTTTTCACCACCCCAAGCTCCTCCCTCATCGGCCCTTCAGGAAGAAACGAGTAGGTTGCACTAAGCGCCTGAGGAATGGACATCCCCACCGCCGTTGCCATTGACAGCAGGTCCAGCGTGTCAGGTAGTTCTTTAACAATGTCGCGTATTGCCTGCTTCGCGCGACTTTGAAGCACCACCTGGGGCATGGCGAACCCAATAGCCGCCCCGGTTAGCGCACCTACAATCATGATGGGGATCATCACCAGCGTAGATCCGACCAGGGAGGCCAATAGGAGACCAACGACCCCGAGGGCAAACCCACCCGCGAGTGCGGCAGCGATAGTTGACAGCAAAATCAGTGCCCGCAGCTGGGCAACCGTGACACCCCACGGGTTGCCCGAACGCATCAAAAGGGTCTCAAGTTTGCTCGGATCACCCGCGATTTTGTCACTTACCCGCCACCGGCTCATATTTCCCACCATGCGTGCGATGGGCCCCGGCAGCGTGATACTTCGATCTACGTCCCCATTGTGCTCCCTGCCGACGTAAATCGTTTTGCCTTTACCTGGGACGAGGATGAAAGCGACAAGGGCAAGAATTGCGGCGGCAGCGATCACACTGAAAACAATTGTCATACCGTCGCCTCCGTCATCCACCGTGTCATCGCTTTGAATACGAGCCGAAGGCCGAGAATTGCCAGGGCAAGGAAGATAGCCACTCCCAGACCGAGGGGGGTGAGCCACGGTTCAACACCGAGAAACAAGACCGCGAGGGTGGTAACGATGGGTAGCGCGATAACAACTTTGGACACGATTCGTGTTTGGATAGTGCGTGACGAAATTTTGTCCCGAAGACCACTGATTGAGTTGAGCATCTCTGCCACTGCGTGAAGGTTTGTGGCAACCTCGGGGGACCCTGTTCGGGCCGCCATGTCCAGGGTCACGCAGGTGAGAACGAGGCTTCGTGAGTCGCTGCGGTTGGCCATGTTTTTGAGAGCCTCATCCAGAGGAACCCCCACATCGAGGTCGCTAATGAGAAGCGCAAGCTCATGCGACAATGGGGCCTGAGTGGCTTTCGCTGCCCTCCTAATGGACTGTTCAACCGTGCCAGTGGTTAAACCAACACGCACCTCGTCAAGGAACGGAATGAGTTGGGTGTCGATCGCTTTCGCTCGACGGTCACCTTGACTGCGGAGAAAAACCCAAGGTAACCAGAGCAGGAGCAAGAAGGTGACTATTCCGACAATGAAGTTGTTGGTGATCAGCGTGAGCAGGAGTGACACACCTAGTGGGGCGAAGAACATGACATACCCGGGTAGCCTGGGGTTCTTCATGGTTCCACCGGAGCGGTTCCAGCGGGACTCCCAGCCGGCGAACCACCCGCTGGCGCGCTTCCGGTAGGCAGCCTCGAAGACGTCTTCTTCTCGCGCCGCATACACAGTGCGGGGCTGACGTGACGACATAAACGCGTACACCGCCACCCCAAGGCCTACCGCGAACATGACAGCAAAGAGGGAATACATTGCTACCTCCCCTCCCTTTCCGCTCGCGCAGAGCTGGACCGTTGTGCCACTTCGTGGATGAGCTGCACGTCATCCATAGTGAGAGCTGGCTTCTCCGCAACATTCCTGGTGTCGAGGAGCCCTTCGGAAACATCCGCGTGTTTCACATACGCCCCAGTTTCCCTGTCGAGATTCCATAGCGGAGTGAGGGCTACGCTTTCCACCTTCTTAGTGCTATCAAGGGGGGGTTTCTGAACCTCGTATACCCCAGTGATGCGTCGGCGGCCATCAGCGAGACGGGCCTGGTGGATGACAATGTCAATACTGGATGCGATCTTATGCGTCGCTGCACCCTCAGATATTTCACCAGCTTCTGACATCATCGACTCAAGTCGCACAACGGTTTCGTGGGCAGAGTTCGAATGACAGGTCACCATAGAACCCTCATGCCCGGTGTTCATGGCGGTGAGCGCATCTACCGCCTCGGGCCCACGCACCTCCCCAATGATGATCACGTCGGGCCGTGACCGTAGCGCGGAGCGGATGTGAGACCTGATAGTGACGTCGTCTACATCGCCAGATCCAGGTCTGGAGACACGGCGGGAAACCAGCCGCAGATTAGAGGGATCCTTCAACTCTGGGGTGTCCTCGATAATACTCAAATGAACATACTCAGGTAGGAACGGGACGAGCGCATTCAGGGTCGTAGTGTTGTGAGTGGGATTGAACTCTTTACCCGCCAGGTACAGCGCGGAAGGTGATGACACCTCAATGCATCGCACTGGACGTGGCGGGGCCGGGCGGATAGCGACAATGTTCTTGTATTGGCGCCTACTTGGTGGATAGTCGCTTAATGTCCCCATCGGAACAGTAACGGTAAACGTGTCTTCGAGGTCCTGGTTGATGGAAACCACGCGACCCAAACTGGAAGTTAAACACCGGATGGCATCAACAATTCGATCCTCGCCTGTGCGAACCGTGACGCGATCTGTGTTAAAAAAGGAATACTCGAACCCCGACAGGATGCCCTTCAGCACCTCCTGTCTTTGCTGCTGTGAACAAAGAAGATACATGTCGGGGAGTGCTTCGTGAGCTTTCTTAATACCAGCATCACGCAGGTCTTTCTGAAACCCTACGATGCTGTATAGGTGCGGTGTTTTGCTGCTGGTGCGCACCTTAAGCTTCGTGGTGGCGAACCGGCCACGGGCTGCGGGCGACTTGGATACGTCAACCTGGGACGCCGTGGCCTTCCCCGTCGCAAACCATAGCCCGAACAAGTAAGGATCAACTGGTAGTGGTCGCTCCTCAATAGCAACAGGAAGCGCGACAGGAATTGAGCACCTGTATCCGTTACGCAAAGACCAGGCGGTGTCCAGGGTGGTGAGCGTCCGTGTGGGCGCATCGTCCCCCTCGCAGACGTGCTCTATGCGCTTCCACACCCGTTGACAGGTGGCGCGAAGCCCACGTCGCAGCGATGGAAACCCCCGAAGGAACCGGAAGTCAACATTGTGCCGAAAACGTTGCGATGGGAGTCTGGTTACCTTCACATCCCAAAGATGGTCTCCGTCAGCAATAAGGCGTGACCCGTCAGAAAACACCACTTCGTAGCAGTCTCTGTCGGTATCAATATCGAAGGCACCCATGACAGTGCACGGCACCCCAAGGTCAGAAAAGACCCGGTCCCCCACAGCCAGTTCGCCCATCGGGACGAACCCGTCGGGGGTGGGTATGGGGGTATCTACGTCCAGTGCCTTGCCGCTAGAGGTTCCGCCTGCAATAACAAGGTTTAGGCGCGCCCGCACCATAGAAGCCAGCTCTGTCGCCAACTCCTCGCTAACTGTTCCCCACTCGACAAGGTTTACAAGCGTGTGTGCATCATCGGGGTGGCGGCGAAGCGCCAGAAATGTGCTGGCGCCATCTGTAACACACGGGTGTGCGGCCTCCAGCCGCGAGCCATCCGGAAGAGCGGCAGACATGTTCGGGTGCGTGGGGGTGGGGCGCTTCCCATCAGGATGGATGCGGGCAATGAAATCAAGCACCTCCTGATCGTCACCAAAAACAACACCCGGAGCATCAACAAGGCCCACTCCATAAATCTCAGTCACGCATCCACCCGACAGGCGTTCACCGCTCTCAGTTGCGACTGGATGGGGGGCATGTGCACGAACAAGAATCTCGGTCACGCGAGGGTCCCGGCGGAGAGGCTCTATGGCCCCGGCTCCCAACATGTTGTCAATCACTCGGGCGCGGATCCACCGTAGCTCACCGTCGCCCATACTGACCGGGTTCGACCTCTTCCACGCCAACACAAGATCATCTACTTGGTTTGCGGTGCTCTGAAAATCGCCACTGCCCGCCCCCGACTCGCGAGCCTGAACCAGCCGGTCAGCGAACTTCTGCCCAAATCCACCATCTTCCGCATCGTCAGCGAAACGGCGAACGTACGATGTCGCCTCCTTGACGTGCCCAATAGTGCGCATAGGTAGCGGATTGTCTACGTCGATTAGCTCCTCCACCGTGATCGGCAAAACAGGAGTCTTACGCTCCCTCTTCGATGGTGGCGCGTCAGCCACAGAAAAGTCGATATTGAAATCCCGAACGCCACTCACCGCAACAGGCCCCTCTTCTTCTTGTCGGCAGAAAACTCGCCCTTAATCTCAGGTGTATAGAAAAGTTCCGGATACAGTTTCTGCGCCCACTCCTGAAGAGACCCAGAAAGCACCTCGTCGTTGATTGCTAACCTCAACAGGCCACCCTCTGGCATTTCCTGCTGAGCCGCGTGAACCCTGATCCCACCGTGAGGTATGCGCCCATGGATAGCGACATCGGGGAGCCGGCGAGCCAGCGAGGAAAGGAACTCCTTTCGTGCCTCCGGGTTAACATCAAGAACCATGTTTTCCACAAGAACGAAACGCTCAGGTGCCAAACCGGCACCCCCCAACTCTTGAGGTCTAGTTGAGTCGCTAAAAGCATCCACCGCCAACGCGAGAGAGTTCGAAAGCTGATCCAGCACGTAATACACTGCGTAGGAGTTCTGTTGCGCCCACATGGTCACCGGGTCATCTGTTATACCCACGGAGCCGTCGATTACAACAAGGTCTGCAAGATCCGATGCGATGACACTCACAACATGCGAGTAAAGGTCGAGTGTTCTCATCGCCCGATGGTCGCTACTTGATGGAGCGCCAACAACGAGGCCAAGATTGGGCAGGTCGGGCAGCGGTCGATGGATAACATCATCAATTTGTTCGCTGGTCGAGTTGGGTTTCAAATCCATGATTGACTTTTGAGCCTGGGGGAACATGGCGCTAATTTGTGACTGTCGGTCCAGGTCCACGACGACGACACGTTTGGGGCGTCCAGCTTTGAGACTTTCGTAGGCCACGGTTGCGCCAAACATGAGTGCCAGGGATGTTTTTCCACAACCGCCCTTGTCGGAAGCAACGGTGACAATTCGGGCCTTCCGCTCACCCAGAGACAGTTCTTCGTGAACGAAACCAGCATCCCCGGGTGACGGGAATGGTTGTGCGTAACGCGGATCATCCAGCATAGAAAGTTCGTAAAGGGCGAATGGGTTTAGTATGCGCGGCCCGAAACTTTTCATTAAATGCTGCGCGCCGCCGCCGCTTTCCACGACAGCGAAGAATGTAGAATCGGATGGGCTAACTTGCTGGTCGTCTGGGATTTCCTCGCCGGCGTCCTCACGAGCTTGAATCATCTGATCATACGTGTGCCGCATAGCCTTTTCCATTTTCGGCCACGCAGACTCAATCTCTTCCCGCGTCCCCGCAGAGTAGGCGACAAGGGCGCACGGAATCCCATTCAGAAGGAGACGCGCCACGTGCTTCAAAACATCATCGAGAGACCTGCCGGCGAAACGGTCACCAAGAATGACACCGTCGACTGAGCCATCTGCCCGCAGAGAGTCCATCAAATCTGTCACATTGGCGTGCTTTGTAAGCTCCCAGTCCAGCGGCAGGTAAGACAGTGGCGTAAAAAGGGAATCATCACCCACCACGGCTACTCTTCGGTTCTGTGAGCTTGTCATCGCGTCGGATTTCCTTCTGTTCGGTGGAAAACTACGGGCGCGTGTCGGGTTCCAGCGATTCAGGCTCAGGAAGCGCCTCTTCTTCACGGTTTGTGGTCACTGCTGCGAAAAGTTCCGCTGCACTCACCACCGCCGTCGGGGCGGGAGCGTTCTCTGTAGTCAGAACAAGGAAGTTGTCTGAGTCCTGAATGGCCGCGAGAATCGCCGCCTGCTCAGGCGTCAACGCAAACGTGTACAGATTCGCGATCCCTCCGAACGCCAGGGCGGACCCGGGGCCAGGCTTGCGTGCATCCTCAATGGATCCACCAGCACGAGCCACCACATCCAGGCTTGGCTGCACATTCACAACAGACATGTTCGTCAGTACCGGCACAGTAACCAGCTCACCCGAGGGGTCCTTACCCGTGGAATAAATGTTCACGTATGAACCGGCTTGCACTCGGCCAGCAACAGCGCGCTCTGGATCAACAGTAAGCGAACCAAGCGCAGTGCCTACCGGGTAATCGGTGAGGGTTCTCAACTCAGTGCCGATAAGCCCATCCTGAAGAATGGTCCCCGCCGGATAAGACAAGCGAGCAAACCACACCCCGCCAGCAGATAAATCTTCCTCTGTGATGGGCTGCGAGGGCGCGATATCCTTCTCAACTTTGACAACCTCAAGATCATCAGAAGAAATGACCTGGTTTGCGGCAACGTCATTAACGAGGCGGTAAACGTTGACTGTTTCCGGCGTGCTCAGCAAGTTAATGGCGACGATACCTCCGAAGCCAACAACCCCCACCAGGGCGGCAACAACGATAGCCACACCCTTGGCACCTGCACCCTGCTGCTTAGGTGCCTTAATTTTGGGTGATCGAGGCTTCTTTGTTTGCTTATCGCCATCAGTAGGCCCACCCATAGTGGAGCCGGTAATCGGGTCAACGTTTGGCTGCTGGCTTGGGATTGGTGGCAAACCCATAATATTCAAATCCTCCATTGCGGTGGCTCGCGTGCTGCCCAGGACGGGCCACCACTAATAGCGGATTGCTTGGTGCAAAACGGCCGCAAACAGAGATCAGCGGGAGGGGGCCTTAACTCGCCCATACCAGGCGTTCTGGTAAGAGCTCGTGAAACCAATATTCCCTTTTCTCGAAACATTAGTCAGCGAGGAATTCAGTGGGTACGTTAAGAGACCCGACCCGCTGAGGCGGGAAATATCGGTGTACCCCATGCCGTATGCAGGAGCATTCGCACACCAGCCGTCATCACCACAGGCATGGATTACTGTTCCACCCCCATACTCGTCCTTCTCCAGGAGCATCCCAACATGCCCGAGGAAGCGATCATCCATAGTTTTCTGAAAGAAGATATCTCCCGGCTGCGCTTCCTCCCACGGCACAAGCTCAATGTTTGCCATATCCCACAGTTGAGAGTCGGAGAATCCAACCAGCTGAACCTGGTCGTCACTAGCGTAACGGTAGGCCGCAGCGGTGAGTGTCGAACAGTTGTAGGGGTAAGGGCTGGCGAAGGGGCTTGTGGTTGAAGAGTACGTGTACTTGGCGGTGGCACTGTTAACCACCTTGAGAGCAAAATCGACCGCTTTCTCACGCAAAAGCTGCCCTTCATCAATCACCGGGTTAGCTTCCTCGCACTCAGGTGACACTGTCACTAGCTTCGGTGTGATGTTTGCAAGCTGCTCTGCTGCGTGGTTGGCGATCAGGTCAGCGTCAGCTTCGTCAACGAAATATGGGCCTGCGCCTGCCAAACCCCTTAATGGGGTGCGGCTTGACACTAAGGTGATGTTCGGATGAACGTTTTCCGCCTGCATGAGGTCAGCTCGGGCCCTCATGTCATCTTCCGACGCGCCGGGGGGTGTTATCCACACCAAATCCCGCTCCCCCGCCAAAACTGCGATACGAGATACCGTATCAACATTCACCGTTGACGAATTCTCAAACGCAATAATGATCGCCGATGGGGCAGTGGCGATGGTGTTCCGCACCCTCACCGGCAGGGAGTCTGCAGACACCTCCGGGTCAAAGAGGGCCTGCGGAGTGAGATCATCATCGGAAAGCAGGATAACGTCGTCGCCGAACCTTTGTATAGACCTCAGCGCGGGGACAAGGGTAGAGGCAAACCCATCCCCCACGAGGACAGCCCCTTCCCACCCGTCGGAGTACACAACACCTTGTGATGTTTCCCCAGTCAGACACGCCGTTTCTGGGTCGACGAGAGCCTGCTCAGACGCTGAAGCACCGGTGCTGAGGAACACGGCGAGCATCGGGATGCTTACGGCCACACAGGTGGCTTTGGCGAATTTCAAGAGACGTTCTCCTTTACTATTTTTGTGCGTACCCCCTGGCAGGAGCGGGCAACAATATCTTCCCTACTCGTTGTGATTTTGCACACGGTCGACTGTTTCGCAGTGAAGTCAACGGTTGAGATTTTCCACCGGATGGTGGCCTCAAATGCGCCCCCTCCAAGTTCGGTGGGATTCCGCACCTCCACCTTCCGTGTTTGACATTGAGTGGTTAGGCAGGTGGCGTATGCAGCACCGGAGAGGGGGTACTTCAGGGCAGACCCACTTGCCCCAACGCTGGTCAGGGTGCCCAGATACGTAGACATGTCTGTATCCCAACCGTAGGTGAATGCGTTGGTGAAGTATGAAATGAGGCGACCTGTGGGTACCTGGTTCGATGTTTTGGGGGGCACATTTGGCGGCTCACTTGGTTCTGCGGGCTCGGCGGAGGCGCTCGGAGGTGCCGGCGGCGCAGGGGCTGGTCGAGGGGGCGACGGCACGTCATCGTCAGGGCTTCCGGCTTGACTACCGGGAGTCGGCGGAGGCGATGAGACTTCGCTACTGCCCAGGGAGGACCGGAGTTCGGGCTCGCCTACGCTTCCAGGCTTTTCTGTTGGGGCTGGAGGCTGGGTTGAATCTGAAATAGTCGCAGGACTGACATCAGTAAAAACACCAGCGGTGACCGGGATCGCCGCAGAAACAATCATCAGGGTCGCCGAAAATGAGGCAAGCGAAAAAACAATACCCCTGGCGTCCATTCGTTAGATAGCGGAAAGCAGAAGCTGTTGCCCTTAGAAACCGCTTGCCACACAAGAAACAGCAGTGAACAGGCCCTTCTCTGCCACCCGCCCAAACGCCACCGTGACAATGCATTGAGAAGGCATCTCACCGCCCGAAACACCATTTACCCCGTATTCGACAAACACCGTCGCCTCAGCAGAAGACCGATCCTCGGCAACAACAATGCCCTCCACTCGCACGCCGGCAGAAAAGCACCTCTCCTCAATACACAACGCTAACGACTGATCCCGGTACGGCGGGTCTACTGCTTCGCTGCCAGGAACAGCACCCGCAGCCACCACATTCTCTTCAAACCGACCCACAGGCCAATCCCAAGAAAATGTTGATTGGGTGAGCAGAAAATCACGCACATCGCCTGGGCGAACTTTCGCATACTCTAAATCTGGTTCAGGTTCTGCGGTCTGTTGCCCCGACGAGATAAACTCCCCGCTCCCCCCGCCATCGTCAGAAGACCCAGAGTTCCCACCAGTAAAAGTTCCCACCGCTGCACCAACGAGGAGAAGCCCCGCAATACCGGCACCCACAACTTTCACCGGGGTTGGAATTTTGTCGTCTTGAAATGAGCCCATCGCTTCTCCTCTCCACCCCCCCTTCGTCTATGCGTCAAGGGGATTAGCGGAAGGGGGAATAACCCGCCCGTACCACGCCTGGCCTGGGTCCCTCGTCCACGAGTTACCACCACGTGGGCGTGAATCATTCGCGGTGGCTGGATTGTTTGGAACATACAGGTTTCGGTTAGAACCAATGAGTTGAACACCAATACCGGTAGCAGCACCCTCACCACACACGTCGAAACTAGAACACGCATGCAAAACCAGGGACTCTGAAGGGTTCGACTCGTTCTTCTCCCACAACATTCCAACGTGACCCAGGCTCGAATCTGAACCGCCGGCACCACCCGTGTATTGGAAGAAAATGTCACCAGGTTGAGCCTCAGACCACGGCACCACCTGAATACTTCCCACCGTGTCATACAGTTGCGCACCACTTAGGTCGGGGATCCGGATTTGACCTTCGGAAGCGAAATAGTAGGCCCCGGTGGTGAGATTGCTGCAATCCCAAACCAGCCCCGACAGGTCAGTCGCCGATGTAGCGGCCGCCTCCGCGATGCTATACGGATACCGGGCCCTTGGGTTGTCAGCAATCGACTTAGCCCACTCCAGGGCACGCCTCTGCAGGTCCCCCGTAGGTGCAACGCCAAAACCCGTATTGCAATTATCGGCTACAGCCATCCCGTTCGGATTTGACGCCAATGCCGACTGCACCGCAGACCAAACCGCCTGGTACCCCTGCGTGTTTGTATGCCACCCATCCGGGGAGATCAAGTCCAGGGAGCCTGTTTCGATAAGTGAAAGGTTAGGAAAAACTTCCGCCGCGTCGCGAAGCGCAGACTCAAGTGCGCGGCGCTCCTCTGGCCTATTTTTGTAGTACGGCATAACCCACATTACCTGCCGCTGCGTACCCGCCATTGACATGAACTTCGCAATATTCTCCGGAAGGTTCGCCGCGCCACGATCATTCGTCCCAAGATTAACAACAACACGAGACGGACCGTTAGACAGCGCCTCACGCCACTTATTCACATTCGTGCTACCACTCGACCCGGAAACAGACCCCTGCCCGTTAACCACCTGCGATAACGAAATACCCTCCAGCGCGTACACATAGTAGGGACCCATTTGTAGCCCAGCCTGACCATTCACCTGAGAGTACGAGTATTTCTTGTCAGCCCCAGTCTGATCGGCACCCACCGAACTCATCAACCCCACCATGTGAGAGTCACCCATCATCGTGGTCTCCACTAGCCTAGCAGTTGCTGGCGCAGACGAAGAGGGTCGATTTGCAAGTACAGTTGATGAGGATCCGCCAGATGCGAACACTTGTTGAGTTCGCTCCGTGTGCGCAGCAGCACTCATCTCAGGAAGCGGAGCAACAAAGGGAGGCACCGAAATTTCACCCGAGACGATCCGCTCATAGTATGGAAACGCCGCCTGCATGTTTCGCAAATGACTAGCAGTAGCCGACTCGGGATACGCTTGAATGTACCGGCTGATTCTAATCAGTCGAAACCAATCAACCTGGTTGATGTTTCGAATGCCATTAACCATCAGATATTCCTGGTCGGGAAGTGTGGCATCTTCCATGCCACCAATGCCGCTACCAAACTTGTATTGCGCAGAACCAAGAATGTACAGATTTGTTGACTGCGCGGGGCTCATCCTCGGGTCAAAAACAGCCCAACCGTTATTGCCCCACGCGTTACTCTCGTTGTATTGCGCACACGGTCCCTCATTGCAGGCCGGCTTCCCGCTCCATCTCAGAGACTCAGGGACCCAGTGAGTGAACTGCTGATAATAGCCCCGAGATGTCGTATTGTCGCTACCGTAGCCGGCGGTCAAGCCTTTCTCCGCAAAAGCTTCACCAATAGCCAACACCGCAGCGATGTCACCGTACCCGAAACCCTTAGTCTGGGCATAAATGGATGCCGCCACCTCATCCTTTGACGGGTTTTCCACATTGCTCAACGGCCCACGAGTGGCCCCGGGCCCCACAAAACACGTGGCTGCGGCGGCGGTAATCGTGCCGCCAACAATCCCCACAAGGAAAGACGCAATGAGCACAACAATCATAAACAGGGCGAACAGCTGAAGCATAAAACCGGCCACCGCGACATAAAGGACGGGCATGGCGACCTTACTGACAGCACCACCCTCAGGCGCATTCGCATCACCGCTCACACCAACACCCTCCTTTCTGCCATAGACGCAACCAAGCGGCCCCGCTACCTACACGGGCTCACTTACACGTGCACTCACGCAACGGATTCCCACATCTGTGGCACACCAACCCAGATCGAGAACCAGAACCCCCACCGCGCTCCGCAGGTGCAAAAGTAGAAGTGGGTTGCGCCGCAACACCCTCACTGGCCACACCACCAGATGGACGCTGCGCATCAGCAGCCAAAACCCCCGCATAAACAGCCTCAAACATGGCGCGCGAATCCACACCACCAAGGTTCGGGTTATAAGACCCCTCCCCCGACGCCGGAACACCCCGCGCAGCCTCACTCCTGTCGATACCGGTCTCCAAAATGGACTGACGGCCCCTACTGTCGGTAACGATCTTCTTCACCTGCTGACCCGTCACCATCTCCGTAAGGGTGCTACGGGACTGGTGGATAACAGCATCCAAACCGCCACCAGACATGATTCCGCTGAGCGCCTTCGAACTGAAATTCGTTACATTCTTCACCATCTGCTGACCGAAACTGGTCCAGAAACCAGCAGCAGCCGCAGCACCAGCAACACGCGCAGAACGAGCATCACTCCCAGAAGAACCAGCAGCCACAGGTGAAGAGGAAATCGAATTAGGCGCATACACCTTAGCCGCCGCAGACGGAGTAAGAACAGTACCTGCCGGTTGCGTCGCAGACGCCGACGATGCAGCACCAGCAATCGCGGCAAGAGGGGAAACCCCACCAACAGCGCCAGAAGACGAATCCTCAACAGGCCCATCGCCCGCACGCTCCGAACCGCCACCACCCTTCAACGTCTGAGACCCAGCAGCAACCAACGCGGCAGCAGACACACCGCCCGTCACAATAGCTGCAGCAGCGACACCACCCACCAACGCAGCCGACGTCACAGCCTTAGATGTCGTATCAGTGATGCGCCCACCGATATCCCACTTAGAACGAGCGTTAGCACCCTTAATGTACTGCCGGCCACGCAAACTCTTCCGCACCCGGAAGAACGCGAAAATCATCACAATGCCAACAATCAACGCGATCGTATTGCGAATCAAAACATTGCCGATACCAAACCCGTACTGGGCAACACCAACATCCGGAAGGATCAAATCCGGCACATACATCATTAAAACAACCGTAAGCGGCAAGAACACCGTCACAAGCGTCAACATGATCACGTACTCGATAATGCGAGCAAAGAAGTCACGCGCCACCTGCGTACCAACACCCGGTATCGCCATACCCAACAAAGCAAAACCCATAAACAAGATCATCACACCGAGAAGAAGCTGATACGTCAACATAACGACACTGAAGAACGCCGACACCCCACCCAAAACAGCAGTTCCAGTGAACATCAACATCGTGCCATTGAAGCGCGCATCCGAAGCGATCGGGGAAACACCAGCCCACGTGGACGCAACAGACGGGTTACCGTGACCAACGGCGCGGTCAGTCAACACCTGCCAAGCATTCTGATGGCCCGTGTTCACAACGCAAGCCCCATCCTCAGGGCAGGCATTCGCAGACACCATTGCCCGCGGATATGTGTAGCCAGGCTTCCCGAAGTTGTAATTCCCTTCGATGTCTTCACCGCCACGCAGAGCAGACATCCCCACCCACGCTGGCTGGTTATTGTTCTGTTCCTGCAACTCAAGCCAACTCTGCTCACGAGGGTTCACGCGCAGAGCAGACAGCTGTAGGGCAACGAGGCTTCCCGGTTCGGGTTGACGCTCAAGGCCGGGGATTTCGATAGCAATTTCCCGGTTTTGGGTCGCTGCATTCCACTGATCTGGCGCCACCGCACCATCTTCAGTTATCCCATCAGTGGCGATGGGGTTAGATGTTCCGAACTGTCCACGAGCCCACGGCTCCAAGTAGGTGGAAACCCACATGCGGCAGGTCGATTCCCGAATGGATTTCATTTGACGCCCGGACTCTTCAGACGAGTTGTAGTCAATGCTGGAGTCAAGTTGGCAGAGGTTTGATTGACTTGATGCTCCGGTGATATTGGCGGCAATATTGTCTGAGGACGAGGCGAGGGCGCCGCTGAGTGTTTTGTAGGAAACTTGCACGACGCCGCTGAGTAGGCCCGGGTTGGCAAGGAGGACCAGGCCCAGAATGGCGAAAGCTATGTGCCAAGCCAGGCCAGAAATTGCTTCTTTTGATCGTCTTTGCAGGATCCTTACTGCGGCCCACATGGCGGCCAGGATCATTACCGCGACGAGGGCACCTTTATACCAGTCGATGAAGCCATCATTTTCACCAACACCCTGAAAAACGGGGTTGACGATGTTGTTGACCAGTAGGCCAAGGAATTCGGTTGACTGTGCGGTTTGGTAAATCCACAGCGAAACCTGGTTCATCGCTGAGCCCATGGTCCACATCAGCGAGTAAACGCCACCCATGCCTTTGGCGTAGTTTCCGGTCAACCAACTTGCACAATCGGAGTTCACGGTTGGGTTGGCGAAACTGGCATCAAAGCTTCCGGTGGATACAAATGGGATGGCTCCGCCGCCGAACCACTCGTAGCCTGTGGCCCCATAGCCTGGGGTTCCGATGGAGGTTGCCCCCCCACCGGAGGCCAGAGGTGGGCTCCATTCGGTAAGTTCGGGTAGTGGGGAGCTTTGTGCGCCATCGATCGTGCACAGGTCAAAGAATGCGTTCGCGGGGGTCGCTACCGCCCCGACACCAATAACAGCGATGAGGGATAAGACAACAAGCATCACCACACGCTTAACGCTGGACACGATTATCCCTCCGAACGCGGCTCCAACCCATTCCCTATCAGGATGCAGGGTTCTCTTTTGTTTTTCTCGTCTCTGGGTTGGTGTCGAATGCTTCTCGCAGGTCGTTCCGATACGGGTCAATGTTGACGACGCCTATCCGCCCCAGGGGGTCTTTCATTAGGCAGTGCCCCACGAGGGACGCGCTTGATAGCTGCTGGATGATCCCCATGGATGACTGATCCGGGCTTACCCCCATGAACTCAAGGATTGCCCCATACTCGTCCGGGTCTTTTGTTCCGAAGGCGAAGCGGGTCGAGATCTGGTTGGCGATTCCGGACTCGGAGAAATCCCTAACGGACTGCGTGACCAGCACCAGGGCAGCATTGTGGGAGCGCCCCATGCGGCCCCACCGGTTCACCAAATCTCGGCCAGATCTCGTGGCCAACACAGACCAGGCTTCATCAATAAATAGCGCCTTGGGTGAGTTTTTGTCGCCAGACTCCATCAACTGGTAGGCGTATTTGGTGAGTAGGTACATGATGGCCACGCCGATGCGCTGGTCGTAGGTGTAGTCCTCTGGGGGTAGGTTCGATGGTGGCGTGTCGATGCCGAGCAGGGTGATCACCGTTAGGCCGTCTGTTGCGGAAATCTTCGCGGGGTTGACGTTCGGGGAGAACATGAGACGACCAAAGGGCGCTTGGCGCATTGTTTTGAGAAGCGACCCGAGGTTGTAGTCTGCGGTACCCGGTGTGCCAGATGACAAGTATTCAGTGAGCGCCCACATTGATGGGTTATCTGACTCTTTAATGTGATCGATAGCGGTTGCAAGGACTGTTTCTCTCTCCTCGGTGAGGTTGCCCACCAGGGTTTTAAGAACCTCCATCGCGAGTAGACCAGACGATTCGACCCCGTCGGATAGTCGGAACGGGTCAAGGATTCCGTCATTTCCTGGGTCAGCGAGGTCGAGGAGGTTCACTCGCCCCATGTCCTCAATGAGACCTAGGTTGACTGCGTCACGTTTTGGGTCGATGTAGATGGTTTTGTATCCCCGTGCCGCGCACTGGTATGCGAGAGTTAAGGACAGGAAGGTCTTGCCAAACCCCGGTGCGCCGCTCACGCCTACTACAGGGCCCTGATTAAGCCCCATAGCCCGAGATGTATCGAAGAACACCGGTGGCGCATCGCCCACCACAACACGACCCAAATACGGCCCAAGCACGCCCTCGTCGCCCACCTGGTAAGACGACAGCAGTCCACCACCACCAAGCATCGACAAGGACTGCCTGCGTGAGTATAGGTTCCTCTTCCATGCCCCACCGGGAACGGATTCCATCAACAGATCCAACTGATCATGTGGGGGACGGTGAAGTGTCAGGTTAGCTGCACGCAGCTGTGTCTTAAGGTTGTTGAAAAGGTCTTCGAGCTGTTCGGGTGAACCAGCTCTCAGCTGAATTCTGTACGTGATCTGGATCCATGGCATGCGGGCATTGGTTGCCTGATACTCAAGTTCCGCTGCCTCCATGGCCTGTTCTTGTAGTCGACGCCCGCCATCATGTCCTGATTGGGCTGCGTCAGAAATTTCCTCCTGAATAGACCCCAGATTGTCCTTGATTTGTTTCTTCACTGCGGTCGGGGGGAGGACGGTGGCTCGGATGCTCCACTCTGCATTGGGAAGTGTGTCGCGCACAATGTCAGCCCAACCTGCGGTCTCTGGCCAATACATTTTTCGAGAGAACTCCGAGATGCACACCGTTGCGGTGTAGAAAGTGTCAACAGCCCCCGATACTGGGTTCGAATTTGACACCTCTACATATCGTGGGGTTACTTTCAGCTCACCAGTAGCAAATTCCGTAACGCTTCCTGCGTCAAAAAATTCATCGTCTGGGATGTCTATCTCGGGGCATCCATAGGTTAAGTAGAATGGTTTCCGCATTAACCAAATTAGGGTTTCCGCGTCGGTAGAGGAGATGCCTGGAATAACATGGCGGGCCCTCGCTAAGGCGGCACCTGCTGCCTTAACCCAATGGGCCTTTTCGGCATCGCCAACACTCAGCTCTTCGCCGGCCGCAGCACGGGTAACCCACTTCTTTATGGACGACAAGCCGTCCTTAACTGGGTTGAGCAGGGTCTCTGTTCGATATCCGAGGCGCACCCCGAGATATGTTTCGGTCGTCAGATAGAGGGACTCGTCAAGGCGCTCTGCCGCGCGGGCCGTCAGATCACTGAACGCTGGCGGTGGGTTGTTGTGGCGGTCCCTTGCTAAAAGATCGTCATACCATTTCTGCACATCGAAAACCCTGTTGACTGTGCGCAGGTGAACATCAACCTCTTCGTCCCCCTCATCCAAGATTGCCCTCAGCAGGCCCTCCATCTCGCGGGGAACCATTTCCTTCTCGGCCTGTGGGCGCAGAAAAGTATTCGTGGACGGGATTTTCATCCAAGCCCACGCTTCTTTTGTGGTTAAGACGAATCCGCTTCCAACAAAGGTGACGGGGTGAATGATTCGGGGCACGAGAACAAATAGCGGAATGGCAGCCGTGGTTTATGCTGCGGCGCGCTCCTTGCTGGCGATACCCGCCTCGACGATCACTTCACCTCGATGCTCGCGCCACTGGGCGAAATCAGCGTAATGGCGGGGTGACGTTCGATAGCGGACCCAAGAGCGCACAAGGGCAACGAGTTCCTTGTCGTGAGCCATTCGGGATGTTGCGGCTTTACCGAAGGTAAGTGCAGGTACAAGGATCAATATGAATGCCAGAATGACCTGAAAAAATACGGGGAGGGGAAGCAGTCCGAGTATGGGTTTGAAAAGGAACCAATACACCATGGAGGACACCAGGAGTGCCGCCCCTCCCCAGCCAACGGCCCGGTAGGAAACCTCGGGCGTTCTAATGTTGTTTACGCCACGGAACTTCTTCTCAACTTCGAAGATTTGGGTGTAGTCGTTAAGTTCCATGACTGGATCTTCTGAACTTACCGCAGCAGATCGTCCGGCGAGGTGATGTCTCCCGTGCCCGCGCCGATCTTTGACAGTGTGCCGTCCTCGGATGCCGACTGGGTGATCTGTCCGGCAATTCCCGGCAAGACAACGACGATAGCAACCGCGATGACGGTTCCCAGTGCGGTCATGAGGGAACCCTTAAGGCCACCCCCGGAGCTCTTCGACTTGAAAAATGTGTACCCGGCGATGACTGCGCCCACGATGGCGATCACTGCCGCGACATAGAATCGTGCATCGGAAAGGAACGTGATTAATGCGTCCATCTTGTTATACGCCCTCCTTGGCGCTTTAAATGCACCCCTTTTGGGGTCACTATTTCTCTATCGGATCAGGTATTTGCTACTGGCTACCAGCTAAGGCCCCCCAAGTGGGGTGATGGACTGAACGAGCCACCTATTCGCCTCGTTCACCATGGCGATCTGGTAGGAAGCCGCATACTCAACACCGGTACTGCTGCTTTTCCAGGTGACGGTGATAAGCCCGCTGGCCTCAGTGGGATTTTCTGGGTTGTTTGGGGTGAGTGCCACGGAATCGAGTGACTGGAAGGAGACGACACCGGATAGTCCGGAAACTGCGCTTCGGGAAATGCCTGTTGCCAGGTAGCTCATCAGGTTTGTTTTCTGGGCATCTGTTGCTGTTTCGGAGTCGAACTCGGCCCACAGTTGAAGGAACTGTTCAAGTTGTGGGGTGGCTGCTGCTGTTACTTGTGAGTCTCGCTCGGGGTCTGGTCTGTCTTGTTTTTCCACGGGTTCCATGGCGACCAGTGACGGTGGAATCGGAACGTACACGGTGAAGATTCCGGTGTCTGAGTTTACTGATGAAGCAACCGCTACAGAATACTGTGACCGAGTTAATGTTCCATTGGGGGCCTGCATCCACACCTGGTATGGGATGGTGACTGAACGCGGTACGAGTGCTGGCGATACGGTCCTGGGTTCCCCTGAAATGTATGGGCCGCGCACAATCTTGAAAACTTTGCCCGCTGGGGTTTGTCCTGTGACCCAGTTCCCGCCCAGTCCCGCAGTGAGCAGGCTGAGCTGCTCTTGCCTGGCATCCACCTCTTCTCGGGTAACGGCTGGCATCAAATAGGCTTCAAGGAACTGAGCCCCTGTAGATACGAAGGGTGAGAACTGCTCGTCGGCGAAGATTGAGTCTGTTACCGACGCGGCGACCTCGTCTGCGGACGGTGGCGGATTGATCGCGTTGAACACGAAGCTTCCCAGCAGTGCAACAGCCGCCACGACAACTGAGACCACGACGATGCGTCGCTTCAGGTTGCGGGACTTTACGCTGTCAGTGGCCTTCAGTTTCTCTTTCTTGGGTCTTTGGGGTGGAGGGGCTGCGTCGGCCTTCCCCTCATCTGGCTGAGCGCCCCCGCCAAAACCCTGCTCAGCAGTATCGCCCTGGTCAGACGGCCCAACATCGACAAGGAGAGGTTCGGCCTTGGGTGGGTGCGTGATGTCGGCGCCCGTGTCACCGGCGTGGTGTACAGGAGTTATGTCGACAGTGCTCTCATCACCCGCCGGCGCTCCCGGAACGGCTGCCCTGGATGGTTCTGTTTGGGTGCGGGGATGGCTAATCGGCTCACCAGTGGGGGCCGAGGATTGCACAGAATCGCGGCCAGATCTCCTCGACGGAGGTGGCGCGTCAGGCAGGCTCAACTTTTTCTCCCAAAACATTAGCGACGGTGAACATCACACCAAATAGCGGAAACGTCGCCCCGCTATTCCTCCTTGGAGGATAAATGTCGAAAAAAGAAGCAAAGAATGAGCCAACGGAACTGTCGGCGGCGATCGATGACACGACGGGTGCGCCCATCCTGGATTTCAGCAACGGAATCGATACTGGAAACATTCAAGAGTTCGCCACCTATTACGCCATCCACTACGCCGGCTACCTCGTTCTTGCGGTCATCCTCGCCGGGCTGGCATTCGCTGCATACCGGACCAGCAAGAACAACGCCGAAACCGGAGACAGCGAACGCACAATCTTCTCAAAAATTGGTGAAGCTATCTCCTTCGAATTTAAAGAAGACGCAAGACCCATTATTGAGAATCAGCCCTGGACCCGCCCCAAATACGTAATGCTTGCAGTTATTCCCATCATCGCAGGGTTTGTGTGGCCCCTGAACTGGAACATCCCCATAGCCATCATCGTCATCATGCTGTGTTCCATCTCGCTTAAACGCCACTCCGACATTCAGCTCGCCCGAGAACACGCACTCAATCAGATCTTTGAAATCGCCAGAGAGCGCCTGAAATATAAAGGCAGCGCTGACTTGGTCAAGGATCAATACATTCAAATCACCGAATGGCGAGACATGGTGATGCCCTCCAAGGTGACCATCATGTACCCATCGTCGAGCCCAGTGAGTAAAGATGAGTTCCGGCACGAATTTGAAATGCACCTGACCTCTCAGGCTATCGCCGGAGTGGTGTGGGATTTCGAGTGGGAGTTCGCCAACAACCGGGTTATTGTCACCGCCCAGCCTCCGCTTCCAACGATGGCATATCTTCCTTTTCCCACCATGGGTGAATTTAATTGGGACGAGCTTCCTTTGGGTGTCGGCATAAATGGTGAGCCCATTTCGTTTCTCCCAGGAAAGTGTCCGCATAGTGTGGTGGCGGGCAAATCTGGCAGCGGCAAGTCGGTCCTACAGCGCAATATTCTCATCCACACCCTTCAACACCCAGAGTGGAATGTAATTCTCATTGACCCGAAGCGTGTTGAACTCTCAATGTATAAAGATGCTGACGGGGTCATCAAGTACGCCGTTTCTGAAGAGACTATGAACGAGGCTTTGGAGTTCGCTCTCGAAGAAATGAGTAATCGCTACGCGCTCATGGAGCAGCAGGGCGTTGCCTTCTATCGGCGCCTTCCCGACCCCCCGAATGCTCTTCTTGTCATGATCGACGAGGCCGCCTCTCTACTGCTGGAGACCGGAGATAAGGAAATCGACACCCTCAAGAAGCGCAATAAGGTTATTGTCGGACGCATTGCTCGCGAGGGACGTGCGGCAGGAGTCCATCTGGTGTTGGCTACGCAGCGCCCCGATGCTAAGTGGTTAGGCGGCGACACTCGTGAAACTATTGAGGGCCGCGGCGCCATGGGCAACATGTCGTCCAGTGCATCACTGATGATCCTAAACAACGTGATGGCCACCCGAACACCAGGCATCAAGGGGCGCGGAATTTGGTTTGATGGAAACGACTACCATCCCATGCAGTCCTATTTCTTCGACGAAGCAGATGTCTCGCCTGCCATCCCCTATTGCAACGGTCTTCGTAATGGCACCATAGACCCCGAAGAGTTACGCAAACAGCTATACCCGGACCTGAATGGTGACGGAAGCCCTGACTCTGAGGAACCAAACTTCGGCACGTCCGTTGGCGCTTTACGGCGAGTTAAGCGATGGTTTGCAACCCAGGCAGATAAGGCACACAACGCCTCAAACGAAGATGACTCTGACGAGGGCAGCAACTTCAACGTTAAAGAGTGGATTGCGGAGAGGCGGAAAGCCGAAAAAGAGCCAGATACCCCATTACTCGACGAGCCCGCACCTGTGGTTGTTGATCGCGTAGAGGTTGCGTCATCTACCAGCGATACAAGCACCGATTGGGACTGGTCTGATGTTGAGGAGCCGGAAGGTTTTGAGCCTCTTTATGAGGAAATCGTTGATGAGGTGCCGGTTGAACCAAAGCCGAAAGCATCACGGGCCCAGACCGGCGAGGGAGAATCATTTGGGAACCTTTCCGATTCCGACATTGCCAGCCTTGACAGGCTTCTGCGTGAGCTGAAAGACGAAACCCCTTAGTCTGTTGACATCCTCCCGGCCCTGAGGGACCGGGATTCCTCTATCTCCGTCGCTAAGCGGCGGTGAGGTGGTTGACGCTGCCCTTGCGGGTCTTACGCGTCCGAGCCCCCGACAGGCTGGTGCCTACTGCCGAAGCAGTGTCCTCGGGTTGGTTTAGATACCGGCGAAGAATGTTCTTCGCGGCGTTGATATCTGCATGTGCCTGGTGGCCGCACTTCTTGCAGTCGAAGACCGCTTGGCTCTCACGGTTTTCGCTGCTGGTGTGGCCACACTCGTGACACTTACGAGACGTATTCTTCGGGTCGACCTTCTCTGTGTTGGTTTTGTCGGTGAGGCGCTGTTCAACCTTGCCCCATTGCGAGGCATGGATGGCGCGGTTGAGTCCTGCTTTCGCGCGGGCTCCGTTGGGTAGGAACGCGCCCTCGCGGTCGGGGTCGGGTTTCGCTTTTGGTTTGCGGACCATGTTCTTGACGCGAAGGTCTTCGAGCACGATGAGGTCGTAGCGCCGCGCAAGCGCTGTGGTGGTCTGCTCAACCCAGTCGGTGCGACGGTTGTTGAGTTTCGTGCGGAGCCGGGAGAGTTTCGACTTGGTGGCCTCGCGACGTTTGGACCCCTTGGCCTGGCGGGACAGTTGCTGCTGCAACGCCACGAACCTGCGCTGCTCACCCGGCGTTAGGGACGGGGCGTGATGGAACTGCCCGTCTGAGGTGGCGATACTGTTCGCGACTCCCCGGTCGATACCAACCATTTCCCCCGTGTTCGGGTTCAACTTGCCTCGCGGTGGGGTGGTGAACGCGACATGCCACACGCCATTGTGTCGAGTAACTCGCGCTGACGTCGCCGCCTCAACGCTGGCCCACTCGCGGGTGAGGCGGAACTTCACGTACCCGACCTTCGGAATCAGGACTGCGCCCCATTTCTTTGATAGGCGCTTCACAGTCAGGTCGCGCACAATGAAGGACTGTTTCGGGTCGGATAGTTTCCGCCATGTCGGGTAACCCGACCTACCCGCGAAGAAGTTCGCGAATGCCTTATCCAAGTCCCGCAGGGCGCCTTGCTGGACGACACTCGAACCTGCCTGCAGCCAGTCTGAGGCTTTCCGTGCCTCAGCGAGTTCACGCATCTGCGTCGCCATGTTGACCTTCTGGGCGTAGTGACGCTTGGTTTCGCTCCACATAGAGCGTTGCTCAAGTCCAAGGTTATAGATAAATCTGGCATCACGGACGTGCGCGTCCATCACCTCAACCTGGGCAGGTTGGGCGTACAGGCGCTGCACGATGCTCACGTGACAATTATCCCTTAGGGGTCTGACAGCGGTTCTCAGTCAGCGTTATTTTTCTTTCGGTTCTTTTTCTTCTCAGCAGGCGGGTCGCTCTCCTCCTGCGCCTCCACCGAGCCTGGGTTATCCCAGGGAAGATGGAAGCCAGTAGTGCGGCCACCTGTCTCTACGGGGTGTCCAAATACGCTGTTGTTAGCCATCCCGTGGAAACCAGCATAAAGAATGAGCAGGAGAAAGACCGGGGTCAGTACCATCATTTCTGTTGCCCCTCCGGCCCTCATGGTGAAGAGGCGAAAATCTTTCCCTATTGGCCACAGGAGCGGTACACCCATGACAGTAATGGCGTCGCCGATGATGTGGATAGCGAACCCACACGCTGCGGCCCAAAAGAACCAGTCATAGTTCCCGGCAGACACCGCGTACACAATCCATGTCATTGCCGCGCTTGTTATCACCGTGGCAAGCGTCTGCGATCCTGGAATTGGGATGTACTTGAAAAGATTAAATCCGATTGCTTTGCAGGTGAATGCTGATAGGAGGAATGCGGCGATGAGAACACCCCAGGGTGCGAGGGGTCCCGTGGCGAGGAGTATGAGGCCAGCGAAGGCTGCTATACCTAGTAGTGAATGCGTTCCTTTTCTGTGACCGAAGCTAATAATGCTCACCACACTGGCCAGGCCAGTGGTTACAGGTTTGAGGCTGTTAGACGCCGAGGATGAGCCGGGGTGGTCAAGGTCGGGGGCGAGGGCTGCGCCTGCGGTTATGACAGCGCCCGTGAGCCACGTGGCTGTGTCAAGCTCAAACCACCCTGTCGTATTTGCCAGTAGTGGTGCGCCGGCGAGCCACGCTGCCATTCCCGATAGCGCATGTGCGCGGCCCATCATGAGGCATCAACCTCAACGAGTGATTCGTCTGGGGTGCCTGATTCTGACGGGTTGGGGACAATGTTTTCTGTCTCTGCGAATGGGGCAAGGGAGCGAATCGTGTCAACCAGGCCAGTTCCAGCATCGTAGGCCTGATTCCACATACCGACAGGTCCACCAGCCACCACCCACCACATGACCACCGCTACGCTGAGTGAAATCCACCGGGCAGCGTCCCCCATCCCGAACCTCTTCAACACCAAAAAAAGGACAAGGGAAGCGGCTGCGAAAGCAAAAAAGTACATCGGATTGTTGAAAAACATCACCGCTCCACGTCAGCGAAACCTGCACATAGTCACATGTTCCCTATCGGGGGTCGCTAGGCGGGTTTTCCTCCGTCAAAACCGTGATAACTGTGAAAACCGCTGTCGTAAACAGATACAACCCAAGTGCCGCACCCACGACGGAGAGCACAGGGACGCCGCTTATCGCGGAGATGACGAATAGCCCAAAAAGAGCACCGCCGACAACGGTCCACTTACGGTGAGATCCCCACAGCTGGGAGAGGATCGTTTTGGTTGCCAGGAAAATCCAGGAAAATCCGCCGCGCTCTACCCTGGCTCCAGTGGGTTTGCCTCTCCAGTTCCTTTTCTCAACAGTGCCCGCTTCTTCCCACGCGTCGATGAACTCATCACTGGGTTTGTATGTTTCCAGCTTCTGCAAAACCCGGCGGGTGGTGGGTGATTTTGTCAGGATGAGAGATGCGTAGAAACCAGCCCCGATGGCGATCATGGGCCCCACGACGGTGGACCCCGGCAGAGCCGTTGCCCACAGGGCGGCCGCGGGCACGGACAGGACGGCAACTATGGCGCTGATGATGAGACGCCACTTCACGCAAACCACCCCAGAAACAGAAAACCTATCGCCGTAACCGAGGCGAGGCCGACCAGAAATCCGGCGACAAACAGGATCCCTGGGTGCACCCTTCGACGTGCATGTTTGCCTTTGCGACGTGAAGTTTTCTTACCCACTGAACGACCTGAAGCTTCGGCAGATGCAGTAAAAGCATCTCGGTATCGGCTTGGGGAAGAACTTGAAGGGGGAACTCGTTTAGGGCCAGATCGGAAAGCCTCTGTCAGGTCCTTGTCGTCGTCAAGTGGGGCCGGCTCGGGTTCGGGCTCTACGACGGGTTGGGGTTTTGGGTTGCGTGCCGAAAACACGGAGGCGAACTCGCTTACTTCACCGAAATCCCGTTCAGACATAACCCGTATAGCGGAAAACAGCCCGCGGCCAACGGGGCGTAGTTAGCTGGCGAAAATGGCCGCAAACGCAACCCCGTTAAACGCCACATGAGCCAAGATCGCCACCTTCACCGAACCCGACCAGCGAACCAGCAGAGCAAACAAAACACCCGCAGAGGCAGTGAAAACACCCAACAGCACACTACCCACAAGAGAAGAAGCAGCGGCGACATGAAGAACACCAAAAAGAACCGAAGTCACCGCGATCGACCAACCCCACCCCACACGGTCCTTCAAAATGTTCAGCGCCAGACCCCGGAAAAACAACTCCTCAAAAAATGGCGCACCCAAAACAATCACAATGAAAGCGAGAATAATCCACGGACCAGAAAAGCCAGAAAAACTCCCCGTGTTCGAGGCCGACGAAATGTCGAACCCTAAACGCTCTGTGACGATCCCGATAATCCCAAAGATGACCTGGAGAGATATTGCAAGAAGGGCAGCCACCACGTATGTGCGATATCCAGAAGGCCACCACGAAACGAGGGCACGGAACGGCTGCCGTCTCATCCCAATCAGAATGGGCAGGAAGAAGCTGGCCCAAGTAAACAGGGCACCCACCGCGATAAACCACGGGATCGTTGATACTGAGGCTAGGCCTTCTGCCAGCACGAGCGGATCTTGAAGCTGCTGCACCGTGTATGCACCCAAAAGTAATACTACCAAGATTGGGACTATGAGCGCTGCGGGGAAGATAATAGCCCCCACGAATCCTAAGGCGATCAGCCACAGGGACGGCTTCTTCGCTGGGGCCGGCTCAGGCTTGGCTGCTTCTACGGTGACATCGTCCACCCCGTGTATAGCGGACTTCCATTACGCATTAATGACATCTGATTACGCTTTAGTCGGCCACTTCTTCGGTGCCGCTCTTTTGTTTGGGCGTGTCCCTCCCCATGTAATCGTTTGCACTTATAGGTTCGGGGCATGGCACCGCCGCCCTTCACTCCCGCTCCTGACATTGCGCGTCGGATCGGAATAAACGGCATTGGGCTGATGACATGGCTGGTGAGCAAGGCCGAATCCGCAGTGGATGTCCCCGGGGGGTTCTGCGCGAGCGGAACCGTGCACGACCTGTGCAAAGAAGTTGGTTGGAGCAGCGGCAAATGGAGCGCAGAAACAAAAGCACTACAAGGAGCTGGCCTCATTGTGGTCGATCGAGGCTTAAGGCTGGGCCGAAACGGGGGGTCAACCTCCAATAGGTATTTTCTCACGCACCACCCCAGCCTCGTCGTCCCAGGGGGTCCTGTCGGGAATTCCAGATTTAGAGATGCCTATCTTAGAGATCTCAAAAATCGAGATCCCGAAAGAGGTGTGGATAAAGATATCCACAGGGGCGGAAGGCACCTTGTTTCAGCAGATTCCCCCGATGAAGAGGGTCCACCGGGGCAATTCGACATTTCGAATAATGAGATCTCGTCGAAAAATGACACATCTGTTGTTGATTTTAGAAGTAATCAACAACAACAAGATCTTGAGGGAGTGAAAAATGAAACACCGGCCCCGAAGTTTGTAACCAGGGCGTTGGCGTCAGTTGGCTGGGTTGGTCCCCCGCCTGCGGTGGCAGATGTAGAAATCCTGGTCGCAGTGTGCATTCACCTGTCGGGGCAGAGAGGAAGATTCACCAACCCTGCAGGTTTCCTCAAGCGCCTTATCGACAACGACGCCCTCATAGGCTTTGCGATGACCGAAAGGCTGCCCATTGTCACCAGTGACGACGCCGAGGCGAGCACCTCCATGCCGCACGAGGAGTACACGCGGAACTGCATCAATTACCCAGGGTGGGAAAGAGCTGTCACAACTGAGGCGGCTCGGCGTGCCCAAATGCTCGGCATCCCCCTGTCAATGGCCCTGATTCGCAGCGTGGCGTCAGAAATACCTATCAACGAGGCTGATAGCGGCTAGCTGTCGAGGAACTCGGGGCAAAACGAGGTGATAGCCGCGTAGTAGAAAACCGTAGCCTCACTTTCAGTCAGAAGGAGCCCCTCGGCAAGGGGTGGGACAGCGCGTGCGGCAGAAGAGCTAACAGTGTCATCGCCGGCAGCCAGAGGTACACACAGCCCCTCCCCAAGTGACACCACAGATGGCTCCGTGAAGTCCACCTGCGCGAACCTGTCCATTGTGAGACCCTGACCGGCGAGAATGTTGACGAAGTTTTCTTCGGCTGAGGCTGCGGGATCAGCAGAGAACGATGGCGCCGAGGAGGGTTCTGGCGCAACGGTTTCACCGGCACAACCAGTAACCATCAGCATAGAGGCAACCAGTGCAGCGGGCACAGTGAGAAGCTTATTCACCAGCTTCCTCACTGGCCAACGATTGACGCACCTCATCCATATCAACGTGACGCACAGCAAGGATGAGGTCTTCTAATGCTTTCTTCGACAAGGCTCCCGGTTCGGCGTACAGCACAACACCCTCACGAATGGCCATCACTGTGGGGATCGACGAAATCTGGAAGTCCCCGGCGAGGGCTGGATGATCCTCGGTGTTGACCTTCGCGAACACGATGTCGGAGTTGACCTCGCTGACGTTCTCATACACCAGGGCAAACATCCGGCAGAGTCCACAGCAGGACGCCCAGAATTCGATGAACATGATGTCGTTATCGGTGACTGTGGAGTTGAAAGTCTCTTCAGTAAGATCGCGAGTGGGCATTAAATACTCCCCCATTTCGTCGAATTTCGGCAGAGCCCTGATCGTGGGGGATTTGCCGGCTGGCGTCCCTCGCCTTCAGGGATAGCGGAACAGGTCGATATGATCAGGCTGTGTCCAACTGGCATGTACCGGATCGGCCAATCCACCGGGACCTCACGGCCCTGTCCCTGTCTGCTATCAGCGCCGACGCTCAAGCAATTGAGGGGACGGCTCGGCAATATGTCGAAGCGTCAACTGGGGTAAATATGCGCATCCTCGCACAAATGGCACGTGCCGAATATTCACGCATAATAGAAATATCGGACGAGGAACTCCTCGCCCTGAACATGGAAGATGACCGTCAAAGTTATGCGCTACTGGCGTGGTTCACTGGTCTCGATGCTGGCCTCAGCGTGTCACGCGGGGTCGACATGAAGGCTCATCCCCCCGAGGCACAGGTTGAGACCCTTGATCGCGAATCTGTCAACTACATGGGTAGGGGGCGGGTCGGAATGCTTTTCGACACCGATGGGGACAAGGGGCTCGCAGAGCTATGCGCCAGCGCATGGTTCGACGGGTGCATCATAGGTTCAGCATTCGACGCGTATCTGATTTTGTCGAGATCGTTTCAACAAGCACATCCGCCAAGGTGTCAACAAGTAACTCAACTGCGGAAGTGAAGGCGATACTAAATACTGCAGTCGCCTGCTTTGAAACAAGACTTGCCACAGTTTCTTCCGCGAGGCGCTGAACCGGGAACACGTGGCAATGCATCAACTCATGACAGATAACCTGACGCCTCTCCCTCGGCGAGAGCTGAAGGAACTTTTCCGAAAACTTCAACACTGCATGTTTCGAATCGGGCATGTCCTGAGTGGTCGCCAGGGCCCCCTTCTCGCACGGGGATGACCAGTCGACACGAATCGACCAGTCACTAAGCCTCATCGCTTTCTGGGCGTAGGAAACAAACTCATCGACTGAGGAACGATCCTGTGGCGAAACATTCCAAGCACGGAAAGACCTGTCGCTCTTACCTCGTACAGCCTTGGCGCCCATCGCGGCCCTCCTTCCAACCCACATACTACCACAGACAGAAGAGGTGCGCAATCTGGTGCCCTATGGGCGTGCCCCCACCAAAACACCCCTCACATGCTGGGCAAACATCTGTGGCCCCACGGTCGCCCCATAGGCTTGATACTCCTCCAGCAGCTCACGCACCTGGGCATCCGTCAACACCTGAAAAGTCAACGCATTGAAACGGGTATGAATGTAGGCCTTCAATTCTCCCACCGCTAGGCGACCCAAGGAGGCAAGCTTCGCAAAGTTCCGCAGCGATTCGTCTGTCACGCGGGGCGAGGGGGAACCGGTGAACTCCGAAAAAACAGAGAAAGGAACATCTGGATGATTCACCATCGACTGAGCAACAGCAGCCGGCAGAAGCCAGGGCGCCATCTCGCTGATTTCTCTCAACCGAGAAACAACACCCGCCGAAACATCACCCATCACACATCACGCCCTACTCCGCCGACCTTTCCGAAGCCCAAGAACCAAAAGCAAACCAGTCCCCATCAAAACCCTGACTACGCACCCATGTTGCCACGCCAGTAGCAGGACGCGACACACCCTCACCTGGGAACCACACGGAATCAAAACCCGTATTCGTCGAAGCGCCACCCGAATAAACCACAGCGAGGAGTTGATACTTACTGTCAGCATCCATGCTGGCTCCCAGGGCCTCACTGGCGATGCTGTCATGATCGAAGCTCCACGCGCCCGAACGTAAAGACACCTCTCCTCGCAGCGAAGAAGTCACCGCAACATCGCGAATAGACCGAAGTGTCCGATCATCGCGGGACAGCAACTCATCCACCTCACCAATACTGGTAGGTGCTCCGGGGGTGAAAGTGAGGGACTGCTCATCCATGCGCCACGTAAACTCGTGACCCACCAAAGAATACTTGCCGCCCCCATGCACGGGCCTGCTGTCGTAGGCATCTACATACGTGAGACGCTCGGTAAGAATGGAATGCGCACAATCATAAGACCGAGGGAACCGTGACTCCATATCCTCCACGGCCTCAGCGATTGTGTTACTGGCGTGAAGGAACTGGGTGGAGTTTGTGTCAATCTCATACAGATCCCTGTTGCCATACAGCAGTGATCGAGTTACCACAGCAGGGGTGGGTTCCCACAGCGGCGGCGGCACTTCAAGACGACCGCTAGGTGACAAGTATTCTAGCGTCAGATGGTCCGCGGCCCCCCTCGGATTCTCCACGCCACTGGCCCGGAAAGAATCCACCATGCCGGTACCCGGGATAACCGGAAGGTGCGGCTTAGGTGCGTGAACGGTGGGGGCGGGAAGCGTGGTGACAGGCGCGGCAGTTGGTGCTGTGGCCCCATGCCCAATAGATCCATCGAGGTAGCCTCGATTCTTAGACCTGATAGGCGTTGTCTGTTTCCTCGGCACTTTTCACTCCAGTTTTCCGAAGCAAGCCGCCAGGTGTAACCCTGATGACTCTCCCCGAAGGAAGCCGGCACTCATGATGAGTACCAGTCACCATTTCCCTATCGGGTTTCTGCACCGCAAAACCGGGATTAATCAGCTATCGAACTGTTTATCTCTCAACACCATGAAGAGGCGCGCACACATCTCGGTATCATATTCGGCCCCGTGAGCGAGTTTCTCATCAAAAGGCATCCCCTCACGTTCACAGGACGCCTTCAGGGTTCGCGGCCAGTCAGATGCCCTTTTACCCTCAGGAATCGGATAGTGGTACTTGGCGAGCCGTAACGTGTCAACCATGGGGCCAGCCGACAGCATTTTATGGCCAACCATCGCCATGTGGCGTTGAACCTTCGGGTAATCAAAGTTGATGTTATGCGCCACCAGGGTGCGCCCCTGGAGGGCTTCGTACAGTTGCGGCGCAAGATCGGCGAACGTTGGGGCATCCTTCACCATTTCGGGGGTGATGCCGTGAACATTAACTGCCTCAGGTGAGCCAGTAGAAATATTGCCATTCTCGTCAGCCGGGGGTCGTATCAGTTCGCTCACTCGGCCGATCTCTCGACCGTCGCTGTTGTATACGATGGCGGCAATATTGACGATATCGGCGGTATGTTCCAGGCCGGTGGTTTCGGTGTCAAAAACAACAAACTCTCGACCGTCGCGCAGTATCCCCGATGACCGCTCCAGGTTCGATGTGGCCTGATACAACGCCCATCTCGAAGCGGGGTCAGAGGGTGGTGTTTTGATTGCGTCGCGCCCCCAGTAGGACGTTTCGATCGCCTGAGAGAACCACCGCGGGACGGGATCTTCCTGCATAACGGACGGGTTGGTGAGGGCTTCTTGTCGGGCGGCGTCCACAATGGAGTCAACGTCGTAGATGCTGATGTCCAAAGCTCCAGCGATCTGTCGGCGTTCCCGATACCAGGCCCGGTCTGCTTCTTCTCCTTGCCAGCGGCGGCGCTTCAAAAACGCAGCCTCAATTTGGGATGCGGGAGGGAACGAAGCCATCGCCTCATAGTGCACCGCAATCCCAACATCTTTACCACGGTCGCGCTGCTTTTGAGCCTCAGCCCTGCACCACGCCCCCCAGTCGGAAGGGTCCACTGGCGCCAGTGGGTCGCTACCGTCGCGATCGAACTTGCGTAACATTCGGGCCCAGTCATCTACGAGAAGTGAGCCTCGCTGCTCGTCATCAAACCTTGGTGTGGCGTCAAAGAAGCTCGACATGGCCGGGTGGTCCAGCGTAAGTAGCTCTTCCGCGGTTCGAGTCGCGCCACGTCCTTGTTCAGGTAGCTGTGGACGTGCCTTCCCCTGTGCGTCATCGAGGCCAGGAACGACACGCACAGCAGGGGAGGATTGGGGGGCTCGATGCGTTTTGCTCGCAAACTTGCCGCGATACCGCGGCTGATTTCGTGTCTTACCGACCTGACTACCGGTGGGAGGCATTGACTGCTCCATCTTGTCGTTGTTTCTATTCACGAATTAACATCATCTCCCTATCGGGAACTGAATGTAGTCAGCCTCTAAATGTGGTGCGCGTCCTCGACGGGATATCTACCGTGTAAGCCCCATCCCCAAGGAGCGAGAAATACAGTGCGCACGACAACACCAAAGGAGACTTTGGATCGTCCATCATCAACACTTCACCGTCACGCGCTGTCACCTCAACGAAGAAGTTTTCACCCGCCGCGGCGAAAGAAACAGCCAACGCGAGATCACCAAAAACGGCCTCACATTCGTCACAAATCGCCTCGGTTAGGGTTTGATCCAGGTGCTCCAGGGCCTGGGAGTACAGGGCGAAAGCTTCCTGTACCTTAGGCTGCATAACGAGTGTCGCTGACATGTGGTCAATAGCGGAAACATCGCGCCCGCTGACCCCCCACGAGGAAGAGGGTCGCTAGTGGACCCCCGCCCGCAGATCCTCAATAAAATCGATCCCAAGGAGATCTGCGACAGTCGGATCCAATCCAGCTAGAACACGATCCACCAAACCCGGATCTCGGTGGGGGCTCCTTAAAGCCGCTGCGCGAACCGATGGATCCGGGTCGAAACTCATGGCTGCCACGCGAGCCGGACCGAGAGAACCATTCGCTATGGAAGCAACGCGTACCTGCCAGTCATGGTGTCGAGAAGCCAAATGGAGGAATGCCGGGTCGCCCGTTGTCTCCGCAACATCTGCAAGTCGCACAATCATATTCGGCTCGAAGCACTCCCGGAAAAGAGCTGCAGCAAGCTTCATCCGCTCATCAGGGGTGGGGCTGCGACCCAGGATCGTCGCACAATAATTAACAACCCCCTCCCATCCAGTGGTCGCAAACCAGTTCAATCTTGTGGGTGGGGTCATCCGCAATCATCTCGATCGCGTCTCTTTTCATGGCTGGTGAAGATAAACAGATTCTTCAGGGGGTTTCGCATGCGCCACTCCACGTCATCGCTACCGCTACGGCACAGGGGGTTTCGCATGCGCCACAACATGATGCTAGTCGTCTTGAAACCAGCCGTCTACCTCAAGCTGACTAATAGTTATATTACCTTTTGATGTAGCGGGTTCAGTTGGGGCACTGTTTTTTGGGTTCGAAATGACACGGCGCGTAGATTAAGGGTTCCGCGCGTGAGATGGAATCTCTACCCGCATCGCATCCAGTTCACCTAATACAGCACCGCCTAAAATAACCGCACTCGTGTTTCCATCATTCTTCACCGACCTAGCCGCAAAAGTTGTTGCAACAGACAGGTTTTCAGAGAGTCTCTCAACCTCTTCACCTGATCTTCCTGCAGAGAACGCCTCCAGGAGAGCCTCCGTCGCTGAAACCGCCTCAAACACATCAGCCGGTATCGGAGTGCCACGCGTTGAAGCTTCGGTCAGCGCGTCAGCGATACCCTTGGCGCGAGCCGCACAATAAATCAGGGCACGGGTTCTTTTCCTCAAGTCGTCACCTTTAGCCTTCGGCGTGGACGCCTCATAGGCTTGTTCGACAGCTTCCTCAGTATCATCTACAGCATCATCAATACGCTCTGTCGACGCAACAAGACTTCCATCCTTGATGGAATCGTAGATGCGCCCAAGAGATGAGCAATAAAGGAGTGTCGCAGATATTTCGCTAGATAATGTTGCCAGCCTTTCGTTGGCAAGCCGATAGTTGAACCACCACGGGTGAGCAAGCGGGGAAAGGATCGCTCCGATAGCCACACCAACAACGGTAGACATCATGCGGTCGCTCACAGCAACATCAGTGAGAGCCGGCCCCAGCGCCGAGGCGAATAGAACAGTGGTAGCCACCCACACCCCGTCGCCCGCAATGACTTTGCCGATACCCAAAGAAATGACAATGATGGCCGCCAATGGAAGCAGGCCGAATCCAAAGTAAGAAATAAGAACTTCGGCGAGGGCTAAAGCCAAAATCGATCCGGCAACTGTTTGCAGGGCTGTCTTCCAGGACCCACGCACCGCCACCTGCGCTGTCACCAGGGCTCCCATGCCAGCAAAAACCGGTGCCCCGGAGCCCAGCAGGTCCGCCACACCCCACGCCGCCGTTACGGCTCCCGCTGACACCACAAAACGTGATCCCGAAGAAAGCAGGGTCCACCGATCGAGTGTTAATCCCTTTCTGACCTTCGCCAACACAACCACAAGCACAACAACAGCCGATACTGCGGCAAGAATCCACAGAAACATGGGGCGATCCGAGAACCAGGCAAAAACACCGGTTACCGTGTCAGAGAGGCTCTCCGCCGGCGAGCCCTCTTGTGGTTCATAGGCAGGGTCGACTGGGTCCGCATCACCCATCGCCACACTTCACCGACCCTATCTACTCGCGCCATAGGTATACCCACCCTTGGGCACCCAACGATGCAAATAGCGGAAGACTGGACGGGCAGCATTAAGGAAGAAGGGAACGTAGGCGCGACGAAATGTCCCCACCAGTGGTAGGAACCAGATTAGAAGCCGGGCCAAGCAGTTCCGCATTGTCAAAACGCATCCGCAACACTCCACACGGCGAGCCCGTGCATTCACCCATGTCGAAAATGGTCACGTCATTTGCGTCTTGGATGGCAAATGTTGAGGGCGAAACCCACAACCCAGAAATCTTCAGTTGAGAAAGCGTCGGTGAAACTTGGTAAATGAGGTCTGCTATGCCTGCTGGCATTGAGGCGATGCCTGCCAGGAAGCTGCGGCCAGGAAAAAACTGAAGATCGCTGCGCACACACCCCATCGCCTTGCCCAAACCAACCGTTTGTGAATCCTTGCGAAGGCGACGCACGTGACCGATAGTGTCGCGCTGTTGCATTAGTTCATCAACTTGCTGTGTGGCTGGCTTTGAGATCCTCGACCTCATCAGTTCGCTTAACAACCAGGTCTGGTAAGTAGCGTCGATATCGAGAGTGTTTGCCACCTTGGAAACGGTGGAGCGGACCTCGGCGATACTCGCGCCAGAAATCTCCCGCGCACCCCACTTAGGGTCGCGAAGAGAGTGCCATTCCTGCTGAGTGACATGTCGTCCGGTGTGCTCTTCGAAAACGGTGAGCACGGACCGTGGTCCCGGTCTGGTGTTGCAGCACATGATGCGCCCACCTCCTTTCGGTTTAGATAACTTCCGTAACACAGTACCACAGAAATATTAGGGAGTGTGACATTATCCGGGGTCACTAGCCGGGGCCCCGCCCGGTCACCCTCGTGAACCGCGCCGACACCCACCTTGCTTATCGCGGCGATTTCGCTTCAAACCAGCAAGAAATGCCACAAATGCCAGCAGGGCGATCATTGGGATGGAGATCACTTGCACGCCGGGAATAAGCACAGACACAACCGCCAATGGGAAGAAAAAGAACCAAAACCAAACCGGGATCCGGTACTGAACAGCCACTTCCGGTGGAGGCTGTGTAGGGCGGGGCCTTGGTGGTGCTGCGGCATTCAACAATGCGGCACGAAGCCGATCCTCACGGGCCTGCCTGACAGCAGCATCATAGGCGGCGCGCGCACGGACAGAACCCACGCTTTTCCACGCCTCCTGAAGCTGCAGAAAATCCTTCACATCACCCCCCGCATCAGGGTGCGTCTCCTTCACGCGGCGTCGGTAGGCGTCACGCAACTCATCCTGGGTAGCCCCAGGGGGCACCCCAAGCACCTCATACGGGTCCGACATCACAAACACGCGCCTCTCAGCAGCCACGTGACCAATAGCGGGAGGGTTTCATCGCGCCAAATTGCAGGAGCAGCCGGAACCACATAGACCGACGCCCATCACTGGTGCCCGTCTTGCCGGCCGCCGGGCGACCTAGCGGAAGAGGAAACACCTTTGACGTCCTCACCGCCCTGAAGGACGGCGATTCCTGCTGCGCCGCGTCTTATGCCGCGGTCGCTTCGGTGGGTTCTCGCTTCACAGAAGACAGCCGGCCCTTGCGGGCAGAAGCACTCGGCCTCCTTTGCGGTCTCACGTCCTCTCCACGAGCTGCAACGGCAAGCCCTGCCGCCAAAATGTTCTTCGCGGCATTCAGGTCCCTGTCATGCAGGGTGCCGCAACCCGTACAGACCCAGGTGCGGTCTGACAGGGCAAGTTTTGTGTTCTGCTCGTCGCAGCCGGGCGTGGAGCACGTCTTTGAGGTGGGCGAGAACCGGTCAATGACGACTAGCCGCTTTCCGTACCACTCGGCCTTATAGCCGAGCATCGTGCGAAACTGAGCCCAGCCAGAATCGGAGATGGACTTCGCGAGCCGGCGGTTGCGCACCATGTTCGCGACCGCGAGGTCCTCAATCATAATCGTGTCGTATCTGCGCACAATGTCAGTGCTGACCTTACGCAGGAAATCTCGACGGGCGTCTGCCACCTTCGCGTGTTGCTTCGCAACCTGTCGCTTAGCTTTCTCGAACCGTTTCGATTTGGTTTCGCCTTTGCGTGCACCCTGCCGGCGCGACATGCGCCGCTGATGCCTGGCCAGCCGCACCTCTTTCTGGGCGAGCAGTTTTGGATGCCCAACCTCGGTGCCATCAGAAAGCACAGCGAAGGTCTTCACTCCGAGATCGATGCCGACCGCACGCGCGGACTCACCGGCGGGCAGCTCTTCGACGGTCTCGTCGCACAGCAGCGAAATGTGCCAGCGCCCCGCAGCATCAAGCGAGATAGTCGCACTCGACGGTTTCGCGCCCCCCGGAAGCTGCCGCGACCACACGATGTCGAGCGGGGCGCTCTTGAATCCGACAACCGACACCCGTCCGGCCTCGCATTTGAGTGCCGTGCCCACGAGACGAAACGACTTACGCGAGTTTCGTGTTTTGAACCGCGGGTACCCCACGCGCGGGCGCAGCCCCTTGCAGCCGTCGAAAAAGTTCTTGAACGCCTTATCCTGGTCGAGTAGCACCTGCTGCAGCGCAACCGCCGAGACCTCACCGAGATACGGAAGCTCTTTCTTCAGGGCGGGCAGCATTTTGATGAGGTCGTAGGAAGACACATGCTCCTGGCGGTCGCGCCACGCTTCCGAGCGAAGCCCGAGGCCCCAGTTCCACACCTTGCGGGTGGCGCCGAAGGTGCGACGGAATGCGCGCTCCTGCTCCCCTGTGGGGTAGAAGCGGTACTTGTATGCCCGCTGTGTCATTCCGTCACCTCCTTCTTGTGGTCTATAGCGGCGCGTCATTGATAGATAATAAGGACAGCGCCTTGCGCGCGCTGTCATCTTAATGTTTGCCCGTAAGCTCAACGCTTACAACCAAACGTGCGATAACCCATCAACATTTCTATGTTGCACACAGTTCGAGAGCGAAATCTGAAATTCGATTCCGCTCTACAACGTGTTCATCATCAAACCTATTGAGAAGATACCCAAACCAAGTCAACTTGTATTCCACATCTCGTGTGGAATGCCTAGAAGCACTACCCCCCCCCTGAAGGAAGACGCGAGAAAAGCCTTGCAGGCGTAATCGTGTAAGAAACTTCTTCCTTCGGTCAGCCTGCCAGCGTCGAGGATGTCAACACTGCTGTCAGCTGCCCTGGCCGCCCCGGGGTGGGGGTTTCTTCGGCTTGTACAGTTGTTTACCGGGGACCTTTTGGTTTATTTGGTGATACGTGCCACGGCCACATCAGTATGAGTGGGGTCCTTTTGGGCACGCCGAGCCCTATGGCTCTAACCCAGGAATCCCGGTGACTAGCCGGACAGAAGCTTTGTTTCGGGCCTGGCCAGGAGATCCGAGGATCCCCTAACCACACCCCCCGTGACTTACCTCGCTCACGGGGTTACTGCTTATTCAGTTGTTATTCAGTTTTTTTGAAGCGAGACATCAGCCCAGCTTGTGACTGGATTGTTGCCCTGCCGATCAATGGCGGAACCGCGGGACCGTTTTGTGCACCCCGTGCTCAGGCGGATCTGCTGGGGGCCTAGGCCCACGGGTCATCCACCTGGTTTGGGTTGATTTCGCCGGCCATCACTCGTCGCCAATACATTTTCGCCTGAGTGTGTGCGCCCTCGGCTTCCATGTCCCCGTCAATTGAGGCCATTTCATGCTTGGTGGGGTACAGGACGCGTTTCATTTGGGCGTACTGCTCGGGGGTGAGCTTGGGTGGCTTAGGTGTGGGCGGGGTCTCATCGAACAGGCACTGGGAGCACATGCTTTGCATGTCGCCGAACTCGGTTTTGCGCAACTCCCCATCCCACTCGTTGGAGTGATATTCGACTCCGCAGGTGAAGCATTGAATAGAGGATGGGTGCATTGTCGGCCGCCGAGTGGTGGTGCTACTGGCTGCTGCTGGTGTCGGTGCGACGGGGGCTGGCCTGGGGGCGGTTGTCCCTGCCCCGGTTGAGCCGTTGAGCTGGCCGGTTCCGTTGCTTTTACGAAGTTCTGGCATTTTAAACAAACCTCACAATATGGTAGTATGTTACAGTGCTGAATGGTAGTATGTTACAGTGCTGAGCATTCGGCGCAGTCGGGTTTTTCGCAGACTGTTTCCACTCGGGCGGAGATGGAGTGCGGGCCCCACAGGATACCGGCCTCTTCCCACTCGTGGATCTGGGTGATGGCTTCTCGTACGGTTACATAGCCCTTCCCGGACACGTAGACGTAGCCGGGTTCTCCTGCATAGCAGCCCTTGGTGCAGTATCGAGAATCGCAGCGGACGCATCTACCCATCTCGACGTCCATGTAGAGCCCGCCGGCGGGAAGGTCGTAACTTTCACCCCGGTCGCGTGGCTTAAGGGCGACGAGTTTTTTTCCTCGGTTTTTACGGACCGAGTAGACGCGCTTTAAGATGGATGATCGGGATCCGTTATCTCCGTAGGTGTTGTCTGACAGGATGTGTTGAACTGCGTCCTCGGGGGTGTTGGGGTTGGCAATGAGGGCTGTTGAGGCGAGAAGGCCTGGGTTGTTGTACGCCATCTCCCGAAGCTTTTCCGGTTCGGTACTTGAGCTTTGGGCGATGTCGTAGGCGCTGCCGGGGCTGTTGAACAGGTTGGGGCGTTGCCCGGTGGCCGTGGGGGCTTCTCGGGCGGTTGAGGGGGCTGTTTGGGGGGCTTTAGCTCCGGCGCCGATGGAGCCGTCGAGTTGACCTGACCCGTTGTTTTTTCTCTTGTGCATGTTATTTCTCTATCTGCCTGGCGCACCCTGCTGAGCGCGCTCATTTCTGGATTTTTCAAGACTCTAGGGTAGTTTGTCAAGTTCTTTGGGGTCTTTTTTATTAGGGAAACACACCCAAATTCTTAAACTTTCACGTTATGTCCGTTTTAAACCAAAATGTGCCATTACTCTCAGAGGAGCTCCTTCCGCAATGGGGGGGTAAGACAGCTCACCGTGAGCTGCCGCACAGAGATGAAGGAGACTCGATCGACATGAGGAAGCTACGCGGCCTCTCAGCTGCCTTGACAGGGGCGGCCATGGCCTTCACCCTACTCGGCGCAGTGGCCCCCGCGGCATCTGCGACCGAGACCCTTAATCTGAAAGCGCCCGCTTTTAATGTCACCCCAGCGAAGCAGGTTGTGAAAGAGGCGAAGCGGGATTTGCGGAAGACGAAGCGTGATCTTCGCGCTGCCCGCAAGACCGTCAACACTAATCGTTGGAGCCAGCCTGCTGCGCAGGGCTTCTTTGAGAAGCAGTCCAGGCGTGATGCGGCCCGCCAGTGCCTTATTGCTGCCCGCAGCTATGGGGAAACGTTGAAGGTTGATCCGCGGCGCGCGATCGCCGAGTATGTGGCCGTGCCGTGGTGGTGCCCGGAGATTAATGACCTTTCGGGTGCGGAAGTGTTTGATGGGGCTCGGCTTGATGCTCTTGAATATTGGGGCGGTCTTGAGTTGCCCTCGAATCTTCCCACGGGGTCGGGGTCTGTGGCGGACACTCCTGCTCAGGCGAAGAGGCTGTTGCAGAACTACCCGGACATGCCACAGGAGGTCAAGGACTCCTATGTAAGGGGCATGACATCGGGTCGGATTACTCAGATCCGCCGGTCAACCCACGAGGAGTTTGTGATCCTGCTGTCGGTTCGAAGTAATGGCCAGCTGAGTGTTGGTCATACGCGCGGTGGACGCGGCAACGTCAACCTCGGCGCCGCTAAAACGGCATGGTTTGCTCCGGGCGATGAAGAAAAACTTCCTGTATGGCTGGGAGTTACGTGGTCGACCACTCCACCCGAGGGCGAAACAGGCCGAGTTGGTGGCGGGACTGAGGTTCTTCCCAATGGGCTTCGCTGGTGGTACGGGACACTTTATGACAACACTGAATTTAACGTGATCGCCTGGATCGCGTAACAACAGTTCATGAAGAAGAAGGCCGAGGCGTGTGCGCCTCGGCCTTCTTCTTTCGGCCAGTCTTGCCACAAGGGGAAACGCGTCCGCTAACCGCTATTAAAAGGGTGAACCCCCAAATGTAGGGAGAAACCTTTTTATGCGACGCGCCCCAATGTTCGCCGCCGGAACCGCACTCATTCTCGGTCTCACCGCGTGCACCGGTGGAAACACCATGACCGTTCCTGATCTCAACACCACACCCAACACCGAAGCACTAAAGCCATCAAACAGTGTCGATGTTGACGATGACAGCGATGTCGTAAAAATCAACCCGGATGGGACCTTTGCCGAGAACGGCGACGAGGCCTCAACATGGGATAAGGATGACCCGAAGTTTGGGACCCCACAGTTTTCGCAGGACTTCGCTGATAAGGCTGTTGAACGGTCCAGGCTGGAGACTCGCTACGGTCCGGCGTCACCAGGGGCGTTCACGCCCGAGGAGTGGGGTCGCACTCTGAGTCAGTTCTCGAAGCTCCCCGGAAGCGTTCCTTCTTCGGTTGGGGCCGCGGACGGTAACGCCATTTTCGCGATCGCTCAACTAGCAACGACGGGGTGGCGGTCACGTAACGCGGTGAACGCACCTACATCTGCTATTCCTCGTCTCGCTGTGGAGCCGGTATCGGCGCTCTCTACCCAGGAGGGACAGCGGTCTTTGCGTAGCCAGGGCCAGTCTGTTGCGTCGGAAGTGTCCAGCAAGGGCGCCCAGGGTAACTTATCGGATCGCACTGCAGGGCTGTGGCGGCTCATGCCCGTCGGTTGGTGCAATCCCGCAAACTTCACCGCCCCAGGTGAATGCGTTCTGCCATCGAACAAGGTTTCCGTTGTTCCCGAGTCGATCGTGACCATGCGCGGTGACGGTGGCGTGTTAGGTGCCCGGTTGGCGATGACTACATACTTTGAGGCCGTTTCTGACAAGCAGGACATTAACGTTGGGGTTCGCGCGGTGTATAAGTTTTGGCGCAACCCGGACGGTGAAAGCGCAGCCACATGGAGCTTTGACGGCGTTGATGTTTCGGGATGGAGCCAGAAAACAACACGCAGTGAGTTTCCTGAACCCGAGGCGACTGTGCGTCCGGCGGCTATCTTGCCAAGAATTGTGTTCGCCTCTAACGAGGCCGAAGATTCCGGAGGCGGGAACTTTCCAGGTGGAAGCGAATGCTTCATCTCATGTGGAGGCACACCGACTCCGGGGAACCCAGGGCCTCCCTCATCAGACGACGGCTCAGGGGGACCCCCCTTTGTCGTCAGCTGCCCGACCGACACGACATGGATCGCCGGAACATTGACCTCGGCTCAAAGAGCTGTCACCTATTTCGATCCGGTTAGTGGACGTAACTGGCCTCTCTACCTGGGTATTAACGAGGAGTACAGCTGGGCGCTGGTGGTCGCTGTTGATTCCCCGGCGTCTTGTTTGCAGATTAATACTGGCAACACCAGGCTGATTCCTAACACGTCGTGGCCGCAGCGCATGCCCCCCATCATTTGCCCCACCTCATACTCGGCTGCGCTTCGAGGGCCCTACAACAGGCAGATGCAGGAGACAGAGAACTTCCAGATCTTCAGAGCAGGAACGGGGGGTCAGTCTATTACGACAGAGTTTGGTGAAGACCCCAGGGGTAACTGGAGATTGTGCCTGGGGGGAACAACCGTATCTGTGAACTATAGCGAAACCCCGAAACATAACGGGCGATACCTCGGCGACATCAACATCAAAACCCGAAGCATCGACTACTACTACGTACCCAACATTTCCTTCATCTTCGGCAACCAAGCAGGCACCTATCAACTATCCCGAGTCGGCGCCGAACAAGACTACCTGGAACGAAACAAACGCTGGGTCATGAACTGCATGCGATCCCTCCAAGAACGCACCTCCTCAAACTGGGGTGATGGAGGAAGCTTCTATGACGACAACATTCAATGCCCCCCAGGGACAAGAGACATGGTTCGCTACCAGTCAGACCTGATCTGTCCCGCAGTAAGTAACCCGTTCTACACCCCGTCAGACTCGGCAGGGGTGGGTACTTCCACATTCCAAACACGCGGCGTGGTGGATGTGCGCGCAAACAACCTGGGCAACGATGTGGATTGGCGTTTCCGTCAAGGTAGCGCGATCCGCAGCAACAATCCCAACGTTCGCGTCCTAGGGTACGGGTGGTCGACCATGTTCCAATTCCCTGAGGGTGTTTCTGGGGTGGGCGAAAATTCACCCAGTTTGAATCCGCGCATTTGGCGCGGTTCACGCTCTGACGTCAACTCCCCCAACCAGCCGTACCGTTTTGGGGAGTTCGGCGATGTGCGCGAAGGGATGCCGCTGAACCAAAATATGGGCCCGTTTGCTGAACCCAGTTCGCTGGGTGTTGGTTTCCGCGGCGCGGACACAGAGTTCTTGGTGAACGGCTTCAGTGCCGCGTTCGCTGATGCCTCCTCTGCCGGCTCCTACTGGGGTGTGACACCGATGTGGACCGTTAGTGCGGTTGTTGATGCTCTGGTTTGGCAGGTGTCTGGTTTGGAGATTGATCTTGTGAACGGGCGGTGGGTGATTACGCCTATTTTCCGTGAGTCGAGAACTACCACCGTGGTGAACAGGTCTTGTTTCGGGGAGCAGGCGAAGTTGAGTGCTGTCCGGGTTGCTTCGGGTCAGTTCGGTGCGGACTTCCGGTAGCAGGGTTCGGGGAACACTGTGAGTAACACCGCGACGGCTGCCTGCCTGCATGCCGGCCAGGAGCCCTTGACTGTGTGTCCGCAGTGCCGACTGGTGGTGCCTGCAGTGAAACCAGCCAAAGCGGCACGCCGCTCACAAACTACCCGGAAACCTAGACGCAGCATAGCAGTGAAGGTTGACACCGTTGAGGTGGATCAATGGAAACCGGTCCAGGTGCGTGTTGAGGGCATTCCGGTAACGCAAGGATCTATGAAGGTGGTGCGTGGCCGGGTCATGCATGTGAAAGGTAAAGAGCTGGAGGCGTGGCGGAAACTCATAGCTGATGCGCTGCGTGACGCTGGGGCGCGGCCGGTGGGTAAGCAGGTTGCGGTGCGGCTGGATGTTGTTTTCTGGTTGGTTCGACCGGGTAGTGTCCCGGCATCAAAAAGGCCTCTCCCGAGTGCCAAATCGGCCGACCTTGACAAGGCGATCCGGGCCGTGGGTGACGCCATCACGGGCGTGATCATTGAGGATGATGCACAAATCACTACGGTGGTAGCTCAGAAACGTTACGCGGATGAGGGTAACCCTCCAGGGGCGTGGCTGAGGGTGACGTTAGATTCGGATGCCCTCACGCTTGCCGGCGAAAGTTGATCAATACAACATTCTGGGTCTATTATTCGGGTTGTTGCCGGGTTATTCGGCGCAATATCCCCCCTTTTTTTGCGGAGGCATAAAATGTCTGCTCCTTCTAGTGGTGCGTGTGTCCGGTGCGGCGCTATGGCGCGAACAACTCCCCACGTGATCAGGTTTGACACTTTCTCTCAGTGGGATGGGGCGCTGTGTCCACGTCACTATTCACAAATCATGGACTTTCTGGAGCTTGCCCTGGCCGGGTGGGACAAGATGTCAACCGGTGAGGTTGTGCCTGTGGTAACAAACCTTGATTTGCCGGTGCGGAAGAAAAGGGGCAGGCCACGGAAAGAGCCCGCAGCTGCCACGGTGAAGGAAGCGGTACCCGCTCGCAAAGAAGATAAAACCCCACCCGAGAAGTCTCCCGCTGTTGTCGCCGCCCCGAGTGGTGTTGGTGATGTTGATTTTGGGGCGGTTCGCGAATGGGCGCGGGCGAACAATGTTGACGTGTCGAAGCGGGGACGCATCTCCGCATCGGTCATTGAGCAGTGGCGGGCAGAAAACATGGGCGGGTCTGTGCAGCCAACCGCGTCAAGGTCACTGCGATCAGCGAGGAACAAAAGTGCAGCTTCGAGAAAAATGAAACCCTCTGTGCTGTTCTCAGCTGCCGAACAATAGTTATACGCCCGTGACAGTGTGAAGCAGCTTTGTCGGTGCATCAATCCGCTATTTCTTAATAGTCAGACCCATTAGGGCCTCTCCTGTTGTGAAAGGTGGATATGAAGAAGATCCAGATGTACGCGGCTGCCGTTGGTGTAGCTGCTGGTGCACTAACCCTGTCAGCGTGTGGTGACTCAACACCGCCACCGCCACCGTCACCTACCGTCCCGGCCACAGTTAACGTGCCCGAGGTCGTTGGGTTGACGCTCAGCGAAGCAACCGTGCTCCTTACCGCCTCCGGGCTTGTCCTCGGCGAAATTGCAGTAGCCGCCGAAGGCACCACCCCAGGTGTGGTTATTGGGCAAAGCCTAGGTTCAGGTGCAGCCGTCCCCCCGGGATCTGTTGTTGATCTGGTTGTGACCGCAGAAATGTCAACCGTCCCGGTGCTCCTGTCAAAGACACAGCTTGAAGCAGAGAAGGCCATTGTTGCCGCCGGCTACGTTGTGGGATCTGTACGCCAGGTCGCATCTTCGGCACCCGAAGGTCAAGTTGTGGCCCAGTCCCCTCACGCAGGTGAGAAGCTCCCCAAGGGCTCATCGGTCGACCTTCGTGTCGCCAACGGAACAGAAGGGCTCATTGATGTTGTGGGCCTGTCTCAGCGGGGCGCGGAAGCAGCATTGGCTGAGCAGAACCTGAAGGTGCGTGTCGAAGAGCGTCCCGCGCTTGACCCCCGCGGCACCGTCATTGAACAAACCCCCAAGGCGGGAGCAACTGTGAAGGTTGGCTCCACGGTGACTCTGTTTGTTTCCAGCGGCCCCGAACCGGCACCCACCCCGGTGGCGTTGAAGTGTGACGGTGCACAAATCACTGCAGCAGTCCAGGCTGAACTGAAGAAAGAAGACAAGGTCCTTGACAAGGTGAATCGTGTCAAGTGCGACCCGGTCCCCTCGAAGGGGGAACCTGGTTGGGCCGCGGCAGAGGTGATCACCGGAACCGATCCGGCGTTCCTGGAGGAGACGTTGATCTTCCAGGCGAAGAACAACAAGTGGGTGTACCAGCCGCAGAGCAAGGCGTGCGCTTTGGGAAGCAGTATCCCTGACTCGATCCGCAACTTCGCCTGCTGAACGAGACCTCAAACAACAACACCCCCGCTCGCGCGGGATGAGAGAAGTGGAGAAAGTAACGTGCGATTTTTGAAGGCAACCGCAGCTGCGGCTGTGCTCACATTCGCCACGGCTGGCCTTGCCGCATGCGGTGGGGATAGTTCAACGAGTGAGCCGACAATGAGCCAGTCAGCAACGGCCGAAATGCTCGGTGGGGATCCGTCAACATGGACCCCTGTGGTTCTTGACGGCGCCAACAGTGGCATGTTTGAGAACGTGTTTGTTGGCCAGCAGGGTGTTGTGATGGAGAAGCGGGCGGTCGAGATTATGTCCTCTGACACGTCTGTTGTTTCCGTATCGCAGCCTGCCGCAGGCGAGTTCGAGACGTGGGGTGGCTTCAGTGCGGTCGCACCAGGAACCGCTGACGTGATGGCCAAGGACAGTAACGGTTCGGTGGTTGGCACGTGGACTGTTAACGTCGCCATTAAGACGATGCCCGGCAACCCTACTGAGAGTATGTAGTTTCCTTAGCGTGAAGGGGCCCAGGCGGGTGAGGGGTAACCTGCCTGGGCCTCTTCCTTTTGATAAACGACGAATGGGTCTTCCGCTATAGGGCAGGGCGTGAGTTGAATAACAAAAATGGAAAGGGACCCAAGTGTCGGACTACAGCGCTGAAGACATCAGCCACCTAGAGGGGCTCGATGCGGTCCGCAAGCGTCCCGGCATGTACATCGGCTCGACCGACTCCAGGGGACTTATCCATCTCGTGTGGGAGATCGTTGACAACTCGGTCGACGAGGCTCTTGCGGGCTACGCGACACGTATTGATGTGACAATGCACGACGACGGGCTGATCGAGGTAGAGGACAATGGTCGAGGTATTCCCGTCGATACGCATAAGAAGTCTGGCAAATCAGCTCTAGAGCTTGTTCTTACCGAGCTCCACGCTGGCGGCAAGTTCGGAGGCAAGGCCTTCGCTGTTTCTGGCGGGCTACACGGCGTCGGGGCTTCGGTGACTAATGCGCTCTCATCCAGGCTCGACGCTACCGTGAAGCGCGACGGGAAGTTCTACGAGATGTCCTTCCAGCGCGGCATTCCGGGCACCTTCAACGGAGAGGGCGAAGACGCCACCTTCACGAAGAAGTCGGGGCCCCGCTCGCACGGGCGAGTTCCTAAGGGCGAGACCGGAACGACTATCAAGTTCTACCCCGATCGAGCCGTCTTCATGTCCGATGCGGTTATTGACCCGAAGCTGGTAGCCGACCGGCTTCAGCAGACGGCATTTCTGGTCCCCGGCTTGGTTTGCGCACTGCACCATAATGGGGAGACCACAGAGTTCTGCTATCAAGGCGGCATCTCTGACATGGTTGAGTACTTTGCAGTCGGCTCACCGTTAACCAAGCAGCCCATCATGATCTCTGGCTCGGGTGAGTTCACGGAGAACATTCCGGTCTTGGATGATGAGGGCCACATGACGATGACAGAGACTCTTCGGAATGTTGATGTCGATGTATCAATCTACCCAACGAACGGGTACGACTCAGATGTAAAGGGCTTCGTCAATGTTGTTTCTACCCCGATGGGAACCCACGTCAAGGGATTTGAGGCGGGGCTCGTAAATTGGGTCAGAAACTCCGCGACACTCAAGGCGAAGGATGAGCCGCCCAAGACTGAAGACTGCCTGGAGGGGATCTATGCGGTCGTTTCCATAAAGGTGCCGGAGCCCCATTTCGAGGGGCAGACCAAGTCAACCCTTGGGACGCGACCGGTTCAGAACATCGTGCGCGATGTAGTTGAAGCCGGGCTCGAGGCCTGGGCAAAGTCAAGAGGAAACGGTTCGGCAGCAAAGACCTTGCTAGAGAAAGCGGTCACCGCAGCTCGAACACGTGTCGCAGCACGAGAGCATCGGGATACTCAGCGGCGCAAGACTGCCCTGGAGGGCGGGAGCAATCTTCCTGCGAAGCTGGTGGATTGTAGAGAGCGTGTCGGCTCTGAGTTGATTATCGTTGAAGGGGATAGCGCTCTTGGAACCGCAAGAGCAGGAAGGTATGCTTCTCATCAGGCCCTACTGCCGTTGCGCGGGAAGATTCTGAATGCTCAGAAAGCCTCCCCTAAGCAGATCCTTGACAATGCCGAATGTGCCGCAATCATTCAAACGATTGGTGCGGGATCTGGCGCTACTTTTGATTTGCAGCAATCACGCTACTCGCGTGTGATCTTGCTTAGCGATGCCGACCCCGATGGTGCTGGCCACATCAATCCACTGCTCATCACATTGTTTTGGAATCAGCTGCGACCGATCATCGAGTCTGGCTCTCTGTATGTTGCTATGCCGCCGCTGTATGTCATCACAACCGGCGGGCGCAGTAGTAGGACAATTTTTTGTGTGACTGTTGAAGAGATGGAGAGGGAAGTAGCGGCTCTTGAGAGGGCAAAAGAGCCAATCAAACAACTCATGAGGATGAAGGGGCTAGGCGAAATGAGTTCCCATGAACTTCGTGCGACAACAATGGATCCAAGCACACGATTCCTTCGCCGGGTTACTGTCGAGGACGCGAAGGCTGCCGGAGACATGGTGGAGCTTCTTATGGGGTCGGAAGTCGGCCCCCGAAAGGAGTACATCATGGCGAACAAAACTGAGGTTGATCTGTAGATAGTTAGGTCTGCATAGACCTCGTGTTCGGCATCCTAACCTTCCGCTATCGGCCATGTGCCGAAGCCTTCTGTCAAGCTCAAGGATCGTCCTGATCTACCGGACGAAGTCCGCGGGGTTGTGTCTGTGCATCGCGTGGCGACGAAGAATAGGTGGACTCACGACGATGCATTAGTTATCTGCGAATACTACGGGTTTGTCCCGTCAGAGCCTCTACCTGCCCGCTCGGTCTACCCATGGGCGGGCGTCTGCCGTGGGGGGCACAGGGTTGCACCGACGCTTCATCAGTTGATTCAGGGCACTGGCCCTTGCGAGACTTGTGGTCGTATTGAGGGTGGCGAGGAGAAGAACCGAAAGGTCTTCGAGAAGGCGCGTGCCTACGCAAATGCTATCGGTGCGGTGATTACGGACGAGATTATTGATCGTAGGGTAAACGGAGACAAGCTGCTCCGAGTCTCCATTGTCTGGGGCAAGTGTGGTCATAAGACCGAAGCAATGGCAGTTGGAAACCTGCTTAAGGGCCGCGGATGTGCCTCCTGTGCGAAATCCGGGTTCGCTACCCAGGAGCCCGGCACTTTCTACATCGTCTCAGGCACAAGTGCACATACGGGTAGGCCTCTAGTTAAGGTGGGTATCGCTCAGACCCGCCGCAGAAACGGACTGGAGGGTGACTGCCCTATTGATATCCGCCTTGGAAAGCACCGTCGTCGCGGGCTCGACAGGGTCTTGGTTAGGGCGGAGTTCGAGCGTGGCCGCGATGCTGCCGAACTGGAGAGAAAATGGAAGAGGTGGCGCCTGGAGCAGCATCCAGAGTCCCTTGCGTCTCGGTCAGATCTTCCTGATGGGTTCAGCGAAGCCGTTATCGACTCCCCCGAGGTTCGCGCCTGGATCGACTCCTGGATGGAGGAGATAGGTATCGAGCCGGTGGGTGAGTGGCCCTAGCGAGTAGGCCGCATACGACCCAAATCGCGCGTTTCCGCTATTTGGAGCATGGCGAACAAAAGCCTCACCGCTGCTAAAAAGGCCAAGAATGACGAGTTCTACACCCAATGGGTGGATATCGAACACGAGATGAATGCGTATCTCGAATACGACCCAGATGTGTTCCGCGACAAAACCGTGCTTCTCCCGTGTGATGACCCGGAGTGGAGCAACTTCACTAAATACTTCGCTCTGCATTTCGACCAGTTGGGCCTGAAGAAGCTCATCTCAACCAGCTATGCGAAGCCGGCTGAGTTCCCGTGCGTAATGCTGCCGCCGAGAGGCAAGGTTTTCACCCTGCGGAGGGATGTGACGGGCGATGGGCGAACCGATTTTGATGACATCGAGTGGGAGTATCTGGAGGGTGACGGCGACTTCCGCAGCGACGAAGTGACAGCGCTGCGAGATGAGGCGGATGTCGTCATCACCAACCCCCCGTTCAGCATGTTTCGCGACTTCATGGCGTGGCTGGTTGAGGGCGACGTGCGGTTCGCTGTAATCGGCAACCTGAACGCTATTACTTACAAAGAGGTCTTCCCGCTTATCAAGAGCAACCGGGTGTGGCTGGGTAACAACTATGCCGTGAACGGTGGTGCAATGTTTTACGAAATTCCCGAATCCATCGCCAACTTGGACCAGGTAAGAGAGATTCGCGAAAACGATAACGGCACCAAAACCTACATAACTCGGGTTCAAGGCGTTAGGTGGTTCACAAACATCGAGCACGGACGTCGGCACGACCCGCTCGTTTTGATGACGGAAGCCGACAACGTCAAATTCGGCCCCAAAGGAATAAAAGGCGTGGGTTACCTGCGCTACGACAACTATGACGCTCTTGAGGTCCCTAAGGTCATCGCCATTCCAGCCGACTACGACGGCGTGGTGGGCGTCCCCATTTCCTTTCTTGACAAGTACTGCCCCGAGCAGTTCGAAATTCTCGGCAATGGACAGACGATGGCGGACGAACTAGGCATTCGCCCCGTGGGACAGAAGTTCGTAGATGACTACTACGCGCAGGGCAACAAGGGGCAGATCAACGCCAAGTGGAACAACTTGGTGTACCGCATTGGCACACAGACCGTTGTGCCCTACCAGCGCATTCTCATCCGCCGGAAGGACGACCAGTGAAAACCACCCTCAAGCATTACACCGTCAAGGACATCACCAATGGCTTCGTTTACAACGAACTTGAAGGCAAAGGACTCTTCGGATTAAGCGGAGACCTCACTATCCAGCCAGAATACCAGCGTCACTACATCTACAACGACGGCAAGAAGGACGTAGCTGTAATCGAATCCCTCCTCAAGGGCTACCCACTTGGACTCATCTACTTCAACTCAGATGATGATAAGGGGCTTGAGGTTCTCGATGGTCAGCAGCGAATCACCAGCATCGGCAGGTTCGTCACCGGCAAGTTTGCCATCAAGGTAGACGGACGTGAGCAGACGTTCTCTTCGTTGTCGAAGGAGGCGCAGGAAGAAATCCTAAACAGCGCTCTACTCGTTTATGAGTGCACTGGTACCGAAGATGAGATTAAAGAGTGGTTTAAGACAATCAACATTTCAGGTGTCCCACTCAATGCGCAAGAGCTCCTTAACGCCGTCTACTCCGGGCCGTTCGTTACTGCCGCTAAAGCCGAATTCTCAAACTCGAACAACGCCATGCAGAATAAGTGGGCTGCCTACGTAAAGGGTAACCCTAAGCGCGACATCAACGAGCCCAAGACCTACTTCACATCGGTTATCGACTGGACTGAGTCTATTTTTACGGGCAGTCCAGCGAAGGAGATGCGCGGGCTAGATTGGGGGCGGCTTTACGAGGAGTATCACTCGACTTCCTATAACGCAGCAAAGATGAGTAAAGAGGCCGAGTCTCTTCTTGGGGACCCTGCTGTTCATAATCGCAAGGGTATCTACGAGTATCTGCTATCGGGCAAGAAAAAGAAAGAGCTTCTTGGCGTTCGGTTCTTTGACGATCGGATCAAGTCCGAGGTCTACAGGAAGCAGACCGATAGAGCCAAGAAGGAGGGCGTCTCCAACTGCCCAACCTGTGCCGCTGGGTCGAACTCAAACAAGGATCGGATCTATACCCCAAAGGAGATGGAAGCCGACCATGTCACGGCCTGGTCCAATGGCGGTGCAAGCTCGGTGGCCAACTGCGAGATGCTTTGCGTCACTCACAACAGAGCCAAGGGCAATAAGTAGTCGCTCCCTCGCGACGCCGGCCAGCGGCCTCTCCGAGTAGGGAATATGTAACTTCCCAAAATCGAAAGGCATCACAATGTCGAAACGTCACCTCAACAAGCCCAACTCCACCCAGTTCAACGGTTCAGTCGGGGCGGGCGCCACCAAAGTCCCCGAACCTGCACCCATCTCTAAACTTGGTTCGATGGAAGCAATGGATGAGGGCGACGGCAGCCCTCGCCCCAACTTTCTTTATGTTCGCCGCGGTGAAACTGGGTACACCGAGCATGGCGGCATGTATAAGAAAATTGAGGACGGCAAGTGGTACGCGTGGTCGGTTGATGAGGATGTTTTTGTTGGCGTTTTTGAGACGGAGAAGGGTGCTGCTGCGGCTGCGGAGGCATGGTCGAAGCCGTATTGGTGCCATCGGCATCAGGAGTGGTACACGCGCCGCATGTGTGACGGGTGCGGGAATCTGGACACTGTTTGCGAGTTTGATGAGGGCGACGACGTGTGTCACACCTGTTGCCGCTAACCCACGGGTTGGTTTTGTTTTAGCTCGTTTTCTATTTGCAGTGTGACCCCGTCGTGACCCATGAGCCGCACCATGTACAGGTTTCCGGCCCTGCTGTTGTCCCCGTTGAACATTATACGTACGGCCGCAACTACCGCCGGAACGATGGACGCACTGTTGTGCGCGTCATGAGCCGTGGCCCTGCCCGGAAACGCCTACTCCCCCTCCGTTCCGCCATTAGACACACAACCACCCACAGGAGGGCAACACAATCACATGGCGCGCAAAAAAGGCGTAAGTAACAGCGGGGCTGACTTCAGTACCCCAGCCAAAGAGATCATTGACATCCCCCTCCAGGACGAGATCAGCAACAGTTTCCTCGAATACTCATACACCGTTATCGGCAGCAGAGCGCTTCCTGACGCGCGAGATGGGCTGAAGCCCGTCCATCGACGGATCCTATTTGGGATGAATGAGATGGGCTTGCGCCCTGATAAGCCATTTGTCAAGGTGGCTCGCATCTCTGGCCAGTGCTTCCCCGCCGGTGCCCTGGTGGCGACCCCGGATGGCCTCAGGCCCATCGAAGCGCTTCAGGTGGACGATAAAGTTCTCTCGCCTTCGGGGAATCCGATTTCGGTTGCTGAGTGCTACGGGAATCCGGCCGGCGAGATGGTACGCGTGCAGGCTAGTGGAATCTCTATCGATGCTACTCCGGGTCAGCTCTTCCGGGTGGTGAATGACGATTACACCGTTTCGTGGGTGAAGGCGACCGATCTGGTCGGAAAGAGGCTCCTCCGATTTGGCCGCAGCGGCGATGGCTCCCCAGTCGTGGAGACCCAGAACGCTACCGCGTACGTTTTCGGTCTTTTGGGCGCGGAGGGCTCGTGTGAGGTGCACTCGGACAATCCTAAATCTGGCAAGCGCGTCTCCATTTCCATGACGGACGAGGAGCCGGTACTCGCCGTCCAGGATTGGGCCCGCGAGGCTGGATTCGAGTTCTCGCTGTCAAGGATCCCTTCGCCAAGGGAGGGCTGGAAGGAAAAGCTGGCCATTCGCTTCGCGACAAGACACACCCCTGAGCTTCTCGAAGCCGTGAACGCACGCCAGTGGGAGCGAACGATTCCTGAATCCATTCTCGCTGACCGGACGACCTGGGCATCCTTCCTTGCTGGCTATATCGATGGTGATGGCTACCTCTCTGCGGCTCGGGGCGGCAAGGTTCACATTGCTAGCACTAGCCGAACCGCCCTGGTCCAGATTCAGGCGATGCTCTCTTCCATGGGCGTGGTGGCAACCCTACTTGAACAGCCAAAGGCCCACATCAACGAAGCCCACCGCACTCTATACACCCTTGAAGCCTATTCCGATAGCGCCCGCATTCTTGCAGGCTTAATCCTCCCTGAGCTCAAGGTGGCCAGAAAGCGTGCTATCGCAGGGCAAATCGCCTCCATGGGGCGCCTCCACTTCCCATCCTCGGAGAAGCTTCCTGGGCGATCAATCTTCGGTGAGTTCTCGCGCCTTCATCTTGGGGCTGGCTGGTACGCGGATCGGAACGGCAAGAAGTTCCGCCAATCGGTCGACCACGAGGGGCGAAAGTTCAGACACGGTCGGGCTCAAGGCCGTGGTGGTGCCCACTATCTCGACCGCTCTTACAGTGTCGAACAAATGCATGAGTACGGTTGGGTGGACAAGCTGGAGCGCATTGGCTCTCCTTTGGCTGCACGCCTTCAAGCCCTGCGCGGCTTTTCCTTTGCTGAGGTTCGTTCCGTTGAGTATCTGGAGCAGCAGCCAAACTTTGACATTCAGGTTGACTCGGAAGACCACGCTTTTGTTGTAGAGGGAGCTGTCGTCCACAACTGCATGGGTCTCTACCACCCCCACGGCGACAGTGCAATCAATGACGCATTGGTGCGAATGGCTCAAGACTTCTCAATGAGCACCCCCCTCATTGACGGTCACGGAAACTTTGGTTCACTAGACGCAGGTGCTGCAGCTGCTCGATACATTGAGGCTCGACCCGCGCATTCGGCTATGTATCTGGTGTCCGGGGTTGACGAAGACACCGTGGACATGAAGCCGAACTACGACGGCTCCCTAGAGGAGCCCACCGTTCTTCCCGCCGCATACCCCAATCTTCTCGTCAACGGAGCTGAGGGCATTGCTGTTGGTATGGCAACAAAAATGGCTCCGCACAATCTTACCGAGGCAGTTGCTGCGGCACGATTGCTCCTGAAGAAGCCGAAGGCCACGCTGGACGAAATCCTTACTGTAATGCCCGGCCCGGATTTTCCTGGGGGCTGTCAGATCCTAGGAACTGAGGGCGCCCGCGAGGCATACGAGACGGGTAAGGGCACCGTGCGCATGCGTGCCGTCACCCGAATCGAACCTGTCGAAGGGTCCAGAGGTAGGCAGCAAATCATTATTTCCGCGCTCCCCTACACGGTGGGCCCCGAGCGAGTCATCGAATCGATCAAGAAAAGCATTTCCGACAAGAAGATCAACTTCATTTCCGATGTGATTGACCTGTCTGAGGGCAACGAAATGGCTCTACACATTGAGCTCAAGTCGGGAACGAATCCTGAGCGGGCACTGAACACCCTTCGTGCCCTCACTCCGATGGAGACCACCTTCGCTATTGCGAACCTGGCCCTTGTGGATGGCCAGCCTAAGGTAATGACTCTTCACGACATGCTGAATGTGTTCCTTGGCTTCCGCAAGGAAGTTGTTCTTCGCCGTAGCGAGTTTCGGCGCGGAAAGGCACGGGCGCGCCTACATCTGGTGGACGGTCTGCTCATTGCCCTAGATGCGATTGACCTTGTGGTGAAGACAATCAGAGCATCTAAAAATACTGCTGAAGCTCGGGACGCCCTAATGAAGAAGTTCAAGCTTTCGGAGCTTCAAGCCACTCATGTTCTTGAGATGCCACTTCGCAGGTTGACAAGTCTGGAGGTGTCAACTTTGGAGGAGGAGAAAAGGACACTTGAGGCTGCGATCACGGATTTGACTGAGATTATTGAAGTCCCGAAGCGTTTGTTTAAGGTTGTGGACTCCGAGCTTGCTGCTACTACGTCTGTTGGCACCCCGCGGCAGTCGGTGATCGGGGATGGGGTCGCTGCGGTGACGGAACTTACCCCTGGCGAGGGCAAGGAGAGTGGGTCGAGGGTTGTCGCCCCGGTTCAGGTTGAGCCGTCCACGTGGTTTCTCACGGAGAGGGGTGTTTTGACGACGTCCCCGAAGCCGTCTGATGTTGTGGTGGGGTCGGCGACTGTGACGACGCAAATGTTGTTGTTGTGCGCGGACGGCGTGGCGGTGCGTGTCCCTGCTGAATGTCCCGATGGGGTGAAGGCGTCGACGATCGCGAATCATTCATCTGACGTAGTCGGCATTGCTGCCCCTGACGTGATGCTTGCTGCGGGTACCGGCAGCGGTGTGGTGAAGGTGGGGAAACCTGATTGGCCTTTGCGTGGTGACGAGTTCTCGTTCATGAAGGTTGCTGATGGTGACAGGATCGTGTGGGCGGGTGCCGTGGGTGAGGGTGACGATTTTGTTTTCGTCACGTCGGATGCTCAACTGTTGCGTTTTGCTGCTTCTGGTGTGCGACCACAGGGTCGTACGGGTGCTGGTATGGCTGGTGTGAAGATGCGGGATGGGGCTCGGGTTATTGCGTGCCGTGCTGTGCCGGCGGCTGATTTTGTTGTGGTGACGGTGTCGTCGTCGGGGCGGGCGAAGCACACGGCGGTGTCGGAGTTTCCGGTGAAGGGCCGTGGGGGGTCTGGTGTGCGCTGTCACGGGTTATTGAAGGGTGATGTTGGGTTGAGTGAGGCATCGGTGCGCCCGGTGTCGGCGAAGGGTCTGCCGCCTGCCGGCAAACGGGACGGTTCGGGTTCTCAGAGCTAATAAGGGGAATTAACTCCCCCGCTGCACGATCCCCAAGGGCACTGTCAGCGTGGGATGCGAACGGTCCAATGCTTAACGAACCTGTTGCCTGCCTCGTCTACCGCGATCACCGAAACGTAGTTCAGTTTCCCTTTGCGGAGGGCAATCTGGGCCCTCTCGTTGATGGGGTTGATGGTGTTTGGGTTACCTGCTGTGGGCTGCCAGGTCGTGTTGGCGGGGACTGACCCGTTGACGCGGATCTGCGCTGATTTCATCGCCTCATTGTCGGCGAAGCGTGGGGAAGAGATCCGGATGCGCACAGTCGCCCCAGAGTTCACCCTGCGATGTTTTTTGCTGTTCGCCACGGTCCCCCTGTGGGTTTTCACCGCGGTGGCGAGGGCGCGTCGGAACTGGCTCTCATTCACCATCTTGGGTGCTTTGCTGTCGCCGCTCGCTACGGGCCCATCAGGCAAAGCTGACCAGTCGAAAGAAACATTCACCTCAAACCCATCTGCGTTATTCACAGTCATCTTGACGCCGTTGGGGAACCTGATTTCCTGGCCGGGCGTGAACATGGGGTTGTTGCAGGTGGCGGTCGTGTTGCGTGTCCAGACGCAGGATGATGTTCCCGCGCTTGCTGTCCATGTGAGTGACCCGATCCCTGCCAGGTGAGTCATCGAATGCGGCTTACCCGGCAGTTGCTCCCCGTAGAGAGGGGATCGGCCGAGGGTTTTGATCTGAATACCCGGGGTGACACTAAGGCCGCCACGGTTTTGTGCCCCAGCCCAGTATTCCACCGAATACATGGGGCGCCCAGCGTCCTCCACGATGAGTGTTTGGGTTGCGGTGGCGGAGTTGCGATTCGCGGCGCTCTCCAGTGTGTATGACTGTCTGCCCGGGGTGGCTGTTCTAATGTGCTGTTGGGCGGCACCGTATCCAATGATGGCTTTTTCGGTGTTTGTGAGGTTCCTACCTCCACCCATGATGCTGATTTGGTCCCCGTACTGGTCGTATCCTGCGGCCATGTTGGGGGGCAGCGGGAAGGTGATAATTTTTCTGACGTCTGCCTGCTTGTCGGCAAGTAGTTCTGCGGCGTGCAGGAGCCCAAGGCTATGCCCGAGCTCGTGTTGGAATACGTGTTCGCGGTTGGCGGAAGACCCTGAGGCGGTGAGGATCATCATGGGGCGCCCAACATAGGCCATTCCTGCCGACTGGCAGTTCGCGAAAGTCGGGTCGGCGACTGCCACGATCAGGGCGGTGTCGTATTGGCTGTCGGTGCGCATCGCGGACGTGATCTCGGCCTGGGGGATCACTTTCAGGGCGCTTCCGGGGGTGCAGTCGGCGAGGGTGGTGGGTAGTTGGATGGTGGTGATGCCGCTGTTGTTTAGGTTCAGGAACTCTTCACTGATGCCCTGCCCGCGAAGCCACGTGTTTGTGTTGTTGACGAGATTATTGACCAGTGTGGTGCTGAGGCCGCTTCCTTGTGCCTGTCGGGGGTCGAGAAGGTTAAAGAAGGTGACCTTCACGTCTCCCTGGGGTTTGGGGGCCTTGAGGGGGTCGGTGCTGTCTGTGTTGAGAATATTGACTGCTGCGGCGACGGGTTGAGTGTCGATGGGGGCGATCACATAATCCACTTCGTGCCCATGTCCGTGGTCGTGAGTCGGGTGAAGGCCACTATCTGAAGGGCCGCTGACGGCGGAGGCGGGAGCTAACCCGGTGCCAACAGTTGCCGCAGCGATCGCTGCAATCCCAACGAATGACAGTGCTTTCCTCAAAACAACCCCCAACTCAGCCCCCAAGGGGAGCCCAAAAAGTTAACTACGGATTCATCTATGCACTTTCCCTACCAGCCCCCCTTCCGCTATCCAGCATACTACCTGATAAAATCGCCGGGAGCGCAAATTCGGGATACCCATCGCACAGAACGTCACCTAGGTAACGCCACAAAGGAGCCCCAATGCCTGACCTGCCCCCTTACAGCGCTTTCATCGCCATCTCCCGCTACGCAAGATGGAAAGAGGAAGAGAACCGACGCGAAACGTGGCAGGAAACCGTTGACCGCTACATAGGGCACGTGCGCGGGCACCTCAGTACTAACTACAACTACTCCCCCACCGACCCCATCTTCGACGAGGTCCGCTCAGCAATCCTGGCTCTCGATGTCCTGCCCTCAATGCGTGGACTGATGACCGCTGGCCCAGCACTCGAAGGTAACTCAATGACGATCTACAACTGCTCATTCCTTGCAGTCAACGATCCCCGCGTCTTCGACGAAGCGATGTTCATCCTCATGTCAGGAACAGGCGCCGGATACTCGGTGGAACGCAAGTATGTTGACCAGCTACCTGCTGTTCCCGATGAGCTTGTTGATGTTGACGAGATTATTGTTGTGGAGGATTCGAAAGAGGGCTGGGCTCGGGCTTTTCGAACACTGATCTCAGAGCTTTACAACGGCAGGATTTTGTCGTTGGATACCTCTCAGGTTCGCCCGATGGGTGCCCGGTTGAAAACATTCGGCGGCAGGGCAAGTGGGCCAATCCCGCTGCAGGAGTTATTCGCTGCGACAGTGGACATTTTTAGAAACGCTGCAGGGCGCAAACTCACACCCCTGGAGTGCCATGACTTGATGTGCCGGGTGGGTGACATTGTGGTGGCCGGTGGTTCGCGCAGGTCGGCGCTCATTTCACTTTCTGACCTTGAATCGAGCGAGATGGCTCGGGCAAAGTCTGGGGCCTGGTGGGAACACTACCCGTTTCGCGCGTTGGCAAACAACTCTGTCACATACACCAGTAAGCCGGGAACGATGGAGTTTCTGCGCGAATGGGGCAACCTGATCGAATCACAATCCGGCGAGCGAGGAATTTTCAACCTTGGGGGTATCCGCAAATACATCTCCTCCTCGGGTTTGGGAAGGGATGCCTCGAAGGTGGCTGGCACCAACCCATCTCTCATTGCCGGGACCCGTGTGTGGACACTTGATGGTGTCCTTCCCATCGATGAGCTTGAGGGGAAAGAGTTTTTTGTTCGCACCGGTTCCGGCGCGCTGGCTGAGGCGAGCTGCTGGAAGTCGGGCGTCGACGTTCCAGTTTCGCGGATCCTTTTCTCCAATGGGTTGTCCCATGTGGCTACCCCTGAACATAAGTGGCCTGTTATTCAAAGCGATGGGTCTGTTGTACGTCGGGCAACAAGCGATCTTCTTCCAGGGGACGAGGTTCAGGTGTTGACGACTGGGAGTGTGTTTCCGCAAGGGAGAATGGGCACCTTTCAGAAGGGAATCGTTGACGCGCACAATTCAGACACCGAGCTACCTCCGGGTGTGTGGGATGTGAACTACTCGGAGCAGTATCGAAGGGGTGTTCTTGCCGGTGTCTTTGGGCGCAGAACTAACGGCGCCATCAAGATTGGTTCCCTAAGCATGGCCCGAGATGTTTCCGACCTTCTGGGCTTCTTCGGGGTGCAAACCGAAACAGTCTTGGAAGACTCGTATGCCCTGGTTCGGCTCTCAGCTGGGGTTGACAAGAAGTCGCTGGATACACTCATTGATGAGGCGAGTTTGGCCATTTTCACAACCGGTACGCATTCGTCTGTTGCGGTTGCAGCCGTCGAAGATGCCGGAAAGGCTGACGTGTGGGACGTTGCCGTCAACCACCCCGATCACAGCTTTCAGCTTGCCCGCGTCGTGACCGGGAACTGTGGCGAGATTTCCCTTAGAGACATGGGTTTATGCAACCTAACCAGTGTCACCTTGAAAGAGGGAGACACGTTGAAGGATGTTCGTAACAAGGTGCGCATTGCCAGCATTATCGGCACGTGGCAGTCCACGTTCACAAACTTCCCCTACGTTCGAGGTGAGTGGAAGTCAAACGCTGAGGAAGAGCGCCTGCTGGGTGTGTCACTTAATGGTATTTACGGGCACCACCTGTTTAACGATCCTGACGACGAGAAGCTGCCCGGGAGGCTGGAGGGCCTGAGGGCTGTTGCCCATGACGCAAACCTTTCGGAGTCGGCGAAGGTTGGAATCACCCGTTCGGTTGCTGTGACCACAATCAAACCGGAGGGCACTTCTTCACAGTTGTGCATGGTGTCTTCGGGTATCCACCCATGGCATTCGCAGTACTACATTCGAAGCGTTCGTGGTTCCAACTATGACCCGTTGACGCAGCTGATGAAGGACGCGGGTGTGCCTAACGAACCTGATGTGATGAAGCCCGACGTCAATACTGTGTTCTATTTCCCGATTGCTGCCCCTAAGGGCGGTGTGACAAGAGATCGGGTGGATGCAATGAGTCACCTGCGACTGTACTCCGTTTACCGCAAGCATTGGGCGGATCATCAGGTGAGCATCACGGTGAATGTTGCCGACGATGAGTGGATTCGGGTCGGGGCGTGGGTTTATGACAATTGGGATGATGTGGCCGGTATTTCGTTCCTGCCGAAGTTTGAGGACGACACCTCTTATTCTCAGTTGCCTTACCAGACATGTACTCGTGAAGAGTATGAGGACATGGTGGCTCGGATGCCGTCCGATATTCGCTTCCAGGATTTGATGTTTTACGAAACAGAAGACGGAACTACTGGATCGCAAACATTGGCGTGCACTGCGGGCGGGTGCGAAGTGATTGACTTGGTGTCCGACGAGGGTGGTGATCGGGGTGAATAATCTTCTTATTGTGGTGCCGGCGATGGTTATCGCGGTGCTTGCTGCGGTGATGGTTTTGGATGCCGTGTTATCTAAGTTCACTAAGCAGCGGAGTATTTTTCTGGAGCTGGTTTCACGTGACTTCTGGGGTGGCATGGGTGTCGCGATGACGTCGAAGGTTGAGGAGTGGGCGGCTGAGCACGATGCTGCTGAGGCTGCCAAGAAGGCCAAGAAATGAGCACCTACGGTGGGCTTTTCGTCACCGTTGAAGGTGGTGAGGGCTCCGGCAAGAGCGGCATCGTTCAGCGCCTTGTTGACCATTTCACGGCCCAGGGCTTGACGGCTGTTGCCACTCGCGAACCTGGGGCTTCACCGGTTGGGGTGGCAGTGCGTGATGTTCTATTAAACCCGGATGGCGAGATGGATGCACGCACTGAGGCGCTGCTGATGGCGGCAGACCGGGCCGAGCATGTGGCACAGGTGGTCCGACCGAACCTGGAAGCGGGACATGCGGTGGTGTGCGACCGGTTCATGGATTCATCGGTTGCCTATCAAGGTTTCGGTCGCGGTTTGGGTGCACTGAGTATCCGTGAGTTGTCTTTGTGGGCATCGAACGGGTTGGTACCTGATGTGACTGTTCTTCTCGATGTCGATCCTAGGGTGGGGTTGTTGCGTCGAGTGTCGGCAGGTGGCGTGAATCGTCTGGATTTGGAGAGTGTTGCCTTTCACCGCAGGGTTCGCGATGGGTTTTTGTATGCGGCCCGAATGGAGCCTGCGCGGTTCATCGTGATTGATGCGTCCGGTCCCGAGGGCGATGTCGCTGCTGCTGCGATCAGCCAGGTCAACGAGTGGTGTGGCGCGGAGGTATTCCGCTATGGGCGACATGGAGAGGATTGAGGAGGCCCGCGAATACGCGTACCTTCACGGCGGTATTCTGGCGGACGAGGATGTGCGCGGCCTCAGTGACGCAGCCTTCCGCCTATGGGTATGTGCACTCGTGAAAGCAGTGTCGGCAGGGTCTGGGACAATCAGCGTCACTGTTCCCAAAAGGGTCGCGGCATGGAGCGGTTTGGACATTTCCCAAATCGAACCGGCTGTAGATGAACTGATCTCCGCACGTTTCCTTCTTGTTCCCACAGATGGTGCAGAAAACAACAATGGGGACGGAAGCAATACAGGTTCCGAGAAGACCAAACATGGTCGTGCCCGACATTTGACCATCCGGAATTTCTCCAAGTATCAGGCGGCCCCCCTCGGTGAGGAGCCAGTTCAACCCGAGGCCCCCCAAGGCGCTCCCGTGGATGCCAAAGAGCTCAAACTTAAACTTCGAGTGAGGCTTGACGAGGCCGAAGAAGAAATGGGCATGGCGCCTTACCAAGAAATCATCGACGTGGTTATTCCCCAGGCCCTAGAGGATTATAAGGGCCTCCCTGGCTTGGGTAACGGTGCTTGCCTGTTGGATGCGGTGGTGTATCACGCGGGGGCGTTCTTCCTGGGTGGAGTACCCGAGCAAAATGCCACGAAACGGATATGGTATAATCAATTGCGTAAGATGCGTTCCGATCACGGGGCGACCGCGACAGTGAAAGCTTTAGAGGTAACTGGGGCGGCAGGTATTTCCGATTTGCGTTACGTGTGGGCTGTTCTGCGAGGAGAGGGTAGGCGTTGAACGACACTCTTGGTTACACCGTGGCCGCATTGAGTGACATGGTGAAAGACCTCGCTGGGGATGATGAAAGCAAGCGATCCACGGCGCGTGCCCTGTGGGCAGAAATGAGGTTATCTGCTGACCTGACGGAGCATGTTGATGGGGCCAGGTCGGCGGAGTTCATTGCCAAACTGAATGCGGCGATGAAGAAGGAAGACGCCACTGTGCGGGAGGAAACCGATGTCGCGATGACATTGGACGATGCTCGCAGTCGAATTCTGAGTGCCTGCGCGTATGACGAGAAAATGGCCGACGAGTTCATAGAGAACATGGTGCGGCCTCGATCATCAATGGGGATGGTTCCTGGCTCTGTCGTGTACTCCCTGGTGTCCAATATTGCACTGTCTTCCGTGGACACTTCTCCTAGCCCGACACATAAGCCGCTGGAAGCGATCCGTGACTATGATCATGTGTCGATTACCACCGCCGAGTCGTCTATGGAGCCGATGATGGAGCGGTACAAGCTGGCCGCAGATTTCCCTGGCGCTGGTCGGGAGCCGACAGGTTTTGAAAGTTTTGATAAGGAGATTTCGCTTCGGCCGTCGACAGTGACGATTGTGGCGGGCCGCGAGGGTTCCGGTAAGTCTGCGTTTATGTTGCAGGCCGCTGCGAGTATGAGTGTGCGTGGTCCTGTCGTGTATGTGTTGACGGAAATGTCTCAGGAGGATGTGTGGAAACGTCTCACTGCCTGCTATGGGCATATTGAGAAGTGGAAGTTGGAGCGCCCCCGTGAGGACACGCTGGAGGCGGCGAAGATTACGCACGCGTGGATGGCGAAACACATGAGCTTGTATGTGGTGGATGCTGCTGGTGTGCCGCTGCAGGACTATCGGGATCGGCGTGGGCATGAACAACCAGGGTTGGTGAGCATCATTAGCGACCTGTCTAAGTCGGTTGGTGGTGTTCGGGCGGTGTTCATTGACAACCTGTGGGGCATTGCGCACGCTAATGGTGAACTGTCGAAGATGTCGATGAGTGTCGCTCTCGGGTCAATTACGAAAATGCTACGTGAGTGTGCTTCGGGGATGATGTGGGATTGCCCTGTTATTTTGGCACACCACCTGAACCGTGAGGGCGCCCCGTCGTCGATTGCGAAAAGTAAAGAGCAAGGCGGGTCGTCTACGCCGGCAACGGAGAACCTTGGTGGATCTGACCAGATTGGTTTTGATGCTGAGGCGGTGGTGTTGTTGTCGAAGGAGTCTCGGGACGAGAATCGCGTCTATAACGAGGATGCGCATTCGGAAGGTAATTTTGCTGTCGCTTCCGGGGACTGGGATGTGGTGAATTTGCACATTACGAAAAACCGCAACGGGAAGCCGAATACGACTATTAGGACGCGGTTTGTTGGTGCGCAGCAAAGGTTTGAGGAGTTGGAGGCGCAGGCGTTGACGCGTCCTCGCACGGTTGCGGTGAGTACGGATACGTCGCGTGATGATGAGGCTCGTTTGCGGCGGCGCGCCATGGCTCCTCTGTAGTGATTCGAATTCCCTAAAACACACTACCGTGATAAGATCATGGGGTGACTTCAGAAACTAGCACAGACTACATTTCGGCCTATGAGCCGCACTTTCGGCGCATCCGATATGCAGCGACACTCACCGATCAAGAACCACAAGAAAATGGGTATGTTGTTGATTTCCCAACCTCTGTGCCGGTGTTAAACAGGGCAGGTAAACCCACGGGGAGGGCATTTCAAACATCGATTGAGCCGGGGTCTATCCAGCGGGATCCCCTTGTTCGGGTACAGGTGCGGGGCCGTTTCGTGGATGGGTGTGGCGGGGTGTCAAGTGTGGAGGGGTTCTTTTATGTCGGTTGCGTGGCCGATCTCCCTCCCGCTCAGTACCAGTGGTCTGGCGATGACGGTATCGCCAAGATAGCGGCTGATCATCTGCCGCAATCGGCGTGGTTTGCCCTAGTTACGCGAGAAGAGCTTGGGCTTGAAATACGGCAGGCCCGTGTGACTGCGGAATCATCGACGTTGAGGCTGTGCAACGTACTGGAGCCGATGATGATGAGTAAGGCGTACCGTGCGGCACAACTGGTTGCAGGGGGAAGCCTTGATGTGGAGGACGTGTGTCAAGAGATGCGCGTGGAAATGCTGCGTGGTATTCACCTGTTTGCGTCCCCGAGGCGACCAGACACCAGTCTCTATTCGTGGATGGATCGCAACTTGTGGAAGGTGGGGGAACGCCAGGTGGCATCCGCTTTGGGTTTGACCCCTACCGCGTGGGGCGCGCGAAGGCGCCTGGCGGATGCGACGGGAGTTGAAGCCACCACCACGCTCTCCCAGGGCTCGATGTTCGCAGCGCGGTCAACATTGCAGCCGATGCTGGACTTTTCTTCAATAGAGCTGGCAGACCCGAACCCTTATCTCAGCGTGGATCACACCTCCGCCCTGGATGCGTTTCGTCAAGCCGCCTCAGAATGCAACCTAACCCCCCGGCAGCGGCGCATTTTTGAAACCCGCCACCGCGAATTTGACCACGACAAGCCGCTCCCCTGGGTCGACGTGGCCGACCTTTTGGGGTACAGCGTGTCCACATGCAAAAAGAAATACGCCGAAGGAAGAGAAAAACTCGCCACCCTGCCCCCCTTTTGACATAAATACACTACTCCGCTATACTCATGGTAGTGCTCACATTAAGGAGAAAATAATGACAGATTCGGGTTTCACCCGGGAGCAGTACGAGCAGTTGATGAAGCCCATCAATGGGTCTCGCGTCAAGATGCTCGATGGTATGGCATACCTGGAGGCGTGGGATGTGCGTGCACACCTTATTCGCCTCTTCGGCTTCGGCGGGTTCAGCTTGGAGCTTCTCGACTACGAGATGGCCTTCGAGGAGGCAACACAGACACGGGCCGGTAAGGACGCATACCGCGTTGGCTACCGGGCACGTATCCGCCTCACCATCCCCGCGTTGGGCGCGGTGTACACCGAGGCAGCATTCGGTGATTCGATTATGCCGGCGTCGAAGCGCGGTGATGCACACGACCTTGCCATTAAGACGGCAGAGTCGCAGGCACTCAAGCGCGCAGCGATGAACCTGGGCACACAGTTCGGTTTGTCGCTATATAACAACGCAACCACTTCCGACATTGTCGGGCGCACCCTGGTTGCACCAGAAGCCACCACCGCTGAACCTGGCGAGGCAGCCGCATAACACTCTAAGTTTCCTCTCTCAACTCTGCGGGGGGATGATCTGCTCCCCTCGGGGGCTTGAAAGAAAGTAGGTACCTACATTGAGCAAGTTTGATCCGACTGTTGCCATCGCGGGTCGCGTTGGCACTGACCCGGAGGTTAAGGAGGGCCGTAACGGAAACTATGTGACGTTCCGTCTCGTTCGTGACTTCCTCGCCATGGACGGCTCCGTCAAGGGGTCTAAGTGGTACACCGTGAATGTGAACAACACCAACGCTGTTCCGGCGAATGTCGCGAAGGGCGCAAATGTTGAGGTTCGCGGTAAGCAGCGCGTTTCACCGGCGCGCGAAGGTGGCGAAAACTATTACACCATCAACGTTGATGGCACCCAGGATCTCGGATCTGTCCGTGTAGGTAAGAACGGTCAGCCTGTCGAGTCGTTCGCTGTCGAGGGCCGCATTGGTCGCGACCCGGAAACCCTCACCTCTAAGGCCGGTCGTGAGTATGTGAAGTTCTCTCTCGCTCACAACTATTCGGTGCGCACTGAGGGTGGGGAGTGGGAAGATTTCCCCGTCTGGTACGACATTGCCTATTTCGGTGACGAGTTGCCGTCCTTTGTCACCAAGGGCGCTTTGGTGTCTGTCCGTGGCGTGGACGAGGTTCGCACTTATGAGTCAGTGAAGTACGGGGACACCCGGGAGGCGTGCTCCATTCGCGCCTTCGATCTGGGGGTTCCCGATAACAGTCCGGCGTTGCGGGTGAGCACTCCTGTGGACGCTGCTGCTGGTGACTCTTTTGAGGCGCCGTTCTAAAGAAATGACCTGGTGGGGCGTCTGCTGTTCTGTCGTTGAGGCGGGAACGGTGGGCGCCCCTCTTGGTTTTCGTTAATCCGGGGAGGGTGTTCGTTCTGCTTTGGTACGTTTCGTATGGGTCCAACATGTACCGTTCGAGGTTTCTGCATTACATTCTCGGGGGTGGTCCGGGTGGGCGCATCGCGTGATTATCGAGGATTGCCAGAAAACCCGGTCCTTTAGCCTAACCACGGAAGAAACCCCCTTCTGAGCGGAGCGCAAGGAGGGGATAAATTCCGTGCCACGACCTGCCGCGTCTTGGGCCTACCGGGGCCTTTGGGTTCAGGCTTTCGTTCCGCCATTAGACACATGAACCGAATGGTAAAGAAGTGGACCGCAGAGCGAGACCCCAACCAGCAACGCCACATCCTTAGATCCCACGGCCTGCGGGCTGCACACGGTCTCGCCAAGAACCCACATCTTGATCCGGAAATACTTATGGACCTCCTTGATGTTGCAATGGCATCACCGCCGGTGTCCGCCCACCAAATAGCGTTACGAGAAACCCTCGCACACAACCCCACCTGCCCAGAACACGTTGCCGACGAGCTCCTTATCGACCTGCCCAGCGTAGACGCCAGAAATGACAAGACACCCGCAGAAGTCCTCGACTATCTAGCTCTTTCAGGGTCACGTTCGGTGCGTATTAACGTTGCACAGAACCCTAACTGCGCCGCCAAAACACTCCTCGACCTGTCTACAGACATTGACATGTCAGTGCGCCGCAGTGTGGCAGAAAACCCCAACTCCCCCAGTGTTGCGCTGCTTCGCGTAGTGGAAATGATCGACGACTCCGACGCCGACCCCGACATCATTCTGATGAGCGTCGCGGGGCACCGTAACGCAACCCCGGAACTCCTCGACGCCGTGATGATGATGGGTGGTAACGAAGCAGAAAGTATCGCTGAGCGCAATCCGCGTAACCGGTTCATCGAGGCGATGCTGGAAGTTGTTGTAGAAAGCGCCTACGACAGGTACCGGTTTGCCCTGGGTTGTGGGGCAGACCCGATGACCGCTGCAGCTTCAGTGATACGGGCAGGGCAGCGGAATGGGTAGCATCGTTGGGTTGATGGGGCGAAAAAGGTCAGGTAAAGATACCGTTGCGCGGGTCGTATTCGCTGACTACACCCGCAGAGCCTTCGCCGATGAGCTGAAAGCCGAAGTGGAGCGGGCCCACCTGCACACCCCCCTGCCCTCCAGAAAGACACTACGCGATCATTTAATGAAAACAGGGTGGGAAGGGGCAAAAGATGACCCCCTGGATGGGATGGTCATCAGGTCGCTCCTGCAAGACTGCGGTATGGCGAAACGAGAAATCGACTCTGACTATTGGCTGCGCCCCGTCTTTAACCCTCCCCTACCGGATCTTCTAGTTATTACAGACGTGCGCATGCCAAGCGAGATTGAGGCAATCAGGGACAGGGGTGGGGTGCTGGTGAGGGTGGAAAATACCAGCCTCGGGCATGAAACAGACCCCACCGATGCGCACATCACCGAGCAGGCGTGGCGCAATACCGAACCTGATTTTGTGCTCGTCAACCCGGGAAACATTCCAGGCCTACTTCACGAGGGGGCCATTTTGCGGTCATTAATGAATAAAAATTCAGAATGTGGTAGTGTGTAGATATGAGTAACGTGGACGATGTCCGTACAAGGGGCTATGGGGAGCTCCCCGAGCTTGACCCCGCCCTCACAGGGCTTACTTATGACGCCGTGTCTGAGGCGGCCGACGAGTCCGTCCGTGCTGTCGTCAAGGGCTTCGAAGAAAAAGTTGAACTCACAGGGTTTGACGGGGTCTACCCGATCAACTCCTCCACCGAACTTTTCACCGCCATCACCGAACACTACTGCAACTACTACTACGTGGTTGCCCCGCGCGGGGAACGTGGCTACAGCTACTTCACGGCCCTGGATGCCGAAGAGGTGTGGGCGATGTCCACATCAGTCACGCACTTGATGAGGACCCAGCCTGATGGTGGTTGGGGCGAAGGTGATGACTACGTGATGGTTATCCCTGCTGACTGCAATTGGTATGTCGGTATCAGGGGTGGGTCGGCTAAGTTTTATCCCACAGCGGCGGACTAGTTAACGAAGCCATAGATCTTGTCTGTGGGTGGAAACTTTTCATCGTGATCGGCCCGATAAGCGTTATCCCAATGAAGCTTAGTTTCGTTCGAATCTGACCACGGAAGTCGAATCGTCCATTCGTGGTTCTTGTTCTCTGATGTGAAAGATTTCGTTCCGTGTGACATGGATCCGCGGTTTTTCACTTCACGCTTCATCTCGTCGTGGGTGAGATAGTAGTGCGTTGTTTCATAGTCTGGTGTGGTGGCGTCGATCACAAACAGGTGGTAGCCTTCCAGGTTTTGGGTGAGCCTGATTTGTAGGAAGTTGGCATTTCGGTTGGTTGAGGTGATGTAGGTCGCTTTGATTTCGTAATGTTCGCCGTTGTGTTCGTTGCGCGCATCGCCGAGGTTCTCGGTTGCGGCGACGGGGGTCCATCCGAAGTTTTCGACAACATACGATTCGATGCGGGTTCCGTACGATTGCGGGTTGCTTTGGAACATTTTGGACACGAAGGTGGGCCAGGGCTTGTCGAAGTCCAGGCGCTGGTCTTCCTTCAGCTCTAGTCGGGTTTCTTGGATGTAGTTGTTGACCAGGGCGTTCGCTTGGAGTTCGCGTTTTTGCGCCGCGGTGAGGGTGGGGCGGGGGCGTTTCGCGGGGATTTGGGGACGCACGGTCGTCCCTGCAGCCTGGTAAGCATTCTTAAGCGGGGAAACAGTGGGGACCACGGAGGCGCCACGGCCGATACTGCCATTCAGCTGGCCCGTGCCGTCGTCCTTACGTAGGAAAGGGGCGCCCTTCCTTTTGGAGGTGAAAGGCTTCTTGGTCTTTCCGGCCCCGATGCGGGATGCGGGCATCTTGTTGCTGCGGCTGCTTTTCACCAGTCGTCTCCGTGGCACTTGAGGAATTGGGCGCTAACTTGTTTTCCCTATCCGGGCAGAGGTAAGGCCAGCATTGGCCATGTTTACGTAAGTGGGGTCAGCCTCGATGCCGATGAAGCTCCTGCCTGTGTTCAATGCGGCCACGCCTGTTGTGCCTGAGCCGATCACGTTGTCTAAAATCACATCGCCGGGGTTGGTGTAGGTGCGGATCAAATACTCAAAAAGGGCCACCGGTTTCTGCGTCGGATGGCCCCCCTTAATTCTGGGGTTGGGGACATGCAGGACGGTTTTAGGGTGACGTGTTCCTTCGTTGACCCGGGTGTGATCCTTTTGGCTGCTGTACCCCCTGCCATTCCAGCCCTCCGATTTTCGAGAAGCCGTGTATGGGCTGCCCTTCCCCATTTGCGGGTTGTAGGTGGGTGTCTTCTTGTAGAACACGAGTACTGATTCGTGGGTCCTCAACGGTTGATGTTTAATGTTCAACTGCCCCGACCCGATCGACTTAGACCAAATCCACTCATACCTGAACATCTTCAGATTCGAGGTGACAAGGGTGGAGGTGAAAGGTTGGGATGCGGTGAGCACGATCGCAGCGTTTGGTTTACACACTCTCTCGTATTGGCTCCACAGGGTGGGTAGGTCGATGACGGAGTCCCATTTGTTTCGGGTGGTTCCATAGGGAAGGTCGGCGAGGACCATGTCGACGCTGTGGGCTGGAATCTTGGTCATCAGCTGCAGGCAGTCACCCAGGTGGACCTGGTTGAGGGGAAGCATGGGGGTGATAGCGGAAAGCCACCCCCGAGTTGCACGCTAAGATACATGGTAGTATTATAGGGGGTATGACAAAAGACACATTCCCCTCCCTGTTCACTGTTACTGCCGGCTCCTTGGCGACCGAAGGCCCCCAGGATGGGGATGCGGTTACTGTTCGATGGTGCCGCGAAACGGGCGACATTACATTCGATGCTGTCCCCGAACTGGATGGGGTGGCTGTGCGAGGCGGTGGCGCTTTAGATGTTATCAATGCGCTTATCAGCGCTCATCGCATCGCCGCAGAGCTTTCCGTCATGTGCAAGGTTTTGGGAAGCGCACCGGACGGCATGGAGTTGAAGCGCATCCCAAACGCCCCCGTGCGCAAAACCTACATTACGCGAGCAGACAAAACAATGATCCGGAAGGTTTTCAAGAACTCCTCTTTCAAGGATCAGGTGATCCCACTGGGTGGGCCAATGTCGAAACTGAAACTGTTCGGCCTGTTCGCTCCCGGTGCCGACTCGTCAAAGCCAGGAACACCCCACCTTGTCCCCGTAGTTAAGGGCGCCTATGGACCGCATGATGTTGGCTGGGCTGTGCAGTATGTGGGCTTGCCGAATATGAGCCGTGATGAGAAACTCAAAGCCTTTGTCGCGTGGAGTAATGCGGAGGGAATCGCTGAACTTGTAAGCCAGTGCGCTCAGGGCGACCCTGAGTACATTGAAACATTGGCGCTGTTGAGCGAATCAGGTGACTGCGATAATACGCGCGCGATGGCTGAGGAAAAGCGCATCCTTGTTGATGTTCGGGAAAAGTTTAAGGCACGCAAGTATCGGGTGGATGTTAATAAGGCAGCGGCGTGCGCATTGATGGGAGCCAATGCGGAGGTGCGGACACGCACCGATAGAGGCTGGGGTTTCCGAGCGGGTTCTGAGCAGTCGGTGAACCTTCTCCCCCAACATGGCGCTGTGCTTGACGCGGACGCGCGAGCCATGAACGTGGGGGTTGTCCTCAGTTTTACTTTGCTATACCCCGACAAGGATACGCCTCGCGTGATGGATGCGGCGTTGGCAACCGCTGCTGCCTACATCGAAGAAAAGGGTCTCGGCCACCTGTATGCAAGTAGAGACTCTGCGAACGCTGCCAGGGTGTTGGTGGCCCGCGATGATGAGTTGGTGAAAGACTACTTGTCGAAAATCATTGGGTTTGAGCCGACACGTGTACGGGCCTCATGGGAATGGCATGGACACCTGTGATACCATGGTAGTATGACAAAACATTACGGCCTGACGGTCACCATCACGGCCCCCGACTGGGCTTCCGCTGACGTCCAGAAAGCCATTCGCGACCAAGATGTCCGGTTGGTTTCGGTTGATGTGGAAACGACCGGTTTGACGGTCACGCCCGGTTCGGTCACCGAGGTTGGCTGGTTTGATATTGGGGCCGGTGTCGGCGGCCAATTCATCCCTCCGCACAGCATTGAGGGCGCGAACCCGGCGGCCCTGGAGGTTTCTCGCTACCACGATCGGATTGCCGGCCGCGAGATGGATGCCGCGCAGGTTGCCGCCCTACACGCCCTCCTCGGCGGGGACGGGGTGAAGACGGTAATCGTGGGATCAAACCCAACCTTCGATCAAAGGCACCTGGCGCAAATGTTCACCTCAGCGGGTCTCACCGCAGAGCCGTGGGAGCGACGAGCGATAGACATCGGCCAGGGGGCATTCTGGGCAGGCATCGGGGGTCTTCACAGCGTGCCCGGCCTGGCCACCGCCTGTGAACATTTCGGTGTAGACAATTCCAATCATCATGCGGCGCTCGATGATGCCATCGCCGCAGCCCAAGTTTTTCAGGCTCTCTTCGCGCGAAACTTTCTACCATAATTGAAAAGCGATAGGGAAAGCCCAAGCCATACAGAAGGGAACCTAAGTGCGTAACCCACGGGCGCTCACTACCCTGGCAGGAGCTGCCGGGGTGGCACTTGCCCTCACCCTGCTGCAAATACCCACCAACACGCAGCCCTCCCTCGCAACACCCGCTGCGTCAGCGGCCGTACAGAAACAAGAACAGCCAGTAAGGGGAGGATCGGCTTCAGCATTCCTGGTCGACGGCACAGAAATCGCATACGACATTGATGTCCGAGGTGTCATGGTTGAGCGGACCAGCCGAAACAAAGCGTTCAGTTACATGACACGTGACTTCAACGGGAAGCCGGCACGGTGGGATAAATGCAAACCCATCACATACATGGTGAACACTCGCGGGATGCCGAAGGAAATCAGGCAGGCAATACCCGAGGCGATCCGCAAAGTTTCTCAAGCTTCAGGGTTGAAGTTCCGTAAAGGTAAGAACACGCGGGTCATTCCTTATTCGAAGCCTGGCTGGGAAAGCTCCTTGTGGAATAGGGGTGGGGGTGTGATTGTGATTGCCGCAGGGACACCGAGACAGGTCCCTGTTTTTGCTGGTGTAGGTGTGGCGGGGTTCGGCGGGAACTTCTGGCAGGGAAATCCGAAGGGTTTCGAGATCAAGGTTGGTGGTGTTGTTGTTAATAGCACTGCGAAACTGAATCCGGGGTTTTCTGGCGGGGATTCGTCGAACTCTTACGGCCAGCTCCTTCTGCATGAGCTTGGCCATGTGATGAACCTTGGTCACACCACGAACGAGAAGCAGGTGATGCATCCGGGGATGCTTCATGTGATGCCGAAGGATTATGCGGGTGGTGACCGGGCTGGTTTCCGCGGCATGAGATCTCTTCCTTGCTTCTAATATCGGTCTTCCGCTATTGGGGGCATGGGATTTTTTCTGGGTAAATCTGCTGTTGTTCGTGTTGGTGTCCCTGTGGCGGTGGGTGTGCTTGTTTTTGCACTGAGCGCCTGTTCGGGTGGGGGCGCTGCCGATGTGACTCCTTCGCCTTCGGTTTCTGTTGTGAAGATTGATCCTCCGCGGGAGTGTGACGGGTTCACTGGTGTCGACCCCTGTGATCCGAATGAGGTTGCTGCGGAAACTGTTGAGGCTGCACAGGGGCTTATCGGTTTGAGTGAGGCTGATGCTGAGGCGTCTGCTGTCGCTGCGGGTTACGCGTTCCGGGTGACGATGCGTGACGGGGTGTTTTTGACTGTGACGGCAGATTACAGTCCGACACGAATTAGCGTTGATGTTGATGGCGGTGTGGTTGTGGCTGTTCAGGCTGCGTAGGCGTTTTGTCTATGTCTGCTTTTTGGGATAGTTCTCGCTGGCTTGTTTCTCTGCTGTTCGCGGTTGCTGCAGCTTTGGGTATTGTTGGTCCGGGGAGCCCAAGGCCCCCAATCCTGTTAAAGAAACAGGGAAACCCAAGAACTAAGAATTCAATATCCGCTCAGTCAACTACCCGCCCCTGAAGGGGCAGGCTTGAAAGAGCCTTGGTTGACCAGACCGAGACATCAGAAAGGAGGACAGACAGATGTCTACGTTGCACGTAAGTGACAAGACCCACCCTGGGGTGCTTCTTCAGCCCCAGGCTCTGGAAGATGCGGTTGCAGACAACCAAAAGGGTACGGACGAAACGGGCCACATCACCACTCATGTAGTGGATGCTGGCGTGCAACATGGTCGAGGAGAGACTGCGAATGCCCCTGTCCGGGTATCGCAGCGTCACCCGTCCACTGCTTCGGCGGTGGCGGGAACTGGGCGTGAGCCCAGCGCACAACCCCGTGTCTTCGTATTGTCGAAGGACGGGAAACCGTTAGACCCCACGACGCCCGCTCGGGCCAAGTGGCTGCTGAAGAAAAGTCGGGCCGTCGTGGCACGCCGAACCCCCTTCACTATTCGGTTGAAGGACAAGCACTCCTCAGAGTGCGAAACCCAGGGTGTCGTCATCGGTATTGACCCTGGCAGCAAGACCACCGGTATCGCGGTGTGGATGGAGAACGAACCCGGTGTCCGCGAGGCGGTATTCCTCTCGGAAGTGGAACATCGGGGCAGCACAATCAGTAAGAAGCTGGGGCAACGCAGTAACTACCGCCGTCGCCGCAGGTCGAAGAATCTGCGATACCGAGCCCCACGGTTCAATAATCGCACGAAGCCGAAAGGTTGGTTGGCGCCGTCCCTGCAGCACCGCGTGGATACGACTGTCGCGTGGGTGGAGCGCCTGTCCCGGTGGCTGCCGGTGCAGGGAGTGATGATGGAACTCGTCCGCTTCGATATACAGAAGATGGAGAAATCGGAAATCTCTGGCGTGGAGTACCAGCAGGGCGAGCTCGCTGGGTATGAGGTTCGGGAATACCTGCTGAACAAGTGGGGCCGGCAATGCGTGTACTGCGACGCGCAGAATGTGCCGTTGCAGGTCGAACATATTCGCCCGAAGGCCCGTGGCGGCTCTAACCGGGTGTCGAACCTGACGCTCGCCTGCGGGCCGTGTAACCAGGCGAAAGACGCCCGCCCGGTTGAGGAGTTCGTGACCGACCCGAAGCGTCTGGAGCGCATCCTTCGGAACGCGAAAGCACCGCTACGGGACGCGGCAGCAGTCAGCTCAACCCGCTGGGCACTATTCAACGCCCTGTCCGAGCAACACACGGTCTTGACCGGAACGGGCGGGCAGACGAAATACAACCGCTCCCGGTTCGGGCTAGCCAAAACGCACGCCCTCGACGCGTTAGCTGTTGGTCGCCCCGACACGGTAGAAGCCATCCATGCCACGGTCACCGCAACCCTGGCTATCACCTGCAACGGGCGGGGACAGTATGCGCGAACGAAACCTGACAAGCACGGTTTTCCCCGCCTCGCCCTGACTCGGCAGAAGGCTCATTTCGGGTTCCAGACCGGAGACCTCGTTCGGGCTGTTGTCCCGACGGGGAAGAAGGCCGGCACTCACACCGGACGAGTGGCCGTTCGCGCCACTGGCTCTTTCAACATCACCACCGCGGCTGGAACCGTCCAAGGCATCAGCCATAAGCACTGCACCGTTCTCCAGCGTGGAGACGGTTACGGATACCTATGGAAGGAGGAGGCGTTCTCCTCCCGGCCCTGAAGGGACCGGGTTTCCGAACGCCAACAATCAGAAGAACTAAGAATTCAATATCCGCTCAATCATCAAAGCCAAAACAGGGCCAGCATTAACAACCCGAACACCGGTAGGGCCATCCACATAACGCAACCTGTTGATACTCTCCAGCACCTCGTCATCCACCCGACCCTGCAAAGAGGTTGTGGCCGGAACGATAGACGAGCCGCTCTCCCATTCGTCGACCCAGTAATCCTGCGCCTGGGCGTAGGTGTCAACGGCGGCAGCGAACAAAGCGCTCCGGTTAATTTTGGGGAGCCCTTCCCCCACCTGCTGCTGGTCACGCCCGTTGAGTAGCTGTATGACGCTGTAGGGGACGGGGACGTTGAATCGCCTCTGCATCCCTGCGGTTCCGCGACGAGCAGGTGGGAGACAAAGTTCCTTCCAACTGGGGATGCTGCCGGCAGCTGGTCCCGCCGGCACCTCCACAGGAGCCGGCCTTTCAACACCCTCACCCGTCACCTCTGCGACAGTCGTGCCTGCGAGCACATCAGCCGCCTCAGCAACATCGGTGAGGTCATGACCGGGGCTCGACACACCCTGGTCGAAACCGATGTCAGTATCGCCGGCGAGCACCGTGAACGCTTTGCGTTTTGGGCGAGGAGTGCGAGCATTTTTCAACCGCTCCCCCACACCCGAGGCCGCAGCCTCCATCTTTTCCTGTTTGCTTACCATCAGCTCACCTTCGACTTTCGCCAAACTTCCTTCGCCAAATCATCAAAAACCTGGGCCACTGCGCTACGAGGCGACCCCACCACTACCGGAACACCCATCAGTTCACCCTCCTGAATGCTCACTCTTTCTGGGATGCTCGTTTTCAGAACGGGAAGTTTCGAATGCTTGACCACGCCGCTCATCACTGAGCTTGATGCATTCTTACGCGCCCTGTCCCGGTTGAGAATGGCGCCACCGAACTTGGCCTCGGTGAGCCCGAATGCCCTTGCATCATCGACATACTCCTGGGCCTCCACGGCGCCCTCCACACTCCACCGCTGTTCGGTCAGCACAGTAAAAACGCTGGTGGCGGCCGAGACGGCCGCAGCCGTAAGACGGGTGATACTGGGGGCGGTATCAATCAGCAACGCATCCAGACCCTTCGTGTTACGTAGGGCCCGCTTCAATGAGTGTTCTCCACCAGGGTTTGCAGCCAAATATTCCCCAACCACGGAAAGCTCATCAGAGTCCGGGGTGGGCAGTATGAATATTCCACTGCCATCGGGGAAGACAACCTGGCTGAAATCTGTCAGTTTGAGAGTGAAGTTCGCGTCCTTTGTGCTGCGGCGCAAAGCCTCTGCGACAGTCATATTGCCCTCCGCCACGATGGGAAGACTGCTTGACGCGTTTCCCTGGGGATCCATGTCAATTAGTCCAACCGTGTGCCTGCCGGCAAGTGCAGCCCCCAAATTTAATGAAATGGTTGTTTTGCCACTGCCCCCCTTGAATGCAAGCACGGTTATGACACGCATGTTGGCACTGTAGCGTGGGGGCGAGAAGGAAAGGGAGATTTCTGCGCGGCGTGTCTGTGAACTTGAATGCAGACCTCATCGTGTGCCTTAATGCTGGAGTGACAGGCTGCTATGAGGGAGTGTCGACTTGAGGAAGTAAAGCATTACACGAAAGTCTGAGCATTTGATGATGCGGGGTCAGTATGCTGGCGTTTGGTTAGTCTATTGAACATAAAGGCTTGGTAGCATCACTGTCACACATACGTGTATGGAGCAGGTCGTGATTGCAGAGTTACATCATTACAGCATTACAGTGTTACTGCGGGGACTTAAGCATCAGCATTCGCTAACGAAGGCGGCGGCGTTGGGCCAGGAAGATAAACATCCCCGCTGTCGGCCACAATAAACAGCATCATGACCGCCACCGTTAGAGCCGCGGCAAGTGCAATCAGCACCAGAACTATTGTTTCCCGGTTGAACACCTTGCTGTTCACAGCGGTGCCAGAAAATCGGTGTAACCTCCCGGGCTGGGGCAAATGTCCTTAAAGTGACACCAGTCGCACAGGCGGGCCTTCCCCGGGCTCACCAACGGCCACGTGTCCGTCTCCCAGCAGCGGTACAGTTCACGATACGTAGCCTCCAGTTCAGCCTTGTGGAAAGCCGACTGCTGCGCATCAAAGTTCTTCACATAGATACGGCCGCGGGGAAACTTCTTACCACCGCCATCGCCGGAGGGGAAAACAAGCCGCAGCTGCGACGTGACAACACCAAACATTTCCTCCAAGAGGACCGCGTAGGTTGCCTGCTGCCACCAGTAGTCGGCAAGATACTTCTCGTCAAACTTCTGCTTACCGGTTTTGTAGTCGGTGATAATGAAGGAGTAGTTACCTTCGCGCGCCTCTTCCACACGGTCGATGAATCCCCGAAATGTGGCGCCACCAAATGTTGCCCGAGCCTCCATCTCAACAGCAAGAAGCTCAGAGGAAGATGTCGGCGGGTTGATTGTGCTTGATCCCAGGGTGGGATCTTCAAGGCCGAAGTAGTTCTCGATCAGTCCTGCGGCGGCAACCAAAAGGCCCTGCTCGGTTGTCGCCTTTTTCCTGTCCGGGACGTGGCCCTTCTCCATTAGATCCAGGCGCTGGGTGGCTGCCTCCGAAACGAGGGGGTTGTTGTGCGTGGTGATCTCCCGGGCTTGATCGGGGGTGAGGACCCAGTTCGGGTCGGACACCAGTGACCACACGACCGTGTCGGAGTCGCGCATAGCTACCCACTGGTCGCGCACCAGCTGCTGGGCGTTACTGCGTGTCCGCTTCTGCGGGGGAAGGGTCCACAGGTCTTCCAGTGCACCGTGGAACAGGTTTCCCTTTACCGTGGCGACGCTGCCGGGCGTTTCAATCTTGGGTAGATAGGAGTTCTTCCACTCCAGCGGGCATTTGCGGAATTTCAGCAAGCTGCTGGGAGAGAAGGTCGCCGGCAGCGGGTTCGGGTTGGGGGTGGGCGAGGTGGAACCGGTCAGTGTCGTTGTCATATCAATACACTACCACATACAGCCCGCGGCGTGTCAAGCCCACCCCCTGCACCCCCTAAGGAAGGGGGTAAAAATGCCTGTTTTTGTCCAAATTTGGGACAATATCCAAAAAACACCCCACACAACTTGACAAGGGATTATAAAAAGCCCACAGTTGTAGTAGCTACCGGCGCCCGGGCCCCTAGTTTTTCAGAAAGGAAACTAACCGGCGCTTAATACGATAGGAGGACTGCCATTATGCAGACCATCCCCTGGAAAAACATTTTGCCGCTGGTTGACCAGTGGATCCAAGAAGGACATTCTTGGGCTTTGATCACCGACAGCATCAACGCCAAGTTCGGCACCGCAGTGTCTTCAGCGACTGTGCTCTACCATTACGAGCATCGCGGCACTGGTGAGGAGCCGTACGTTATTCCTGCTCGCCGTCCAGGAAAACAGAAATGGACAGATGCGGACGTGCAGAAAGCTATCCATTTCGCGAACCGCACCCTGGGGCGTAAAAGCACTGACCCTATTAGTATCGGGGAGTATGACCGGGTGCGGAAGTCGGGCGGCCGGTCCGGGGAGATCCCGTCCAGTATTGGTATTCGACGAAAGTATGGAACGTGGGCTAACGCGTGCGAGACGGTTGGCGTGAACACAAACCAGCCGCGCCGCGGCGACTACAACGGCTTAACGATTGAGGACGCTATCGTGTGGCTGTCTCACTGGTTGCGTGATCTTCGGAGCTCCCCGGGTTCACCGAAGGCTACGGCGGGTTCGTATCGAATTTGGGTTCGGGAGAACCCGAGCGCCCCTTCATATGATGCGCTGCGAAGCCTTGCCATGTGGGGCGACCTTGTTGAAGATGCCGCCGACTTCGAGTCCTCAGCGGATGTTCTTCCTAAACCGAAGCCTGTCACCGCGGGCCCCCGCAAACACACCTCGGAACTTCTGGAAATTTCTTAACAACCCGAAGGGAGGGGTGATGGACGGCCCCTCCCTTTGGTCACTGGGGGCAGAGGAGGCCCAAAATGCCTAAGGTCAGGAAAGAGGCGAAGGGAGCCTTCCAGGCCTACCGATTCGCGCTCGACCCCACCCCAAAACAAGAACAAGCCCTGCGTTCACATGCCGGCGCCAGCAGGGTCGCCTACAACTATCTCCTCGGCCGAATCAAAGCCAACCTCGACCAGAGAAGCGCCGAAGCAACCTACGGTATCGCCGAAGCAGACCGCACCCCCTACCTGAACGTGTCACACTACAGCCTTCGAAAGCTATGGAACGAGAACAAAGCCGACGTGGCGCCATGGTGGGCTCAGAACTCTAAAGAAACATACTCCTCAGCCGCGCAAAACCTCGCTGCTTCGATGAAGAACTTCTTCGACTCCCGTAAAGGTGCCCGCGCTGGCAGGAAGAGTGGTTTCCCACGATTCAAGAAAAAGCGCACCCAGCCAGGTTTCACCTTCACCACGGGCGCTATCCGTGTCGAGCCGAGTCGCCACCACGTGGCCCTCCCCGTGTTGGGCACCATCAAAACCCACGAGTCCACTCGGAAGTTAGCCCGACGCATCGAGGCGGGGACCGCAAGAATCACCTCTGCCACGATACGCGAGGAGGGTGGCCGCTGGTTTGTGTCCTTCACCGCCGATGTGCAGCGCAACATCCCCAAGACACGCAAACCAAACCGCATCATCGGGGTCGATCTCGGAGTGAAGACTCTCTATGTTGGTGCGACACCTTCGGGCGAGCAGTGCCTCGAAGTGGCGAACCCGAAACACCTTCAACAGGCGGAATCGAAGCTGCGCCGAGCCCAGAGGAAGATGGCCCGCAAGCAGGGCCCAGACCGGCGCACAGGGCAGGAGCCGTCCGGTAGGTATCTTAAAGAACAGCGGCGGGTGACCAAGCTGCATCGCCGGGTGGCCAATCGACGCAAGGACCTCGTTCACAAGACGACGACACATTTGGCTAAGAATTACGATGTTGTCGCCATCGAGTCCTTAAATGTGACGGGCATGGTGAAGAACCGCCGCCTAGCGAAGGCCGTGTCGGACGCCTCGTTCGGGGAGTTCGCGCGGCAGCTCAAGTACAAGACGGAATGGTATGGGTCGAAGCTTGTCCCTGCGGACCAGTTCTTCCCATCGAGCAAGAAGTGTTCAGGATGCCCGGCAGTGAAAGCCAAGCTGCTGTTGTCCGAGCGCGAGTATGTGTGTTCCAACTGTGGCATTATCGTCGACCGTGACCTGAATGCTGCGATTAACCTCGCCCGATACGGCGCATCGTATCCCGCCGGGAGTGTCTCGGTGGCTGGACGTGGAGGCAAGCAGAAGACCCGAAAGGCCGCACGGCGGCCCGGTAAGGCAGCTGTCGTTGAAGCGTCAACCTCGCGGGTGAAGTAGGCCCAGAAGAAGTCGAGGATGCCGCGTAGTGATGCGTGGCTAGCGTTTCGTACTTATTCGTACTTAGCGCGAACGGCAGACACAAAACTAACCAGGAAGCGCTTCCGTGTTGAAGCTTGCCCTGATGTTTTCAAACGCCTCCGCATCCGCGCTGAAGCTATCTGGGTTAACTAAGTACGCTGAGGTTCGAACAGTGTCGATATCGCTGTTCTTCACTGTTTCAACAGCTTGAGATAGAGACTCGTGATCATTCCAAGGGATAATGGTGCGAGGAAAATACCACCCTACAATCATGCCAACATGGTGGAGCTCCCAACCGTCCCCATGTGAACCTGTCGCAGGGGACAGGTAGGGGGCTCCGAAAATGTTGGGCCCATGGTTGGGGGAAAAGAACCCCACAAAGTGAGGTGTCTTCGCTGAGGCTGGTGCAACATACGGGTATGCGCAGGAGCGCCCATAGGTGTCCAGGAGAACACCCTCGTCCAGCGAACCCGCATCAAGGCCGGGGGTGGTTGCCGCGTTCGGGTCGGCTGGGTGTGGCGAGAAGAAGCCGCGACCAACACTGTGGGGTCGATAAGGGAAAAGGGTGGCCTCAAGTAGTCCGTATTCTCGAATGTTAGACGATTCGAGACGGTGACAGGCTTGGGCGATCCGAGCCACTGCACTGGCACGGAAAAACAATATTCGTGTCTCTGCAGGCAAACATTCTATGGGGACTTGCGTAAGGTCTGATAGCTCATCCATCCTCACTGTGGACCCATTCCAGGCAAGCCGAGCCCAGGCGCGACCATCATGTTCCAACGAAGAATCGGGTTCGGTGAGAAACACTGCCCCGGATGATTTTTGGGTAGACGACACGTAGACGTAGCGAGGAAGCTTCACAGGATTTCCTCAATGAATGTGAAATCTTCCGCCACGCCGCACGCCTTTTTGTGCGCCAGAAACAGATCATGATTCTTGATAATCCAATGCTGGCCATCTGAATCAAGGTAAAGCTGACCGAGGTTTCGTTCACTCAGGCCCGCACGAATGTCTTGCAGGACCGAGTCGATGGCCTCACTTTGCGCGGCTTTGTGGGCATCGAAGTGGAAGGCGAACGATAGCCCGGCATAGATGGGTTTCGTTCCCTCGGGCAACACAGACCACGATGAGGGGAGCAGATTGATGTCGTTGATTCTGGATGGCCGGAACCCGTTCTTGCGTGCACACCGGAGAACAAGGTCCTGCACAAGAATTGGTTTGATTGCGTCACGAGGACGACTGAAGGCCGCGCGTGCCGATAGGTAGCATTGCTGCAGGGCAAGCAAGTTCGCGCTCGCCTCGTACCCTTCTGGGCTATCCAGTAGGGCCATTGTTTCGACATAGTCAATGTCGCATGCGCGGCAGAAATCTACGAGGTCGCGGACAAGGTTGGGTTTATTCCAGGCGGCGAAGCGGTACCCCCCCAGTCCCTCTGGTGGTTTTCCGAGCCCCACGAAACGCACCGTCCAACCCGCCGCGTAGTCGGACTCCCTAAATGCCGGACACAAGTAGGGGGTGCCGATGCGGGACGGGTCACCGTCAGGGAGGAACCATCCTGTGAAAAGTGTTGACTTTTCTGCCGGAAGAATGCTGTCAACAATAGGGCTGCCAGGGAAGCATCGGCGGATCTGCTTCACTTCTTTCTCACTCATCCAAATGCTTGAGGCAGGTTTTGATGCCACCCTCACTGGCAACAGGTTGCGTGGTTGTGAGAGGTGCAGCGTGTAAATATTTGACAGTGTGGGGGCGATTGTTTTTAGGCGTCCCAGCGCGTGAGACATCTTGTTGATAGAGCGGATGCCATCGGGGGAGGATGCGGCCTCGCCAACAATCGGGGTGACCTGTTTTATCACCATGTGCCCCGTTTGGGTGTCTGGTTTCACCACAACATAGGGCTCGTACTTTGAGTCTGGGGGGGATGTGAGAGTGGCGTTGTTGGTGATGTATATCAGTTTCGGCAAGGACATCTTTGCCACGTGATCACCCTCCATGGGGCTATACTGCCACGACATAGTGCGGGATGTGGTTTTTGGGGTCACGACGGGTCAACTTTGACAACATGTGAGCCTGGTTGGATGCCAAAAAACTCACTGTGGCGCCGAAAAGAAGGAATGTCTTTTACGGTGAAATAGGTGGGTTTGGCGTTAGGTCGCTGGCATTGAACGATGAACCCCATGTCTTTTTCTTCCAAGATCTGGGAGAGGTTCCGAAGGAAGTCGTCGCGGATTTGATGAAACAACCCGTCACTAGGGAACACGTTTTCGTCTATCTTCAATTCAAACGCCACGTTGATAAGTTTTGCTATTTTTTGTAAATCGTCCCGATTTTGGGGTGGGTTGGCGGTGAAGCGTGAGGAATGTTCGCCGGCGAAGATTCGGTCGGGATACGCTGTGATCTGGTGCGGGATGTCTACGTTCATCACCCTACCACTACCGGGGTGAGATTTCTATCAATCCCCAGTGCCCTCCTGTACTGGAGTGCCCGGTCGACATCTTTAACTATGAAGTACGTGTTGGCAGGCGTGCCGTCCCCGCGCTCAAGACGAATCAGAGTTCCCAGCTTTTGGAACTTAATGGTTTCGACTAGGGTGTTTTCAATAATGTCCCGCGCTTTAGCCTGGTCATCAACGCTACTGGATTTGGCGTAGTAGGGCACGGATGTTTCGACCCTAAGGGCGGCATGTATTGGCTTCTCGGGTGCGAAGTATTCGCTCCTGTGCCTCAATGAACGTAGATCAACATTTCTCACAGTAACGTTGAGCGGGATTCGTTCGTCGTACTGCGCCACATGTTGAGTAGATGCACGCCTGAAAGCGTTTAGTACAGCCTTCTCGCTGAGCCGCGGCTTTATGCGCTTCGACACAGGGAAGGCTTTTCGTGCAGCGTCCGTCGCCTGCTGCTGCTCGTATCGTCTCAGATCGCGCTCAAATCGTTCCGAGTCGGACAGGACCGCCACTGTTTCAACGTACTCTGGGTCCATTGTCGCCATCTGTGCAATCAGGTCGCTGATACCGTCAAGGTCGTCCCAGGCGACCTCCATAACCCCCACGTTGGTTCCAACATAGGCAAGCGTCCACCCCTCGGCCGGAAGAGAAGAGGAATAGCTGACGGCCCGTTCTTTAAGATAAGGGGTTCCAAAAACTGTAGGGTCTGCGTCGGGCAGGAACCATCCCACCACTTTCTCCTGCTCGAAGTGCACCCAGGCATGGGGGGAATCGGAGAAAACCCCATCCAGCAGCGATGAACCAAGGTAGCCCTCAGCGTGGCGGCGCACCAAACCTCGCACCTGAAGGTCTGCTGCCTCCCATCTGAGAAGTGATTGCATGATTTTCTGTGTGCGGGCAGCAGCGCGTAAGACGTGAACAAGATCGTCACAGACCACATTCGGATCGAGTCCGATGATGGGTGAGGTTTCGGAAATGTTCACCTGGTTTCCATCCCAGGACAGTGCCACCAACCCTTCAGCCCGCTCGGGGCGCTCCACAGAGGGGCCGCTTTCGTAAACGAACACTTTGCTGGGTGTCTTTGTCATAAAACCATACTACCATAGGACACTGACATTGGTGTCTATGGGGCGGGGAACATCGGGTGGACAGTGGACCCCTTTGAGAAGTCGTGGTGGGCATCTACATACTTTTGGAAAAGCTCCACGTTTTTCACGACACAGATTGCGTCATTCATTCCGGGCGCGGTGACGCGTACCAGGGTTCCAAGTTTGCGCTCAACAAGAACGTCCTGAAAGCGTGTGTGGAATTCTTGCAAGACTTCGGGAATGAGCTCACGAAATTCGACGTCGGGCTTCGGGCTCACTCGTGCGAGCACTCGCAGATGCGTATGGACAGACTTAGCGAATCCGCCGAGCCTGGCATCGAGAGGGGATTCCTGGGGGCAAAAAGTTACCCAACCATTCCAGGTTTGGATTCTGCCACCGACAGGACTGTTCTCGTATTTTTTAGCAATCTCCAACCCAATTTCGCCAACAAGGTCAGAAAGAACACGCGGCTTAATACGATCCTTTGGTCGGCTGTAGCTTGTTGCGGCCTCACGACCCATAAGGCGCTTTGTGTGATTGGCTAAACAGGTCGCAAAGGTGTCACTATCGTTGAGGACGGCGAGCGTTTCGGCGTACTCAAAATCATGCTGGAGCACCAATTCGGTCAGTGAATGAAGGTCCTTGATGTTGTCAGCTCGTGCAGGCTGGTGTGCGGCGAATGCAAAAACTGGAGTGGCTCCGTAGGTGCGAACGGCAGGGGAGTCGCCAACGTGGTTTATCGACCACTCCACGGAGCTGTTTCTAATAGTTGGGCGCAGGTAGGGGCTCCCAAAACGGTCTTGGTTAAAGCCAGGTGCCGCCCACACATAGATTGGCTTCTTCGCCGAATTTCCGTAGATGGTTCCCTTAACTGCTTCGGGGATAAAGGGGAGCAGCTCGGTGTCGATGAAGTTACTGCCAACCTCAAAGGACCCGGACAGATAAACTTCAGATAGTTGATCCAACGGGTATGGCTGAAGTCCGTTAAGTTCTGCGGCTGAGGCCTGGGTTAGGTGAATGAGGCGCATCATTTTTGCTGTTTCGGCTGCGCGCATGTTCATTTTGGCAAGATCTCGGATGAGCTTTGCGCTGGACCTGTCAGCGGGCAGGGTTTGTGCCGACACGGTGATGTCATTTTTTGCCGGATCCCACTCCAGGGTCATGGTGGGATCTGATCTTTCGCTCCTGGGGAGGTGGGTGGTGATGACGTAGGGGGTGATGGTGAATTTGCGGGGGAAGGCATCGGTCTTCTTTGTCATACCTAAAATTGTAGCAGGTAGTGTAAATTAATGCAACCTCAACGTGCCACTTATTGAGAGCCAGCGGGAACGCTAATGACCGTAACCTCGTCTGAGAGCAACCACGCGCTGGCACCGATTCGGTCGACGGGAGTCGGGACCAAACTCTGCGCCCCGTCCTCGTTAGCAAGGCGCTGAGCTGTCACGGCATCGACCGCATTCACACTCACTACCGGGCGCGTCGTGACGACCGGCGACAACTGCAATTCGTGCAATCGATCGAGCGGCGTAAACCGCCACTCTTCCTCGCGACCGTGCGGGACGACAAAATCCTCAGGGTCGAACGACCGAACTACCGGGGCGTGATCGGTAGCCGGCACCATCACCGGTGACATCAGCCAACGGCCCCTTCCATCTGAAGCTCGATGAGCCGATTAAGTTCAAGCGCATACTCCATGGGCAGCTCTCGGGCGATGGGCTCGACGAAGCCGCGCACGATCATGGCCATCGCCTCATCCTCGGTCATTCCTCGACTCATGAGATAAAACAACTGGTCATCGCTGATCTTGCTCACGGTCGCCTCGTGGCCGATGGAGACGTCATCTTCACGTACATCGATATACGGGTAGGTATCGCTGCGCGAAATATCGTCCACCAGCAAGGCGTCGCACTTCACCGTGCTCTTCGAGCCGTGTGATCCTTCGAGGATCTGAACAAGGCCACGGTAGGAGGTGCGCCCGCCGCCACGGGCTACGGACTTGGACACGATGTTTGACGATGTGTGCGGCGCGGCATGGACCATCTTGGATCCTGCGTCTTGATGTTGCCCTTCACCGGCGAATGCCACCGAGAGAGTCTCACCCTTGGCATGCTCACCGGTCATCCACACCGCCGGGTACTTCATGGTGACCTTCGACCCCAGGTTTCCATCGATCCACTCCATGGTGGCTCCGCGCTGCGCAACCGCCCGCTTGGTGACGAGGTTGTACACATTGTTGGACCAGTTCTGGATCGTCGTGTAACGGCATCGTGCGTTTGGCTTGACCACGATTTCCACCACCGCCGAGTGCAGCGAATCAGATGAATAAACCGGTGCCGTGCAACCCTCAACGTAGTGCACATAGGCATCCTCATCAACGATGATCAGGGTGCGCTCAAACTGGCCCATGTTTTCGGTGTTAATGCGGAAGTAGGCTTGCAGGGGAATATCGACCTTGACGCCCTTGGGTACGTAGATGAACGACCCACCCGACCACACCGCGGTGTTGAGTGCGGCGAACTTGTTGTCACCCACGGGAATGATCGTGCCAAAGTATTCGCGGAACAGGTCTTCGTGTTCGCGCAGAGCCGAGTCGGTGTCGAGAAAGAGCACACCCTGCTCTTCTAAGTCTTCGCGAATCTGGTGATAGACGACCTCTGATTCGTACTGGGCCGCAACACCAGACACAAGACGCTGCTTCTCCGCCTCGGGGATGCCGAGCTTGTCATAGGTGTTCTTGATGTCGTCGGGCAACTCTTCCCAACTTGTTGCCTGCTTCTCCGTGGAACGCACGAAGTACTTGATGGAGTCAAAGTTGATGCCCCCCAGGTTTGATCCCCACACGGGCATCGGTTTGCGTTCGAACAGACGCAGACCCTTCAGTCGCATCTGCAGCATCCAGTCAGGCTCATTCTTCAATGCGCTGATGTCACGTACCACGTCCTCGGACAGCCCGCGTCGCGCGTTTGCACCGGCGGAATCAGAGTCGCGCCAGCCGTAGTCGTAGCGGCCGAGGCCGTCAAGTTCGGGGTGAGCGGTCGTGGTCATGCGTGGGACCTCCGTTGAGTCGTGCCGGATGGTGCGGATTCGGACTGGGGGAGGAGTCCATTATTTGCAAGGTCTGCGAGGGTTTCTGGTTTTAGGTTTGCGAAACCCGGACGGCTGGTTTGGATGGAATTCTGTTGAGGGAGCTGGCTGGCGACCGAGTGGGCGGCGTGTGGGATGTTTTTGCTCCCGCCCCGACGCTACCATCCATCTTCCCGTCGCTTTTCTGAATGTGTCGTGATCTCACTGTGAGCGCTCCCTATTTTGTAAGCTCTTTGGTGAAGTTGTTTTCGGGAAGTGGAGTGTTCGACCCAAATGACTGTCGGCCGATAAGGGCGTCGTTGAAGGCGCGAATGTCATTGAGTTCCGCTTCGGAGACAACTTCAGACAAATCATCGACTTGCCAGCCGGCGTTGTTGTTATCAATCACAGTCCGGTCTCCCTCGGTGATTTCCATAAATGGCAAATCTCGGGGAATGCGGAATGCAACCGCCTTGCGGGTGCGGACGGGTCCAAGGTCGTCATACTTCACGAACCCGTCTTCGCCGATAACATCTGCAATTTCGTAGCCGACAGCTGGCACAGTAACGTCTGCGTCCATGGCTTGCGCCACCATAACCGGGTCAACGCTGATAATTGTGTTGCTTGGGTCCCCAAAGTCACCTAGAAGTAAATCCCCCGGCGCATTTGACAGGGCCTCGCGTGCGCACATGTCGGCATACTGGCGGGCAGCTACTTCAGATGCCTCGGAGTATTCTTCGCTCCACCGAAAAGCAGCAACCTCGTCTTCATCGAATCCCTTCTGGCGGAGGTCCTCGGCAATATCTTCGTCTGCCACCAGGTAGCCCCCTTCAATGAAGTGTTCGGAGATGGCGGTGAAAGAGCGCTCTCTGCCGGCGAGGAAGTTTCCGGTAATGTATGCGTTTGACTCCTCCGTAACAATGGGGGTCATGTCTCGGGCAATGTGCTCGCCGTAGGCCGGCATGTCGTCGCCGATTTCGGCGAGGATTTGTTCACGGCTCTTATTCCCTGCGTCCATCAACTCGGCCAGTGTGGGGTTTGGCACATTGCTGAATTCGGGGCGGCCTGGTGATTCGGCGGGGGGTGGATAATAGGGGGCTTCCATGTTGAACCAGTCCGCGTCTGGCGCGGGGGTGGGGATGTTTTTCGCACCTGACCCGATGCTGCCGTTCATTTTCCCCGTGCTTTGGTCCTGCCGAAATTTAGGGCGAGCCATTTCTCTCCTCAAGCCGGATGGTTAACTTAGTATCTCCCTATCTGAGCTTAAAGCCGGTTGCCGAAGCTGATATATCTCCGGTTCAACATTGGGTTCTTTGGCGATCAGACGACGGCGTTGTGGGTGTTGTCTCGGAGAATGGCCGCGCGAAACTACGTGGTTCTTTCCGTTGGGCTAGTTCTGAGTTTGAGCGGGCGGCCGGTTAGGTCGGCAGCTTCTTGTTTTTGGCGTCTCTCAGGGCGTCGTCTATCCCTTGCGCGTATCCTCGGTGCCAGTCTTCGGACCAGTATCCGGTGTTCCATCGGTTACGTTCGTTGGTTCGCACTTTATGCAGGAAGTCGCAGGCGCATTGGCAGTCGCAGTCGCCCATCCAGGGGCAGCACGAGCCGGCGTGCACCGGACACAGCAGGTCGTGTGCAGGCGATGTGGGTACTCCTTCGCCACTCCCATAGGGGGATTCGTACTTATTCACGGTTGCTCTCCTTCGGCCACGACTCTGTGGTTCTTTTTACAATCCTACACTACCACAGATGTCCTAGGTATCGGAATCGGGGTGCTGACCTATTTGACGACGCCGGGACGCTGCAGGTAGCACAGGTAGTGCCGCCATTGCGCGTAGGCGTCTTGCTCGTCTGCGTCTCGTATTTGGCGTGCCACAGGAACCTCCCCACCGGGGGCGTCGGGAAACTGCGCCCCCCTTCGCGGTAATAGCGGGAGGGAGGCGTGCCCTGGGAAGAGGCTCGGGGAGGATGAGTGCGTCAAGTCCGGCGCCAGAGAGCACCGCGGCGCATTCGTAGGCAAAGGTCCGTGAGTGGTGTCGTGCGTCATACCCGATGATTACTCGGGCAGCGGTGTGGTGCTCGTTCAGGTAGGACGCTATTCCCGCTGCGGCTTGCGCGACGGTGATGCGGTTCATGCGGTGTGGTCCGGGTCCCATGGGAGCGCGAATCCCGGCGGTGCCAAACGCCAGTGGTCCTCGGAAGGCGTCTGTGAGCTCGTGTTGCGCGTGCTCGTTGCCTTGGCTGGCCTCGTCGAGGAGGCGGCGGAGTTCGGTGCGTGTCGCGGCGTCGGGATCTTGGGTTAGCCACTCTTGGGCTCCCGATGGGGGTATGTACCGTTCGTTGAGCTCGGGTGTGCGTGGGCGGCGCGTCTGTGTTGATCCTCGCTCGGTCACTTGTGGCTCCGTTCCGTTGTGCTCACGCCTGGCATCGTCCCGTGCGCGCCCGTGCAGGCAGTCTTTGGCTGTGAGGGTTTGTGTGCGTTGTCGCGCGCTTGCATGCTCAGCTGCAGTTGGTGCACACCTGGTACACGATGGGGATGGGGGTGCTGCATCCTTCGCAGGTTTCGTTGAGGAGCCCGAGCTGCTCGGCGAGGCCGGCGTAGAGGGCGTCTACTTCACCGGAGTCGTCGCTGACGACGGAGGCGTCGACCCCGTCGGGTCCGACGAGTGCAACGACGAAGGTGTTGGTGTTGTTGACGTAGGGAAGCAGCACGAGGGCGCCTCCGTCGAAGGGTTCCACGATCGCGTCCCCTGGTGTTCCTAGGGTGCCGTCGGTGCTGCTGGCGGCGTCCAGTACGAGAGCATTCAGGTCGGGTGGGGCGGCGTGCGCGTGGGAGTGCAGAAGGATGCTGTCCTTGAGGGTGGTTAGTCGTTCGATGAGGGCGTCTCGGGTGGTCATGTGTTCCTTCGGGGTTGTCGGGGCGACTACCGGTGCGGTTCCAGGTGGTTGCCGGTGGCTATCCGGTGGTGCTCCCCCGATGCTGAGACTTCAGCCGACTTCCACCACCCGCGCCCACGGCATACTGTTGCGGGTGCTCTCCACGATAGAACCCCCGTCTGCGCCGATGATTCCCGCAACAAGTGATGCTTTGCCGGGTCGCGCGGCGGGCCACGGTGTGTACCCGTCGGTGAGGACAACAATGATCGACGGTGGGTTCCTAATGGCAAGGGCGGCCTCAATACCAACCCGCATGTCGGTGCCGCCGCGCCCCGTGATCTTCACCTTCCGGGCGTCGGTGAATGGCTGACTGTCGGCAACATTGGCGTCAACCTGAATGAGCATCAAGTCATCTCCGATGCACCCGGCAGCCGAAGCGATACCGCGCACCTCGTTGAGGGCTTCGTGAATCATGTCCATGCTCATTGAGCCGGATGTGTCTACGACCGCTGCGATGCGTGGCTTGGGGGCGTACATGGCGGGGATGGTGATACCGGGCATGGACTGTGAGCGGCGCGAAATACGGGTGTAGGTGTGATCCTGGTGGCCTGCCGCGTAACGGATTCCGCGACGAATCTCGGCGGCGAGAACACGCTGCCATGGCACGGTTGGGGGGGCCAGTTGCATTTCTGCCCACTCCGAAAGGCTTCCCGGCACCGTACCGCGCCCATGCTGCTGTTCATGTTCTTTCACTGACTGGGCGACAGATTTGCGAACAACTTCAGCCTTGCCGCTACCTACTGCCGGGGCAGTTTCGCTATCTTCAGAAAGTTCACCTTCGATGGGTGCGCCACCCGCACCGGAGCCGCACGCAGGGGTTGATCCTGGTGCGCCGCCACTGCCGCCGCCTTCACCGTCGCCTTCACCTCCTGGGCCTTGGGGCTGATCCTCCTCTTTGGGAAGGTTATCGAAATACCATTCTGCGGTACGGTTGTTGTCTAAGGAATACTTGGCTGGGGTAACTCCGATACCTGCAATGAAACCACCGGGCGCGAGGTCGTCGTTGATTTCCAGATCGGTAGCAATGTTGGCGCGTTGCGGGTTCTTGTTCGCCCCGCAGTGAATATCCATGCGTTCGGCGTGAGCACGCAGTAGGTGGTTAAGTTCGTGCTCGAAAACTTCCGCGCATTGGGCTACATCCCAACCGGCCTCACCGTTGGGTAGGTGGGCGGGGTCGATATAGAGCCGCCAGTTCTTGTCACACGCCCAGGTGCCCAAGCCTTCTGCTGCGACGGGGTGAACGGCGAAAGCTGCTGACGCATAGTAGCCCTTAGATGACGCGCCGCCGCCGCCCAGCAGTCGGGCGCGAACGGCAGCAAAGATTTTCTCTTCCTCGCGGGTTAATGCTCTCATCGTTGTCATAAAATCATAATACCATATAGATCCGACAGTCCAACCATTGAGGGTGGCCTGTCGGCGCGAGGGCTGCGGGAGAATCAGGGATTTCGTCCACCCACACCGTTTCGTTCTTTCTCATTTCGTTGAGAAACCAAACCGCAATTACCGGAGCCATCCCCACCACCTGCGCCTCTTACTTTCGTTGTGTGCTGCCAAGGGGCGGGGGAGAGAGGTGCCCGCCCCCTGGCAAGTTTGTGTGAACTATGCGGCCTTCTTCTCCATCGCCTCCGACAGCAAACCTGCCGTTTTCAGCATGGGAACAAATGCCTTGATCGACGCCGGAGGCATCCACTTCGGTTGACGCGACTTCATCAACCGCAACGCTGCACCCACCGCAAGATCGGTACGGTCAGCGTTAGCGGTGGCCTCCAGCACGCCCCACGCCTTATCCCAGGTTTCCTTATCGCCCTCAGAGGCGGCAATGGCAACAACACTCGTCAATAGGACGAAGGTGCGGTCAAGACGCGGATCGGTAAAGTCGTAGATGCTGGGATCATTGAGAACTTCACGCGGGTTAGGAAGGTCAGCGTTTTGTAGGAACACAGCGAACTCGGTACCAAGCCCTTCGCCCACGCAGCCAGATGCGGCAAGGAGGATCGCGTCAAAGTCATCATCATCCAAATAGGCGAGTACCTTGGCGAACATTTCCCATGAGCGGCGTGAAGCCCAGGCGCGACCAGCGGCGGCGGGATCGGTTGGGAGTTGATGCAGCGCAGCAGGGTTACGCATAATGAACGCAGACACCAGAGCGGAACGCATCGCCTTACGCTCCTCGTTAACCTCGTCAGCTTCGGTGAGGGTGAAGGTGGGGGTGATGCTTTCCCACCCGTTAGTGAGGCCAAGCGCCCAATCATCTGCCGTGACTCCCTGCCAGTCGATGTGCAGCATCCGGTTCGCTGCCGGTGCGGTCAACTCATACCCACCAGCCGCACACTCAGGGGGGTTTGCTGCAAGGATGAATCGAACATTGTCACCCAGCCGCATTTCTCCCACCCAACGCTCATTGAGCATACGCAAGGTCGCTGCCTGAACCGCTGGTGTCGCGGTGGAGAACTCATCAAGGAAAACTACACAGTTTTCTGACTCGTTTGCCCGCTCTGCCCAGCGAGGGGAAGCGAACTGCACCTTGCCGTCATTGAGGACGGGGAGGCCGTTCATGTCGGAGGGATCGCGGTGTGAGGCGATTACCGGCTCCACATGGAAACCTGCCTGGTCGAACATGTTTTCCACGACTGCTGACTTGCCTGTACCTGGCTCGTCCCACAGGACGACGGGAACATTGGCACGCACGGCTGCCATGAGGACACGCATCTGCGGTGAAATCTTCATGCTTTTGGCTCTCTCTCTCTCTCTCGGTCTTTACTGGTAACACACTACCACATGAGTCTGACAGTGACTATGTGGGGTGGCGGAGAGAGGGGTTATTTGTGGGGGGTTTGAGTGGAGGGGCGAAAAAGTGCCGTTTCATCGGATCGCATATCTGCATAACCGAATCCCCTCCTTTGTTGTCGCCGCCTGGTTCAGGCGGTGGCGTACAAGACGCCGCCATTGTTCCTACAAGCAGGCTAGAGGTCTATCTGCGGGTGATGCAAGCCGAACCCCAGAAAGGAAGACCCTCCCGGTGCCGATTACCGAAACCCCTCATAAAAACCCCGAAATAACATGCTACCCAAAGAACTGGTAAGCTTGGAGAATGTTTACGCGCAAAGACCCTCAGCAGCAGATCCACATCGGCACACCATCGCATACCGCTATCCACTTCATGAACGAAGACGCGAACCTTGCCGCCGCCCGCGAAATGATCGATCACGGCATACCCGTTTTCACCGCACCCCCAGGCAGGGGCGGAGACGGTCCAGAGTTCTATTTCCCCAAAGGATGGACGTCATTCACGCCCGACCCAGAAGCTTTAACACTGTGGCGCCCCGGATACGCCCTGCTGGCAGCATCAGGACACGGACTTGACGTGATCGATATCGACCCCAAGAACGGGGCCAGCGTCACCGAACAAACAGCACTCGCCACCAGCATGGGCATCCCCATCCTCGGTGTCGTACAAACCCCCAGTATGGGCGCACACCTGTACATCCCCTCATGTGGGCTGGGCAACGCGGCATGTCACGGTGCCGGAGTGGACTACCGAGGAAGAACACCCGAGGGCACCGGGGCCGGCATGACCTTCTTGCCGGGAACCGAGCGTCCCCACTATGACGGTGCGGGATATATGTGGCATCGCCCCATCGCCTGGGAGCAGCTACAGCAGTGGACGGCACACCAAGATGAGGTCCGTGGTCGGGTGCAGCAGTATCTTGCCACATTGGGCTGGCGCAAACCCGCCCCCAGGGCCCCTTTTGTTCCCAGCACAATGACACGAGTACACATCCAAGCCCCCCCGTCCGCGCTGGTTGAAAAACTTGAAGACCTCGGCCCAGAGTGGGCACACGAAGACGGGTCTAAGCACTCCGACAGGTCATCGCGATTTAACGAACTTGTTCAAAGATGCAGGTCTTACGGGTTGACCTACGCCGAGACCTTAAGCTTGATGGAACCGTGGTGTCATGCGATGGACAAGTTCACTAATCGCGTTGAGCGTGAAGTGCACCGCTCTTGGAGCCGGCGGCAGTGGGAAGACTAGAAATAAACAAGTTGTCTCCAGATCCGCATCGTCGCTGAATGCCCGTCAACACAACCAGCAAAGGAGAAGCATGGAAAACCAGGAACACCAGTACAACCAGATTCTCGACGTGACAAAGAAGGACACCGACGACTCGACTTTTCTGTCATGCCTTCTCGGTGGCACAGAGAAAAACAACTAAGACAAAGAAAGACGCGCACACTCACCTTCATCAGAACGGTGGGGTGTTGCTTTTTAAGCACTCCTCGCACACTGCTCCTCGAAGAACCTTCTCCGCCATTTCTTTGCCGCACCACAGGCAGAGGAGCGGTGTCTTCTTCGACATTAGCGCGGTTCTCCTTCAGGCACCCAATACGGAGAGAGGGGGCTGGGTGGGAAGACCAGTATCCCCACGCCAACCCCCTCTGGGCCAGTTGTCTCTGTTTTGTTACGGGCGGGACATCGCCCAAGTTTTAATCTCTCTGGGTGCCGATGGGTTGTCGGCGACACGGGAACGAGTATCCGGGTCGGGTGAGCCAGCGAGAAGGGTGAGCATACCCACCGGGCAGCTTGGGTTGCCGGCGATAGCTCGGTGCACATCGGGCCCACCAAGGCCCACCATGCGCGCCAGTGCTTCCTGCGGCGTCGACGGGTTGCCTCCAACCTCCACTTGATACGTGGGGGACAAGGTAACCAGAATGTCGGGGGAGGTGCGAGGGTTTCCGGCCACAGCTGCTCGCACAGAGTCAGGCTGGTCACGTTCAATCAAACGAGTAAGAGCCTCAGCGGTAGCTTTCGGGTGCTGCGCTGCAGCCAGCCGAACCTCCAGTCGCAGGTCATCAATGAACGCATCAATATCGGCCTCACTCCACAGCGGGTGCATGGCGGCAGCGAACACCACATCCGCGTCCGGAGAATCGAGATAATTGGTGAGAGTTTCTCTACTGGCATCCGGGTGGTTGGCAACAATGAGCCGAACGTTGCGCAGCGGGTGCACAACGAGCTCGTTAATGTCATCCACGTAGGAGGCAAGATTCTCGGCAACACGATCTGACAGTTCCGGGTACTTGTGGGTGACCAGGTCGCACACTTCGGGCCAGCCGTCATCTTCGATTGGGTTTTCGATGACCTTATTCTTTGACGGCATCCGGTCGAGGGCGGCGAACGCAATGTCACTGTCGGCGCCGGCAGACAACATGTTCAGCAATGAAGGTAGTCCCAGGTTGGGGTGGTGGATGGTTTGGCCCCATAGTGCCTTGTCGCCCCGGGTGACGAGGAAGTTCAACACATCGGTTGGGAGGGTGGGGTTGCGGTATGCCGCGAACCTGACATTGGGGTGGGGGTCTGTGGTGAGCCGGATCAGTGTATTGAGGTCGTCTGTGGATTCGGCCACGTGAACTCGGATTGCCTCAGGTGTGGTGGTGCGATCCAAACCCAAATCTTGGGGGCGCTTCTTGTCACCGGTCCATTCGATGAGTTCGGTGATGTCTGCTGTTCTGCTCACAGGTGTTCTCTTTCTGGTCTTGGCGGGCGTGCTGTGTGCACGGGTGTGCATATTCGCAATAGCGGAACGGGTCCCCGGGAACGAGAGAAGGGGGCCCTGGGGCGCTAAAGCCCCAGGACCCCCTTACTCGACTAACTGTCTATCCCCTTAGCGGAGGAAGCCCCTGCTAATTCCAGGAGGTGTCGCCGCTCAGTGTAGAGTCGACATTTCCGACCTGGTCGTTCGCGGTAGTGCCCAATGCGCTGATAGCAAGGAAGATGCCACCGAGAACGATGACGCCAATTACAATGCCAATAATGACGGTGATGAGCTCTACGCCATCCTCGCCACGCATTGCGGCAGCAAGACGGGCGCGGCTGGCGCTAACGGCCAGGCGGGCACGAGTAATCTGCTCAAGCATGCTTGCAGTCCAATCTCTTGTTAGAAGCCCCCACCGAAGAAGGGGCTATCGGAGCGCGCGCCCCGACCCTGTTAATAGCGGAACGAACCGCCCCCTACTGGAACAAAGGATCAGGGCCCTGATCCACATACGCCACCGACGTATACCGATAGTCCGCCCCAAACAAAAACGGGGCCGCCTCCATGAAAGGCCCCACATAGGGCCACGAAAAAATAGTCCCCGAAACCGTACACCCCACCACAGAACCGACCGGGGCAACAGCCTCCCTACTGAAGCCAGAAATACCCCGCGTATACGAGACGCTACCCGTCACATCCACCTCGATAATTCCACACGTCACCGACACGTCATCGCCACGGACCGTAGCCCTCTCCACCAAGGCATTACGCAACGCAGTATCGATACGCACATCACCCGACTCGGACCCGCCAAACTCCACCGGAACAGACAGCGTCCCAAACGCCGCATACTGGTCCACATAAGAATCGACAAGGGCGTCGATGGGTTTTTGAACCATCGCCCGGACAGTCAACGGGAACAGAAACCCCACAATGAGGACCATCACAAAAGGCATTCCGATGATGAATGTCAGAATGCTCGCACTTGCGCTCTCTCCACGCTCCCTCACCTTAAAACAGGCCCCCTCCACCATCGCCCCCAGAGAACCCGCCAACGTTTTCCATGATACTGGGAAGGAAACCCGGTGCGAACGCCACCAGAACAGCCGGAATGGCGAACACCATCACCCCGGCAACAACGAAACCCTGAACCTTATTGGCACGCTCTTTGATTTCGCGGGTCTGCTCGTGACGCATCTCAGCCGCCTCGCGGCGCAGCGCCTCCGCCGGGGCGGAACCATTCACATACAAGTCAATGATCAACATCCCAAAGACGCGCACATGTCGTTCAGGGATACGCTCCATCATCCCCTCCACCGCTTCGGGTAGCGCCACGGCACGATTCAAGTCCGTAATCAACCTCCCCATCTCAACCCGAGCAGGACCCTCAGGGAGATACGTGTAAGCGGTCCTAATGGACTGCTCCAACGTTTGACCCGAAGCCGACGCGGTAGCGAACAAATCTTCCAAATCGGCAAGCGCCGCAACGAACCCTGACTGGTGGCGTGAAAATTTCTGCTTCAGCAGCGAATACGGAATGATCCAGCCTATACCGAACCCGATAACCCCACCAAGTGTGAGAAACACAGGTACTCCGATCAGGGGCTGGTTGATGACGCCCAGGAAGAATGTTCCATACGAGAACAGGCCCATAATGGCGCCGAGGGCGGCACCAGCAATCCCCGAAAGAGTCATCAGGGCATAAAACTGAAGCTGGGTAACCCTCCATGGGTTGCCAGTCATGTCTAGCATTTTTGTCATTTTTGTTGAACGAAAACTGCTGTTGTGCACGAAACGCCAACCGGTCATGTTGCCGATTGTGCGCTCCACAAAATCAGGAAGTTCAGTTTTTTCCTCCGAGGTGCGGTAGCGGCGGCCCTCAAAGGTTGGTGGCCTATAGGCGAACGCAAAAACAACCACCGCGACAGCGATCACAACGAGAAAGGTTGCCAAATAGATCATCAGATAGCTCCTTTCGAAACCCACGCGTCAGCTTTCTTGCCGGCTATAGCCCCGCCCACCGAAATCACAAGCTCGAACGCAACCGCCGCAAAGCCAATAGGTGTCATGAATGCTTCAGAGCCGAAGTACAGCCACGACAGAAAAAGCATCGCCAGCGGCAACACAATGAACATGTTTTTCGCCGCCCGCACCAGGGTTGTTTCCGCCTTAATGTCCCGAAGGGTCTCATTGTTGGCGCGGATCAGTTTCGAAAGTTCTCGAAGGTTCTGTGTCGCAGGTTCCTGAGATGCCGTCACCGCCAACGACAAGTTGGCGCACGCCACCATCATGGGGCGCGACTTCGCCCGCTGAGAAAGACGCTTCAAAGCGTCAGTGATCGAATACCCTAAATCCAAATCCTCAGCAACACCAAGAAGGTCGTGACGAAGAGGTTCCTCCGACAGGGGAATGGATTGACGCAAAGCCTTCTCCATCGTTGCGCCACGACCTAAAGCTGTCCTCATGTTGTCCACAAACTCAGCCAGTTGGATGGAAACCTTATCCGCCCTCTTCCCGGCCTGCATGCCGAAGAAACCCCACGCGCCGGCAATAATGATCGTAGGAAGAATGAAAATCCCGATCGGGAAAGCAAAAAGCGCACCAATAGGTGCAGACACCAAGGCAATAATGAGCACCACTTTGCCCGGTGTTGTTTCTTTCTGAAACTTTCCACCAGTTTGACGGTATCTCTCAGCCCACTTCGAAAACCACCCCTCCGTTGCGGCACCGAAAAATGCCTCAACGGGCTGGGGGTTGTCCTTGCGGAAGAATTCACGATTGCGGTGGGGCAGGAGTGCAAAAATGGTCGCGGCCGACCCAACCGCGACAAGCATGGCCATCAGCACGTACAGCATTCAGTTAACCCCTTCGAAAAGCTCGCCAATGTGTATAGCGGATTAGTGGCTGTCGGCCCCGAACTCAGCCGCCTGGGCATTTGCGTGACACACAATGTCGTCCCACGTGAATGGCGACTTGTCGGCCCTGGGGATATTGCGGTAGTCGAACAGGGTCGGGGACGGAGTATCGAGCTTCTCGTGAGTCATCAACTCCTGATTCCACACCCACAGCGGTTTCAATACGACGTGCGTATTTAGGAGGGTGGAGTTCAAGTCAGGCTTAACTACCTCGACGACACGCTCCACGCGTCTCTTGCCGTCAGGGAACCTGCGCTGGAAGATGATAATGTCGACAGCGCGGGAGATCATGTCCGTGGCCTGGTCTCGGTCGTTGAGGTCGACCGACTCGCTCATCATCTGGGCCAGACGCAAAACAGTATCCGCGGCTGAGTTTGCGTGACACGTGGTCATCGACCCCTCGTGGCCGGTGTTCATGGCCTTCAACGCTTCAAGAGCGGCGGCGTCGCGAACCTCGCCCACCAAAATAATGTCGGGGCGGAAACGAAGCGCGTCCTTAATGTGGTCACGGATAGTAACCGATTCTTCCTGGGCGCGTGATACGCGAGCAACACGGCGAGACACCTGAAGATAGGGGGGAGTCTTGATCTCCTCGGTATCCTCCACGACGAAGACATGGTGCTTCGGGTTGGCGAAGGGGAGCATCGCGTTGAGCAGCGTGGTTTTTCCACTAGAGGTGCTTCCACTCATAACAAGGTTAAATCTGCTCCGCACGAACCAAGCCAAATCCTCAGCAAGCTCTTTAGTGACTGATCCCCACTCTTCAAGGTTCACCATCGTGTGCGCAACCTTCGGGTGGCGACGCAACGCGAAAGAACTTATCCCCGTCGTGACACATCCGTGCGTAACCTGAAGGCGACTACCGTCCGGCAGTGTCGCCGACATTCGGGGTGAATGTGATGATGGCGCTGTTGCCGCCATCGATGGGCGTGCAGTCGTGTCAAGAATGTGCTGCGGACTATCAAAAATCACACCCGGCGCTGGAACCAAACCACTCTTGCCAGCAATCTCACCTTGGAACTCCACACTCGTTCCACCCACGAGACGGTACGTCCCATCAGGCATCATGGCTTTGTGGCAGCGGGGCTGAAAAACAAGAACCTCCGTGACCCTCTTATCTCGCCGGAACGGCTCGACAGGCCCGGCGCCCAGAATGTCATCGCTAATGCGGGAGCGAACCCAGCGCAGCTCTTCAGTGTCAAGGTTCAATCCCTCTTTTGCCACCCATGAGCGAACAAGCGCATCAACCTTGTTTCGTGCCTCAGTGAAGGGAAGTGAGGGAATGTCGATGCTTTGACGTTTCAATTCCTCTTGCACACCGGTGCGGCACCGCATCACAATCGGATGCATCTTCTCCGGGGTCGGATTCGTTTCGTCAATGATCTCCTCAACCGTGATCGGCTTGAATGGGGAGGAATCGACGCGCCCGAACGGTTGACTGGCCGTGGGCGAAGGGAGTGTCACCTTCGGTCTATCTGATGGTCGCGGCAGGGCTGGCATTTAGAACAGCCCCCACTTTTTCTTCTTCGCCTTATCTTCACCATCGGCTGCCATCACACGAGATGAAGGCGAGGCCCCAATGCCAGAACCTGCCCTCATCGCCGCGCCGGCGAGGAAAGAGGAGATGGGGAGCATTGCTTTACTCATTAGCGGGTGAATAGCTGGCATGTTGATCAAACCCATGTCGGTTTTGAACGCTCGACGCACATCAGGGTGAACCTCGGGAACCGCGAACCTCACCAGGTCCGGCATGTCGCGCTCCAGGGCGCGATCCCAGTCGGCATAGAACTCTTCATCCGAGGCGTCATTCAACACAACCCGGTTCTCGACAAGGATTAGTCGACTCAAGTCGCTTTCCAAACCACCGTCCTCGGTGGCCTTGTTGAAAGAGTCATACAGGTTGATAAGTTTGCCGTATTGGATTCGGTCCGCTTCGAGAACGTAAAGGACATCGTCGCTGATTTGTTGAGCCCACCGGGTGACAGCGTCAGAAGTGACGCCCACGGAGGCGTCCAGGATGATGTGGTCGAAGTCGTCTTGGATTAGGCCGAGGGTGTATTCATAGAATTCGATGTTGCGGGTCGCTAAATGTTCCGCTTGTCCGGGCGCCCCAAGGAGCATGGAAAGATTGGGTACGGAGCATTCGGGGGCGGCGGCTGCATAGTAGATGTTGCTTAGGACATCTTCTTTTGTTGATGAGGCGGAAAGTTTCTCGATTCCTACTTTTGATTTGGAGATGAGTTCCCGCATTTGTGTTTGGCGGTCAAGGTCGACGATGAGTACTTGTTGCGGGTTGCCGGCTCGGTAGGTTTCGTAGGCGATGCTTGCGCCGACGAGGAGGCTGATTGTTGTTTTTCCCACCCCACCTTTGTCGCTGACGACGGTGGTGATGCGTGCACGCCGGCGGGAATCTCCGGCAGTTTCGGCGTGGCGGCGGCCGGTGGGCACAGGGAGAGGGGAGCGGTATCGGGGGGATTGTAGGTTTTCGAGTTCTTTTGACGTCCAGGGCCGTGAGAGTGTGCCGCTCATAGCTAACAGGATTGTGCCGGCACCGTCCTGGGTGGAGGCGAAGCTCACTTTGGGGAGGGTTCCTGGGGGGAGGATGTCTACGGCGCGAGTTTCGGCAGCACCGCCAGCAGACCACGCCTCAACCCCTGCTTGCGCGTCAGACTCTGAGGACGACAGATACAGGACAGATATTCCCAGTCCTGCAATGCTTGCTGATCCCAGAATGACATTTTCGAGCGGTTCCGCTGCGGAGCTGAAAACGATGACGGCATCAAGTTCTGAAATGCGGCCAGCTCGGTAACCTTGAAGAAATTCATTCGTGGTGGCGAATAGGGTCCACCGGCAGTCAACATCAACGTAGGAGAACGGGGTGTAGATTGCTTGGTCGCCGACGATGGCAAAGTTCCTGGGCCGCACTGTTGTTTCACGGGTCGGCGGGAATTGCACCGACGGGCTGTAATCTGCGTCCACTGCGCTTATCCCCTTCTTGTCTTTCGGCTATGCATGGCGGAAAACCCGCGGTCCATTCGTGTGGTGGGTTTATTCGCCTGGCTCAGGTTCAGG
>FLOH01000226.1_pt1 | contig 148582 bp, 137 predicted proteins | sample 756751 | NCBI WGS metagenome assembly FLOH01 (sample SAMEA4026879, study PRJEB14308) | marine metagenome | biome: coastal water; material: water | depth 74 m | reverse complement strand
ACGCCGTACGCTGCGGCGGCGGCCATTCGCTCGTTTGAGAACATCGTCCTCATCGCTGGCGGCGCTGACAAGGGTGTCGATCTGTCGTCGATGGCGGACGAAGCATGGCGCTGCACTGGTGTGCTCGCCATTGGCACGACGGCGTCCGCGATCGCCAATGTTTTCGCCAGTGTCGCGAGAGTCGAGTCAGTCGGCACGCTCGAGCGAGCCGTCGAACGTGCCGCCACATGGGCGCGGCCTGGCGACACTGTTCTCTTATCGCCGGGGTGCGCCAGTCTTGATCAGTTCACCAATTTCGAAGTGCGCGGCGAAGCGTTCCGCTTGCTCTTCGCTCAGCTTGCCGAACAACAACTACAAGGAGTCTCAGCGTGACATCGACACTGACTGTCGCTGACCGTCGTCGGGCCACGCTTGACCGACGTGCGACCGACGCGCCAGCCGGCCGGAACACACCAGCAAGTGGTCCGACTCGACGCTCGGCTCCGGCCCGCAAGCCTGCCGCTCGCGCTACGACGAATCGCGCTGTGGGTGTTCGTGCCCACGGTGTTGCAGGGGACCGGCCGAGCTCGCTCCGTCCGGTTGGCGCGGCGGCTCACACCGTCGAACGCGTCGGTCCGATCACCAAGTTCGGTCGGTCGATGCGCGCTGATGTGAGCTCAAAGCGGAAACTCGGCCCGCCTCCAGGCACCTTCTACGTGATTGTCAGCGTGGTCCTCGTGTTCGTCATGCTCGGCCTTGTCATGGTGCTCTCCGCATCGGCAGTCACGCAGGCTAACGTTGGCAACTCGCCGTACGCAGTGTTCTCGAGGCAGGTGATATGGGCGAGTTTTGGCCTCATCGGCATGATCTTCGCGACACAGGTTCCGTACACGATCTGGAAGCCCCTCACCATTCCGCTGCTTGCACTCGGTACTGCAGCAATGGCAGCACCGTTCGTTCCAGGTCTCGGCACCCCGGTCAACGGAGCACACTCATGGATCCAGTTCGCGGGCCTTTCTATGCAGCCGTCTGAGTTCCTGAAGCTGGTTGTTGTCATCGCCGCATCCAGCCTGCTCACGGTGCGGGCCCATGAGCTTGGCGATCTCCGCAAGACGCTTTACCCCATCGCTGCACTCGCTGGAGCGGCCGCAGCAATGAGCCTCGTCCAGGGCGACCTCGGATCCGCCATCGTCCTCGGGGCGATCGTGTTGAGCGTGGCGTGGATTGCGGGTGTCCCGATATGGCCCCTGACTGGCCTCACGCTGACCATCGTCGTCGTAGCGATCGGGATCGTGGTATCGGACCCCCGTCGACTCAGCCGGTTCACGGCCTTCATGAATATCGAAGAAACCAAGGAGTTCGAGTCGTACCAGGTGTACCAGGGGCTCGTCAGCATCGCCAACGGTGGCCTGACCGGCTCAGGCATCGGTGGGAGCCGGACCAAGCTCGGCTATCTGCCCTATGCCCACAGCGACTTCATCTTCTCGATCATTGCTGACGAACTGGGGATGATCGGCGCCGCTGCAGTCATCGGTGGTTTCATTGTTCTCGTGGCCTTCGGTATCCAAGCTGCCCTTGCCGCACCCGACCGATTTGGCATGCTGCTGGCTGGTGGGATCTCGGCGTGGTTCGGAGTGCAGACGATCATCAACCTCGGCGGTGTCACCGGCGTGATGCCAGTGACAGGCCTCACCCTGCCGTTCTTTTCGGCTGGCGGTAGTTCGCTGTTTGTCAGCATGTTCGCGGCCGGATTGCTGCTGAGCGTCGCTCGACGAGCGACACGATCCTGACATGGCCCGATTCGCCGTGGTCACAGGCGGAGGGACTGCCGGCCACGTGCTGCCGGCTCTCGCTGTCGCTGAAGCCCTGGTCGAGCGGGGGCGTAACGTCGACGAAATTCTGTACGCCGGATGTCAACGTGGGATGGAGACCCGGCTGCTGGCGAGTACCCCATTCCCCGCTGTCTTCTTCGACGTCGTCGGCTTCCAACGGAGCCTGAGTCGTCGAAACTTGGGCTTCATTCCGAAGATGATCAAGGCAACCTGGCAGGCGGTTAAGAAGTTCCGTGCGGATCGGCCCGCCGTAGTCGTCTCGGTTGGTGGCTACGCCAGTATGCCGTCCGTATTCGCCGCTCGGTGGTTGAAGATTCCTGTCGTGGTCGTCTCCTATGACCGCACGCCCGGACGGGCCAGCCGACTGTCAGCCAAGCGTGCCGTCGCGTGTGCGGTGGCCTTCGAGAACTCGCCGCTGCCGCGCGCCGAAGTCACTGGCGCACCGGTCAGGCAAGCAATCTTCGATGTTGATCGTACGGCTGGTCGGGCCGCAGCTCGGGAGCGACTCGGGGTCGGACCCGACCGGTTCCTTGTTGGCGTCATGGGCGGCTCGCAAGGATCTGGCGTCCTCAACGGTGTCATCGCGAAGTACCTCGCCGACCACGCAGACGACAGCGGGTTGGCCGTCCGTCAGGCCGCCGGGGATCGGTTCATCGACACAATCGATCAGGTGGGGTCTGGCGATGCCGATGCAATCGGTGTCCAGCACCAGTTGATCGGCTACGAGGAGGACATGCCGTCGGTGTACGCCGCGGCTGATCTATTGATCGGCCGTGGGGGAGCGAGCACCGTGCACGAGGTGGCCGTCACCGGCACGCCGGCGATTCTCGTCCCGTGGGCGAATGCGGCCGACGACCATCAGACCGACAATGTGGGATGGCTGGCCGACTCGAATGCCGCGGTGCTGCTGCCTGAATCGGACCTCGTCTCCCTTGGCGACGAGATCGAACGCCTTCGCTGCGACGGCGTCGCACGCCAACAATTGAGCGATGCCGCTGCAGCGCGCGGCGACGTTCATCGATCTGGCGCATTGGCAGCATTGATCGAGCGCGTGGCCCTAACATCTGCTGCATCGTGAACTCGACCGACAATCCGTTCGACCCGACTCCATCGTTGGCCCCTCCGGCGATGCGGGCACCGGTTGCGCCGCTTGATCTGTCGATCCCACATCGGCTACACGTCGTCGGCATCGGCGGCCCCGGGATGAGCGCAATCGGCATTGCCCTAGCCGAAATGGGCCATGACGTCTCGGGCAGCGACCTCCGCGAACATCCGGTACTCGAACGTGTCCGAGCGGCGCGTGCTGCGGTGTACGTCGGGCACGACCGCTCGTACGTCCATGGTGTCGACGCCGTTACGGCGTCGACTGCAATCCCGGCCCACAACATCGAACTCGACGAAGCGAGGAACACTGGCGTCACCGTGCTCCGCCGCTCCGGGATGCTTGCATCGATCTGTGCTCGTGCGAAGTCGTTGGCTGTGGCAGGTACGCACGGTAAGACCACTACGACATCGATGCTGATGCTGATCCTGGCTCAGGCCCAGCTCCGACCGAGCTTCATTGTCGGTGGTGATGTCACAGATGTCGGGACTGGTGCACATTGGTCCGGCGGCGAATGGCTGGTGGTCGAAGCTGACGAGAGCGACGGAACCCATCTCGAACTGCCTTTGTATGGCTCGATCATCACCAACATCGAAGTCGACCACCTCGACCACTACGGCACGTTTGACGCGGTTGTCGACAGCTTCGACACCTACCTCGGTCAGATCGTTGGGCCCAAGGTCCTGAATGCTGACGATCCAATCACCCGCCGGCTCGCAGGTGTGCACGGCGCCGTCACGTTTGGCCTCAGCGATGACGCCGACGTGCAGGCAGTCGATGTGCTGGCAACCAATGGAGCGTTCACTTTTAGTGTCGAGCGGTGGCACGACGGCAGCAGGGTCCGTCTCGGGGAGATTAGCCTGCCGATGCGCGGCGTGTACAACGTCAGGAACGCGCTCGCGGCCACGACGATGGCGCTCGAAATTGGCGTGGGCTTCGCGGACATCGCCGAGGCGTTGGCCAAGTTCGGCGGGGTCGCTCGTCGATTCGATGTCCGAGGTGTTCACGGTGGCGTGACCTTCGTCGACGACTACGCCCACCTGCCGACCGAGATCGATTCGGTTCTCACCGGGGCACGCGACAGTGGCGACGGGTGGGAGCGCATCATCGCGGTGTTCCAACCCAACCGGTTCAACCGAATCTCTGAGATCTGGCGCGACTACGCCGACGCATTCGGCCAGGCCGACCTCGTCGTACTCACCGACATTTATGCATCTGGTACGACACCGATTCCGGGCATCACCGGCAAGCTCATCGTCAACGCTGTGACCGAGGCCAACCCTGGAAAACGCGTCGTCTGGCTTCCTCAGCGGAGCGATCTGGTCAACTACGTGGCGCGAGAAGCCCGGAGTGGTGACGTCGTGATTTCGATGGGCTGTGGCGACATCGCATCGTTCCCGTCTGAGGTACTCGATGTCTGCCGCGGTTGAGCGGGCGCTCATCGAGCTGGGAGAACTCGCCGAGCGAGACGTACCAATCGGTCCGCTGACGACCTATCGCGTCGGAGGGGCGGCCGACGTCTTCGTCAGCCTCCGATCGCGGGCTGACCTCGTTCCGCTGGCCAAGGCAGTTGCAGCATCCGGCCTCCCGGTGCTCGTCGTCGGACGTGGATCGAACCTGCTCGTTGCCGACTCTGGATTCCGAGGTATCGCCGTGTCGGCATCCGCCATCACCGACTCGATCGACATCGATGAGTCATCGGCCACAGTCACCGCTGGAAGCAGCGTCTTACTGCCGGTGCTGGCTCGCCGTACGGCGGCCGCTGGGCTCATCGGGTTCGAATGGGCAGTCGGTGTTCCCGGGTCGGTCGGCGGCGCAGTGCGGATGAACGCGGGCGGCCACGGCTCTGACATGTCTGAGGTGCTCGTCTCCGTCACGATCGCTGACATCTCAGATACCGGGGGTGACCTGACCGACGATGCCAAAGCTGGCATCGTTCGGTCCGTGAATGCAGACGCCTTGGGGCTCCGATTCCGCGGGAGCGGCCTGGTTGCGACCGAACTCGTCCTCGACGCGACGCTGCAGTTAGTGCACGGCGACCGAACAGCGGCTGAGGCCGAACTGAGCGAGATCGTGCAATGGCGCCGGGCCAACCAGCCCGGTGTGCAGAACGCAGGGTCGGTCTTCGTCAACCCGGTTCCGGGCGAAGTCACCTGTGGGGCACTGATCGAGGCCGCCGGCCTGCGCGGGCTGCGTCGCGGTACGGCCACTGTGTCCAGCAAGCACGCCAACTTCATCCAGGCCGATGAAGACGGCACAGCAAACGATGTCCGCGACCTGATGCGGCACGTCCGTACCGAGGTTGAGCGATCGAGCGGTTTCCGGCTGCGGAGCGAGATCCGTTTGATTGGTTTTGACGATGAGTTCTGAGTCGGGCAACTGCAGCTGATGTTTGGACGAAAAAAGCCTGCCGGCGAGCCCACGCCGGCCAGTGGTCGCGTCCGGCCCGACGCTTCGGTACTTGACGAACTCTCGCGTGCGTTTGGCGCCTACGGCGATGCCGATGACAACGCTGCACTGATCGACGACAGAGATGACGCCACTGCTGCCGCTGAGATCGACCCGCTCGACGCGGCGATCGAGTTTTCAATCGTCACGTCGGATGGCCCGCGGCTCGCTACCGATGCGGGGCCACCGACGCCGCTGGCAGAGCGTCGAACGATCAAGATCGGCGACGGCTTCGACGGCGCGGGGCTCGATTCCTTATCCGTCGACGAAGTTCGCGGTCGCCCGAGCAACCTCAATGTCGACCCGTCGGGCTCATCGATGTCGGCACCGACGCAGGCTCCATCATCGGCGAGAGCACCGGACAGCCGCTCCGGATCGGCCCGGGGTACTCGCTCAACAATCGCGATCGGTGGCGGGGATGACCTCCCGGATGCTGTGTATCTCGACGGTGGCGACCTGGGCAATCGATCCGAAGGAACCGTCTTCATCGACGACGACGGCACCGACGACGCAATGGCCCCCAAGGACGCCAGTCTCCGGGGAATCGAACCGCGCCTCAGGCAGCGTCGGATCACGGTCCATCGTGCGATGGGACTGCGTCGGCTGAAGTGGGTTGTCGCCGGAATTGGCGCAGCGATCGTCGCGCTCGCTGCGTTGACTTTGCTTGGATCAGGCTTGTTCGCCATCGACGACGTATCGGTCGGAGGCAACGTCTACACCGACAAGAATCGCCTCGATGCAGTCATTGAAGAACTCACGGGCACACCCGTCCTCCTCGCCGACACTGCAGCTGCCGAACTCGCACTCGAGGCCATCCCCTGGGTGGAAACGGCCCGTGTCCGGGCAAAGTGGCCGGGCACAGCGACGATTGAGATCCGTGAACGCACGCCGGTTGCAACGATGCGCGGCGCTGATGGTCGATTTCGAGTACTCGATAATGAAGGCCGTGTGCTCGACGTCATCGAAGGCCAACCGGTGGCGTTCATTCTCCTTGGTGGGCCGAACACACTCGACCTCGCAGCCGGCGAGTTCGCGCCGATTGGACCGGCGTCAGCAGCCTCGCTGGTCACCAAGCTCACACCGACGATCCGGCCGCGTGTCCAAACGATCGACGTGACCGACGACGGGGCCGATCTGGTCATCTTCCTCACTCCGGCTGATGATGCCCTACAGACCACTCCCATTCGGGTACGATTTGGCTCGGCCATAGGCGACAGCGATCAGATCGAAAAGCTCCTTCGGCTCGAAAATCAACTCGGCGACCTGCCGGCAGGGGCGGTGACGGAGATCAACGTGGCGACCAACGAGGTCACCGTACTGTGACGGTCCCCGCTCAAACATCCAGAACCTGGCAAGATAAACCCGACGACGCCTGGGCCCCCCGATCAGCACGATCAGGATCCAGGCCGGACACATGGAAATGACACACTAATGAACGACATGATTCGCCTGACGAAGCAACTTCAAAGGATTCGCTGATGGCTGGTGCTCCACAAAATTATCTTGCGGTGATCAAGGTCATCGGTGTTGGTGGCGGTGGCGTCAATGCCGTCAACCGCATGATCGATGCTGGGCTGAAGGGCGTTGAGTTTATCGCCGTCAACACTGACGCCCAGGCGCTCTTGATGAGCGACGCCGATGTCAAGCTCGACATCGGTCGCGATCTCACTCGTGGCCTCGGCGCTGGCAGCGACCCCGAGGTGGGTCGCGCTGCAGCCGAAGCGCACAGGGAAGAAATCGAAGAAATGGTGAAGGGCTCCGACATGGTCTTCATCACCGCCGGCGAAGGTGGCGGTACCGGTACGGGTGCTGCGCCTGTCATTGCCGAGCTCGCCCGCGAAGCAGGTGCATTGACCATCGGTGTCGTCACCCGCCCGTTCTCGTTCGAGGGGCGCAAGCGTGCGGTGCAAGCTGACAACGGTGTAGGTCGCCTCAAGGAGAAGGTTGACACGCTGATCGTCATCCCGAACGATCGCTTACTCACTGTCGCAAACGACAAGACCAGCGTCCTCAACGCCTTCAAGATGGCCGACGAAGTACTGCTGCAGGGAGTGTCGGGCATCACCAGCCTCATCACCACGCCGGGTCTGATCAACACTGACTTTGCGGACGTCAAGATGATCCTCTCCAACGCTGGCTCGGCCCTCATGGGTATCGGCCAGGCGAGTGGCGACGAACGTGCTGTGTCGGCAGCGAAGGCTGCGATCTCGAGCCCGCTGCTCGAATCGGCAATCGATGGCGCACGTGGCGTGTTGCTCAACATCACGGGCCCGTCGAGCATGGGTCTGTTCGAGATGAACGCTGCCGCCGAGGTCATCCACGGCGTTGCCCACCAAGACGCCAACATCATCTTCGGTACGGTCATCGATGACGAGATGGGCGACGAAGTTCGCGTTACCGTCATTGCTGCAGGGTTCGATCGCGTCGAGAATTCCTCGTCGAATAGCGCGAGCGACGATCTCGGGTTGCGCACCTCGCCGACTCGGATCGCCGAACTTTTTGCTGACGGCACAGAGTCCGACCCGCTCGACGACGACTTTGATGTCCCCTCGTTTTTGAAGTAGTCCCAGCGATCACCACAGAAAACTGGAACTCGACGTACCAGGATCGAACCGAGCCGGCACGCGGTGGTGGCATGGGCCGTCTCCCATGGCAGAGTGACGCCATGATCCCCTGTACTGCCGCCGACGTCGCGAGCCGCCTCGCAGCGGTGCGTGGACGAGTCGAGGCAGTTGAGCGGGCGTGGACGCACGCCGTCGAGGTCGTTGCGGTCACCAAAGGATTCCCCGAGGATGCAGTCGCCGCGGCGGCCGAAGCAGGTTGCCGCTCGATCGGCGAAAACTATGCCCAAGATCTGCTGCTCAAGGAAGATGTCATCGAAGCCACAGGCGTCGATGTGCACTTCATTGGCCGCTTGCAGTCAAACAAAGTTCGTCAGCTCGCCCACCTCGTCACCGTCTGGGCCACGATCGATCGAGTATCGCTCATCGACGAGGTGGCCAAGCGAGTACCTGGAGGCAAAATCCTGCTGCAGGTGAACGCGACGGGGGAGGAGCAGAAAGGCGGATGTCGGCCGGCCGACGTGCCAGTGCTGCTCGAGCGGGCATGTGCGATGGGCCTCGACGTTCGAGGGCTGATGACCGTTGGGCCGACGGGAGGCTCGCCGGAGGTCGCTCGCCGGGCATTTCAGACGGTTCGTAGTCTTTTCGACGATTACGGTCTGGAAGTATGTTCAATGGGGATGTCGGGTGACCTCGACATTGCGATCGAATGTGGTTCGACCGAAGTTCGCATCGGGAGCGCTCTTTTCGGACAACGCCCAGCACGGTGATCTCAAAATCCATGTCGATGTGTCCGCGTCCCGACGGGGTGTGTGGGCTAACATACGCAGCAAGCAGGAGGAATGCATGACTATCTGGAAACGGACCATGGACTACCTGGGTCTCGGTCCTGACGACACATACGACGATTACGACGAGCCGGAGTCGGCACCGCGTCAACGCGGTCCGCTTGAGCCCGATCAACGTCAGCGCGGCCCAGAATCCGATCCGACCGTCGCTACTGCGCCGCCGCGCCCGAGCTTCCCTTCACGTGATTTCGACGCATCAGCAGCAGCTCGTCGTCCCCGCGTCGACAAAACCGCTCCGCGCGATTCTTCAGGCGTTCAGATTCGTCCGAACAACCAGCCTCCCCAGCAGCCAGCGCTGCGCAGCGTTCCTGGAGGGTCCATGGAACCGCACACCGTCCGCCCGCTTCGTTTCGACCAGGCGCAAGAAGTCGCCAACAAGTTTAAAGACGGCCAACCGGTCATCATGAACCTTGAGGGAACTGATCGTGGTGTCGCTCGTCGCCTGATCGACTTCGCCAGTGGCATCTGTTACGTCATGGACGGTTCGATGGAGAAGGTCGCCACTGGCGTCTACTTACTCAAGCCGCCACCGCAGCAGCGGTACGACGAATACGACGATTGAGTGCTGTCGCGACGACCGTACGCAGTGCTTGAGGGAGATCTTTCATGGACATGAATCCGCAACGCGTCAGATCCGCACAGTTCAAAACTGTCAAACGAGGTCTCGACCCCGACGAAGTGCAGTTGTTCCTCGACGCAGTCGCTGGCGAACTCGAACGGGCGCAAAACCAGTCGACAGCAATGGAAGCGCGCGCACGCGCCGCCGTTGCTCGCGTACAAGAGTTGTCCAACGACGCTGTGTCGCACACTGCTGAGAGCCTTCGATCGGCGAGCAGCGAAGGGTCTCTCGTGACTTCCGGTTCTACCGCCGCTGGGATATCGATCGACATCACTGTTGACCAGTCCGAGACGATCACCCGCACGCTGCTGCTTGCACAGCGCACGGCCGACACCGCAGTTGCCGAGGCTCGCGCTGAAGCGCAGCGCCTCCGTGAAGAAGCTGAGGCCGAAATTGCCGAAACGATCGAGTCCAGTCGTGTCGCTGCTCAAGCATTGCTGGCTGACGTCCGCGCTGAAGCTCGCAAGGCAGGTGAACGCGAAAAGGTCGAACTTGCTGGCGAGGTCGATTCACTCATGGCACGCCGTGACTTCCTTGAGTCTGACGTTGATCATATGGAACAGTTCCTCGTTGCTCAGCGCAGCCGCCTCCGCGACGCTGCGAATGAGATCATGGAGTTAACCGAGCGAGTCCCCAGTGGTCTCGGCGAGTCACGCCGCCCGCTGCTCTCGGCAGCGACCGAGGGCGTCATTGGAACAGCATCACCAGGAAACGACGACGACTCGGCCACACCGATGGAGCCCGACGATTCAGCGATGGAGATCGACAATCCGGCGACGGATGATGATCTCTGGTTGCCAGACGACGTTCTCGATACGTCGGCCGTCACCGCTGATGACGAATTATCGGCAGCGCTTACCGATGAAGGCCCGAGCCAGACCATGAAGTTTGGGTTCGAGCGCGACAACGACTGAGTCTCTGGTCGGCTCGGAAACGGGCCGCTGCCAGGGCGGAACGGGTCGATAGGGTTTCGGGGTGTCCTACCCAGAAGTCGACCCCCAACCGAACTTCCCGCAGCTTGAGGAAAAAATTCTCAGAGGCTGGGAGGCCGATAACACGTTTCAGGCGTCGATTGATCAGCGTGATCCTGGAACGAACGGCGACAACGAGTTCGTGTTCTACGACGGCCCACCGTTTGCCAACGGTTTGCCGCACTATGGACACTTGCTGACCGGCTACGTCAAAGACGCCATCCCGCGCTATCAGACGATGCGGGGTAAACGTGTCGAGCGGCGCTTCGGCTGGGACTGTCACGGCCTGCCAGCTGAGGTCAAGGCCGAACAGGAGCTTGGTATCTCCGGACACCCAGAAATCGCTGCGTTCGGCATCGACAAGTTCAACGAGGCGTGTCGCTCGAGCGTCCTACAGTTCACAAACGATTGGGAAGAATACGTTGGCCGTCAGGCCCGCTGGGTCGACTTCGAAAACGACTACAAGACGCTTGACCTCTCGTACATGGAGAGCGTCATGTGGGCGTTTAAGACGCTCCACGACAAGGGCCTCATCTACGAAGGCTTCCGAGTTTTGGCGTACTGCTGGCGTTGTGAAACACCGCTTTCCAACACCGAAACCCGGATGGACGACACGTACAAGGACCGACAGGACCCTGCCGTTACCGTGGCCTTCACGCTCGACAGCGGCGAGAAGATGGTCGCCTGGACCACCACACCGTGGACGCTGCCGTCGAACCTGGCGCTCGCGGTCGGTCCCGACATTGACTATGCGGTGCTCGAACAAGACGGCCAGCGGTACATCATCGCCGACGCCTTGGTCGACAACCACGCGGCCGAGTTCGGCGCGGCCCAACGCGTCGCCACACTCAAGGGCACTGATCTCGTTGGCCGTCGTTACACGCCGATCTTCGACTACTTCACCGACACCGAACTGCACGGCACGGAGAACGCCTGGCAGGTATTGGGGGCCGACTTCGTCTCGACCGAAGACGGCACCGGCATCGTGCACATGGCGCCTGGCTTCGGCGAAGACGACCAAATCGCCTGCAACGAGGCAGGCATCCCCACGCTGTGCCCGATGGACGAGCACGGCTGTTACACGGCAGAAATCGCCGATCATGTCGGCACACACGTGTTGGACGCCAACAAGCAGATCATCGTGGACTTGAAGGCTCGCGGCCCGCTCGCCGACGGCGGTGTGCTGGTGCGCCACGCCACGTATGACCACTCGTATCCGCACTGCTGGCGCTGCGCCGAGCCGCTTGTCTATCGCGCCATCTCGTCATGGTTTGTCGAGGTCACCGCATTCCGCGATCGCATGGTTGAACTGAACCAGGACATCACCTGGCAGCCGGCGCACATCAAGGAAGGCAGCTTCGGCAAGTGGATCGAGAATGCCCGTGACTGGGCGATCAGTCGCAACCGATTCTGGGGGTCACCGATCCCGGTGTGGAAATCCGATAACCCGGATTTCCCACGCCTCGACGTCTACGGGTCGCTTGCTGAACTGGAAACCGATTTTGCAGATTGTCTCGGGGGAGCGGCTGTGACCGACCTCCACCGACCAGAGGTCGACGATCTCGTGCGCCCGAATCCCGACGACCCGTCAGGGATGTCGATGATGCGCCGGGTGCCTGAGGTGCTCGACTGCTGGTTTGAGTCGGGGTCGATGCCGTTCGCTCAGGTGCACTATCCGTTCGAGAACCAGGACTGGTTCGAGAACCACTATCCCGGTGACTTCATTGTTGAGTACATCGGCCAAACTCGCGGCTGGTTCTACACCCTGCATGTGCTGGCCACAGCCCTGTTCGACCGGCCCGCATTCTCCAACTGTGTCAGCCACGGCATCGTGCTCGGCAACGACGGAGCAAAGATGTCGAAGTCGCTGAACAACTATCCCGACCCCCGGGAGATGTTCGACACACACGGGGCTGACGCCATGCGCTGGCACTTGCTCAGCTCGGCAATCCTGCGGGGTGGCGATGGCATGGTGACGGAGAACGGAATGCGCGAAACGGTGCGCCACGTGCTCCTGCCGCTCTGGAACTCCTGGTACTTCCTGACCTTGTACGCCAATGCCGCCGGCTATCAGGGCCGATTCAGGACCGACTCGACTCACGTACTCGACCAGTATGTGTTGGCCAAGACGCGCGACCTAGTGGTCGACACCACTGCGTCGCTCGATGCCTACGACCTGTTCGCTGCGTGCCAGCACGTGCGGGACTATCTCGACGTTTTGACCAACTGGTATGTGCGCCGTAGCCGGAGCCGTTTCTGGGAGGGCGATGACGAGGCAATTGACACCATGCACACGGTGTTGTCGATCCTCGTCCGTGTGACGGCTCCGATGCTGCCGTTCATCTCTGAGGCCATCCACGCGGGCATGAGCGACGGAGCAGTCGACACGGCCCGCTCGGTCCACCTACACGACTGGCCGTCTGCTGACGAACTCCCTGCCAACGACGACCTTGTTGCCTCGATGGATCTCGTCCGCGATGTCTGCTCGTCTACGCTCTCGGTCCGCAAGGCGCACAAGCGTCGCGTGCGGCTCCCGCTCAACTCGTTGACCGTGGCGACTCCCGACGCGGCCCGACTCGCTGATTTCACCTCGCTGATCTCCGATGAGGTCAACGTGCGCCACGTCGTATTGACTGACGATGTCGCGTCCGTTGCAACCGAGCAGTTGCAACTCGTCCCTCAGACCCTTGGCCCGCGACTCGGCAAGAACGTCCAGAATGTCATCAAGGCGCACAAGTCGGGCGACTGGTCGAGCACCGACGGGCCAGAGGGTCTCCTCGTGGTCGTCGGTGGCGTGGAGTTGATGGAGGGGGAGTACACCCTCGCCCTCGTCGCAGGTGACGACCTTGGTGAAGGACAGGCCAGTGCAGGGCTGAGTAAGTCGGTTGGAGTGATTGCCCTCGACATCGAGGTGACCGAAGAACTCGAAATTGAGGGCCGTGCCCGCGACCTGGTACGGCTGGTGCAGCAGGCTCGCCGCGACGCTGATCTCAAGGTGTCGGACCGGATCGACCTCACGATCGTCGCTCCGCAGATGTGGATCGACGCGGTTTCAGAGCACGAAGCACTGATCAGCGGCGAGACACTTGCCACGTCAGTGACCACGGACCTGAGTGTCGACGAAAAGAGCGACCCTTCGATCAGCGTGGTACGCGCAGTTGAACGCTGAAAAAGTGACGGTGTGTCGTTGTGATGATCGTCGCAATCGCCCACCTACGCAGGTAGAGTCCGGCGCTCAATAACGTCACAAGGAGCGCTCATGTCGGCACCGAAATCGTCGAAATCCGCCAAAAAGTCTGTTGCCAAGAAGTCGGCAGCAAAGAAGGTGGATGTGAAGAAGCCTGTGACCAAGCAGGTGGTAGCACGCAAGGCAGTGAAAAAGGCCACTGTCGCAAAGACGGCTGCCAAGAAAGCGGTTGCCAAGAAGGCGGTTGCCAAGAAGGCGGTTGCCAAGAAGGCGGTTGCCAAGAAGACGGTTGCCAAGAAGACGGCGGCCAAGAAGACGGCGGCCAAGAAGACGGCGGCCAAGAAAATCATCGACCCTGCCAGTACAAAGCCGAAGCAGATCGTGCCGCCGAAGCTCGCTCCGACGATGAAAGAGAAGAAGTCGTCGTTCTCGCCGCTGCTCTCGAACGATATCCCTGATGTCGTCGAGGTGCCGAAGCCCCGCGGTACGAGCAAAGACGGCGTCGCCTACACGAAGGACTTTGATGTCAAGTTCCTCAAGGCGCAGAAGGACGGGCTACTGGCCCGTCGCGCCGGCGAGTTGACCCGAGCCACCCGCCTCGAAGAAGAAGCGATCTCGCTGATCGAAGACGGCGAAATGGGCGATGTGCAGTTTGATGACGAAGGTGGCGAAGGCGACACGATGGTTGTCCAGCGCGATCTTGATCGGCTGCTGTCGGGCCAGGCCCGCCAGACCATTAGCGACATCGACGAGGCGTTGGCCCGTATCGAAGTTGGCACGTACGGCTACTCGGTCGTGTCGGGCAAGCCAATCCCTCGTGAGCGGCTTGAGGCGATCCCCGAAACCACCGTGTTGGCGATCGAGAAGGTCAGCGGCGCCGGCTTTCGCTAGGCCTGGCTGCGCAACTCCTCCATGTCGAATGCCCGTCCCTCCGCGTGGCGGGCTCCGGTACTACTAGCGCTTTGCGTCGTCGCTTTCGACCAACTCGCCAAGCACTGGGCCGTCACCGGCCTCGGTCCAGATCGCGTCATCGACGTCGTCTGGACACTCCGCTGGAACCTCGCGTTCAACAGTGGCATGGCCTTCAGCCGCGGGCAGGGTCTCGGCCCGCTCATTGCTGTGGTGGCCACCGTGGTCATTGTCTGGCTGCTCGTGACGTTACGTACCGAGTCGAGCAGGTTGTCGACTTGCGGAATGGGGCTTGTGATCGGCGGAGCAGCCGGCAACTTGGTCGACCGAGTATTTCGTGGCGAGGCCTGGCTGCGTGGTGCTGTGGTCGACTTCATCGACTTTCAATGGTTCCCGATTTTTAACATTGCTGACATCTGTATCAACGTCGGGGCCGGCGCACTGATTTTGAAGAGCGTGCTGAGTGTGCGTCGAGCGAAAAAACTCGAAGTGGCTGAGTTTGAAGAGGCCCGTAGTAGCGCAGCAGCCGCTGACGCCCGAAATGCAACCGCGAATCCGCCACTGTCGAGGAGAGCCCAGAACCATGATCAATGAGGACGTCCCCGCAGCACTTGACGGCCAACGTCTGGACCGAATCGTTGCGCTCCTTGGTGACATCAGTCGATCCGATGCTGCGGCAGCGATCAGCAACGGCGGCGTTTCCGTCGACGGTGAGCGGGCCTCGAGCGGCAAAATTCGCCTCGTCGAAGGTCAGTCCGTCGGGGTCGACCCAACGTCATTCCCACGGATTCAGCTCCCGCAGCCTGACCCCGATGTCGTATTTTCGGTGGTCCACGCCGATGAGAGCATCATTGTCGTCGATAAGCCGGCCGGTCTTGTCGTGCACCCCGGTGCCGGCAACATGGTCGGCACGCTTGCCAACGGCCTGCTCGCTCGCTTCCCGGAAATCGTCGACGTGGGCGAGTCGAACCGACCCGGAATCGTGCATCGTCTGGACTCTGGTAGTTCGGGCTTGCTGGTCGTCGCCCGCACTCAGTACGCCGCCGACTTCCTCATCGCGCAGTTCGCTGATCACTCGTGCACGCGCCGCTACGAAGCGCTCGTGTGGGGTGTACCTGACGCACCGCACGGGATCATCGATGCGCCGTTGGGCCGCAACCGCTCCGACCCGTTGAAGATGGCGGTCGTTGCGCATGGCAAATACGCGCGAACCGACTACCGAGTCATCGGCACGTACCGCGAGCCTGCCGTGGTCTCTCGTGTCGATTGCCGTCTGGAAACCGGCCGCACACACCAGATTCGTGTGCACCTCTCGTCGATCAACCATCCGCTTGTCGGTGACCCAACCTACGGTCAGCGCCGCCCGAACCTCGGTGTGCAGCGCCCGTTCCTGCATGCTGCCGAGCTGGCCTTCAATCACCCGGCTACTGGCGAACGCGTCACGTTCAATAGCCCGCTCGCACCAGACCTGCAAGCCTGGCTTGACGCCGCCTCCACGTAAGTCTGAGCGGCACGCTGGAACACTGATCGCTGCGTTGCGAGAACTCCTCATCGAGCAGGCTCAACCGCGTCGTGCAACTTCAGTGTTCGTGGAGGACTGGCCAGGGGGATTCGCCGTTCGCGATGCTGGTGATACTGGCGAGCGAATAGCCGTCGAGGTGCTGGCGCATGTGGGCGCCCGCCTGGTTCCAGATCTCCAAGAGCACACACTGGCCTTCGTGGTCACATGACCCGTCCTGGTGCGGCTCACCAAAGTCGCCGACTGTGATCGGGCCATCGACGGCCGAGATGATGTCACTGAGCATGATCGCAGCGGGCTCACGCGCGAGCACGTAGCCGCCACCGACGCCCCGCTTCGAGCGAACGATCCCGGCACCCTTCAGGGCGAGCAGGATTTGTTCGAGGTAAGGCTGCGGCAGCGCAGTGCGCTCGGCGATGTCACGCACTGATGTGGGGCCGCCCTCCTCGATGTGAAGAGCAAGACTGAGTAGCGCCCGACAGGCGTAGTCCCCGCGGGTCGAGATTCGCACATCCTCACCATAACGATTTCTGAGCGATTCGGAAGAACGAACGACCTGAGCGAACGCTCGTCGAGAAGAATCATGGGTCTCACCTTGTGGTCAGACCCTCGAACATGGTGGACTGCTGCGAGTGACTTCCTTCGGCGTCGGGCCCATCATTCCGGACTATGCGGGAGCCAACGTGCGGGGGATCATCCCAGCGCTCCTTGGCCCGCGGACCTGGTCGACGTCGACGCTGCCCTCGTGGATGCCGCCGCCAATCGCCGACTCTGAGCAATGCGTGATGCTGGTGCTCGACGGCCTCGGCTGGGACCAACTCAACGATCACCGAGCGATCGTGCCCACGATCGACTCGCTCGTCGGTCGATCGATCCACACCGTCGCGCCGACGACGACCGCAACGGCGCTCACGTCGATCACCACGGGGTTGACGCCGGGCGAACACGGGCTCATCGGCTACCGCATGATGCTCAACGGCGAGATCATGAACGTCCTCCGCTGGAGTGTTGACGACAAGATTGTTCGTCGCCAGAAGCCGCCGATGGAGGTGCAACCGTTCGACCCGTTCATGGGCTACGAGGTGCCCGTTGTCTCGATGGCAGAGCTTGAGAACTCGGCATTTAGCGAAGCGCACCTTCGTGGCTGTCAGCGAGTCGGCTGGCGGGCAGCGTCGTCGATTCCGGTGACTGCTGCTGCACTCGTCGAGGCCGGGGAACAGTTCGTTTATTGCTACTACGGCGGCATCGACAAGATCGCCCATGAACGCGGGTTTGGCCCGTACTACGAGGCCGAACTGCGCGCTGCCGACCGCCTCGTTGCCGATCTGCTCGAGGCGTTGCCGAGCGGCACGTCGCTCCTTATCACAGCTGATCATGGACAGGTTGAAGTCGGCGACAACATCATCCGACCATCCGAGGCGTTGTTGCGCGGCGTCACCATGCAGTCCGGCGAAGGTCGATTCCGCTGGCTACACACAGCGGCGGGTGCGCTCGATGATGTCAAGCAGACTGCTGAAGCTGAAGTCGGTGCGGTTGCCTGGGTCGTGACACGCGAGCAGGTCGTCGACGAAGGATGGTTCGGCGCAACCGTCGCTCCACCCGTTCAGGCACGGCTCGGCGACGTCGCGCTGGTTGCTCGCGAGCCGGTCACGTTCCACGAAGATGCCGACTCCGGCAGCTATCAGTTGATCTGCCGCCACGGTTCTCTCACCTCTGCTGAAGTGAACGTTCCGCTCCTTGCCGGCACCGCCTGACAACCGAGTGCTGCAGGATCCCGCTAGAAAGATCGCCATGTCCGACACGTCATCGAACCTCGACGCAACACCTGCCGAGACCGTGCGTCCGCAAATCGTGTTCACGACCGGCGAAACGCCCGCAGAGAGTCGCCTTGCTACCGAACCGACCGTGCCTCGTGAGGCGGTCACGCAGCCCGCCAAGGTGATGCGGATTGGCTCGATGATCAAGCAGTTGCTTGAAGAGGTCCGTATGACCTCGCTCGATGAGGCGTCGCGCGAACGGCTCGCCGAGGTCTACGAACGTTCGATCATCGAGCTGTCCGCGGCGCTGTCAGAGGATTTACAGGAAGAGCTCCGGTCGCTGGCGCTGCCGTTTGACCATGACGAAGTTCCGAGCGAAGCCGAACTGCGCGTGGCCAAGGCGCAACTCGTCGGCTGGCTTGAAGGCCTCTTCCACGGCATTCAGGCGAGCCTCATGGCGCAGCAGGCTGTTGCTCAACAGCAGCTTGCACAGATGCGTCAGCTTTCCAACGGTGAAGTGGTCCAAGGTGGAGCGCCGCACGGATCGGGCCAGCCCGCAGCCCCCGTTGCCGACGGCGACCGCCCAGGCACCTACCTGTAGAAGCCAGAGAGACCGTCGGCGAGGAACGAGGAGTGCGGGTGGCGCCGTGGGTCGCAGCCCGATCGGCCGACGGTGACAGGCTCCGCACTCCGGGTCGCGCAGCTATTGGAAATGCAACGAAAATCACTGCTACGTTCAGAATCCCAACGTTGTAAGTAACTCGCTCAGAAAACCCAGATGTCCGACTCCTTCACCCACCTCCACGTTCACACCGAGTTCTCGATGCTCGACGGAGCGGCACGCCTCGACGAGATGGTGGCCAAGGCCGTCGAAGACGGCCAACCGGCGATCGGCATCACCGATCACGGCAACATGTATGGCACGCTCGACTTCTACAAAGAGTGCAACAAGCAGGGAATTAAGCCGATCATCGGGACCGAGGCCTACATGGCCCACGATCATCGGTCGGAGCGCCCGACACGTCGTGGTCGTATCGATGACTCGGGCGGCGAAACCGAGGGTGGCAAGAAGCTCTACTACCACCTGATTCTTCTGGCGGAGAACAACGACGGCTACAAGAACCTCATCCAGTTGTCGTCGCTGGCCTTCATGGAGGGGTATTACTACAAGCCCCGCATGGACTGGGAGTTGCTCGAGAAGTACTCCAACGGCCTGATTGCCACGAGTGGCTGTCTTGGCGGACTTGTGTTGCAGTCGCTCCTCAACGGCGACGAGAAAGGTGCGCTGGAGAAAGCGGGCCGACTACAAGACATCTTTGGCCGTGACAACTTCTTTATCGAGATTCAAGACCACGGCATTCCAGAGCAGCACCGGACCAACCCGAAACTGCTGGAGATCGCCAAGAAAATCAAAGCGCCGTTACTGGCAACGAACGACAGTCATTACACGCATCAAGAGGATCACGAGAGCCACGACGCGCTGCTCTGTGTGCAGACCGGTGCACTGCTGTCGGATCCGAAGCGGTTCAAGTTTTCCGGAACCGAGCACTACCTGAAGACAGCTGCCGAGATGCGTTACCTCTTCAAGGAGATCCCGACCGCGTGCGATAACAGCTTGTGGATTGCCGAGCGATCGAACGTCGAGATCGAGTTCGGTAAGCCGCTGCTCCCGAACTTCCCACTTCCCGAAGGCTTTGCCGACGACGAGGCATACCTCCGTCACCTCACGATGGAAGGTGCTAAGAAGCGGTGGGGTCAAGACGTCCCAGCCGATGCGCTCGAGCGGTTGGCGTTCGAACTCCAGGTCATCTGCGATATGGGGTTTGCGTCGTACTTCCTGATCACGTGGGACCTCATCAAGTACGCCCGTGACAGCAACATCCGTGTCGGCCCGGGCCGCGGGTCGGCAGCTGGCTGTGCGGTCGCATATTCGCTCTGGATTACCGACCTCGATCCAATCAAGTACGACCTCCTGTTCGAACGGTTCCTCAATCCGAGTCGCGTGTCAATGCCCGACATCGACATGGACTTCGAGACGCGATACCGCGAAGACATGATCAAATACGCGGCCGAGCGCTATGGCCGCGACCACGTTGCACAAATCATCACGTTCGGATCGATCAAGGCCCGCAACGCCGCCAAGGACGCCGCCCGCGTGCTTGGCTATCCGTACGGCATCGGCGACAAAATCGCCAAAGCCATGCCGCCGATGGTGATGGGCCGTGACACGCCGCTGAAATATTGCTTCGAAAATCATCCGAAGTACGCCGACGGTTACAAGGCCGCAGCCGACCTCCGTGCGATGTACGACACCGATCCGGACATTAAGAAGATCATCGATGTCGCTCGGGGCCTCGAAGGACTGAAGCGATCCGACGGCATTCATGCTGCCGCCGTGGTGATCACCAAGGACCCCGTCACCGATTACGTCCCGATTCAGCGCAAGCCGACTGCGGGAATGGACCCCGCCGATGCTCCGGTTGTCACCCAATACGAGATGCACGGGGTGGAAGACCTCGGGCTCCTCAAAATGGACTTCCTCGGGTTACGCAACCTTGATGTGATCTCCGATGCCGAAGCAATGATCCGTGAGCGGGGCACACCCGACCTGATCGTCGAGCAGTTGCCGCTTGACGACAAGAAGACGTACGGCCTGCTCTCGCGGGGCGACACGATTGGTATTTTCCAGCTGGAGTCTCCGCCGATGCGTCAGCTCCTGAAGGCAATGAAGCCCACGACCTTCGAAGACATCGCCGCTGTGTTGGCGCTGTATCGACCTGGACCCATGTCGGTCAACATGCACTATGACTTTGCTGACCGAAAGAATGGCCGCCAGGAAGTGTCGTACTTTCACGAAGACGCCAAGGAGGTGCTGAGCGACACGTATGGCCTGATGATCTATCAGGAGAGCGTGATGCGTGTGGCGCAGAAGTTCGCCGGTTACTCACTCGCCGAAGCCGACAACCTCCGAAAGGCAATGGGTAAGAAGGTCCGCGCGGTCATGGAGGCAGCCCGCGATGGCTTCGAAGAAGGTGTGGTCCGGACCGGCTACGACAGGCAGATGGGCGTCGAACTGTTCGATATTATTGAGAAGTTCGCCGACTATGCCTTCAACAAGAGCCATACGTTCGGCTACGGCCTCATCTCGTATCAGACCGCGTACCTGAAAGCGCACTACCCGGTCGAGTACCTCGCGTGCCTGCTGACCAGCGTCAAAAACAACCTGGACAAGGCCGCCACGTATCTGGCCGATTGTCGCTCGATGGGCATCAAGGTGCTCACGCCGGACGTCAACCGTTCGCTGATCAACTTCGGTGCGCTGTCGCCCGACGAGGTGCCCGAGGGCATGTCGCTCAACGTCGGGAGCCCTGGCGCCATTACGTTCGGTTTGTCGGCTGTGCGTAACGTCGGCGAGGGACTCGTCGAAGATCTCCTCATCGAGCGCAACAAGAATGGTCAGTTCACCGACTTCTACGACTTCGTCGAACGAGTTCCCGAATCGGTGCTCAATAAGCGAACGATCGAATCGCTGATCAAGGGCGGTGGGTTCGACTCGTTCGGTCACCCCCGGCGCGGTCTACTCAGCGTCTTCGAGCACATCATCGACACCACCGTGAAGCGGCGACGTGAGCGTGAAAGGGGCGTCATGTCGTTGTTCGGCGACTGGGGCGACGATGCTGGTGGAGACGGCGACAACGCTGGTGGAGATGGCGACGACAGCTTCGACGAGCGCACGCCGATCCCCGACCTCGAGTTCGACAAGACCGAGAAGCTGCGTTTCGAGAAAGAGATGCTCGGTCTCTACGTGTCTGACCATCCGCTGTTCGGCGTCGAGAATGCACTGAAACGCAAGGTCGAACACGCGCTCATCGATTTGCCAAACATGGAAGACGGCGCACTGGTCACCGTCGGGGGAGTGATTACCAACCTTGCACGCAAGTTCACGAAGAAGGGCGACCAGATGGCCGTCTTCCTCCTCGAGGACCTCGATGCTTCGATCGACGTGACAATCTTCCCGCGCACCCTGGCCGAGCAGGGCCACAAGCTCGAAGACGACCTCATCGTGTCGGTGAAAGGCCGGCTTGACAAGCGTGACGAGTCACGATTCGGTCTGATCGGCCAGACGATCAACGTGCTCCAGGGCCTCGGCGACGGACCTGCCGTGCCGCTCCGGCTGCGCCTGCCAGCCACAGCTCTCGACGAGTTGAAGATCCAGCGGTTGAAGCGGCTACTCAAGGAACATCCCGGAGAATCCGTCGTCATGATCGACATTGGAATGGGCAAGGTTGTGAAGCTCGCCGACGAGTTCCGGGTTGACCTCGATCGGGCAGTTGGTGAACTTCGGATGGCATTCGGCCATGACGCTGTCCTGCTCTGAGGAGTGGTCGGAGAAGCCAACGAAACTCGCCGAACTGGCCTGCAATTGATTCGATCTATGAATCCGGTGGCAGAATGGTGGGGATGGCACTAGAAGTTTCGACAAACGACGCGTCAGCGCTGACCGACACTGACCTCGACGAATTGGCGTCGATGGAAGATGCGTTCAGCGCCGGAGCCTTGTCCAAGGCAAAAGAAGACTGGGTGCTCATCACCACAGCACGCTTTGGCGATGCGTTGCACGGGTTTACCTTCGCCACGCTTGAGCGCATCGGTGGAACACCATGTGTCCTGTTTGGCCTCATGAGCGTCAAGCGCTCCTCGAAGCGCGATCAGGTGCTGCGCGGCTTGATGAGTGAGGCGTACCATCGTGCCCTCATGGCGTTTCCCGATGAAGATGTCGTCGTCGGCTGTCGCTTCGTCAATGCCGATTCGGTCGTTGCACTTAAGGATCTCGATGATCTGACGCCCCGGCCCGGCAACGATGCCGTCGGTGAAGAGCGGGCATGGGGTCGTCGCCTCGCGAAGCGCTATGGCATCGAATCGAAGTACGATGCAAAAACGTTCATCGCCAAGTCTGGAGCGCAAGAGGGCTACCTGGACTTTGAGTCTGCAAAGCCCGACACGCTCGACCCCGAGGTTGTTGCGATGTTCGAAAACGTCCCGGTCGCCAAGGGTGGAGCGATGATTGTCTACGGCTGGACAATGGCCGAAGATCTCGTCAAGCTCGGCAAGCGCTGAGGGAATACCTGAGCTTCGGTCGATGACCGAGTTTTCTGATGTCGTCCGCAATCGGCGGATGACACGGGCGTTTCGGAACACGCCTGTCGACCCTGCAACCATCGACGATCTCGTTGACCTCGCGTCGCGCTCGCCGAGTGCTGGCAAGACCCAGGGATGGCACCTGGTGGTGCTCGAAGGCGATGCCACAGCCCGTTTCTGGGATCTGTCGTTGCCCGTCGAGAAGCGCGCCGGATTTCGCTGGCAACACCTGCTCGATGCTCCAGTGATCGCGCTGCCAGTGGCTGATGCGACCGCGTACCTCGACCGGTACGCAGAGCCCGATAAGGCGCGGACCGGCCTGGGCGTAAGCGAAGAGGCCTGGCCCGTCCCGTACTGGACGATCGACACGGCGATGTCGGTCATGACGCTGCTGCTGGGCGCAGAAGATGTCGGTCTCGGGGCGCTGTTCTTCGGCGTGTTCAACAACGAAGCAGCCATCCGAACCGAATTGGGCATCCCAGAACATCTGGAGTTGCTCGGCGCCATTGCGCTCGGGTACCCGCTCCACGATGCGGGCGACGAGGCACATGATGGGGTCGGACGCAGTGCGATCCGCCAGCGTCGTTCACCCGCCGAGATCATCCATCGGAACGGATGGACAGACGCCTCGTCACACTGAGGTCCGTCACACTGAGGCCTGACCTCGGGCAGACAGATCAGTCTTCCCGTGATGTTTCCGCTGGTGCAGCTCAGACGTCTGCTTCCGATTGTTGTTCCGTGCCGGTAGGGAGCGAGATGCGTTTGCCGGTCAGGAGTTCGCTGAAGCCTTCGACGGTGTCTTGTGGTGCCTGGCAGGCGTGATCTCGACAGACGTAGACGTACCCGTCTTTGCGGCCGTCCCACAGCGGTGAGTCGTACGGCTCACCCCAGGCCAGCACGGTGTCGGGCCGCCAGACCGACTGGGCCATGCGAAGGAGGTCGGGTCGGTCGCCCGCGATGACGATCTCGGTCGTCCCCCGTCGGCGCAGGTCGGCAGCGATGAGGGCGTTCGAGAACATGCCGATGCCTTGGTCGACCTGAGTGCCGAGCAACTGCAGGATGCGGTCGGCCTGGTTGGCGTAGCGCATCTCTCCTGTGAGCCCGGCGAGCCGGTACAGCGCCAAGGCGGCCGTCGAGTTGGCCGACGGTAGCGCTGTGTCGGTGAGATCCTTCTGGCGAGCGATCAGTGCTTCTGCATCTTCGGCGGTCGTGAAGACTCCGCCTTCCATCGGATCCCAGAACCAGTCGAGCATCGTGTCGGCGGTCTCGATGGCTGCTTCGATCCAGCGCGCCTCACCGCTGGCTTCGGCGAGCCTTGTGAAGGCGTCGATGAGGTGGGCGTGGTCGGCTGCGAGCGCGTCGTGGCGAGCCTGCGGTTGACCGTCGGCATGCCAGGTGCGGTTCCAGCGGCCGTTTGGCCGACGAAGCTCGCTGAGCAGGAACTCGCCGTTCTTTTTCGCCGCTTCGAGCCAGGTCGGATTGTTGAACACCGATGCGGCCTCGGCGAGCGTGGCGAGGAATACAGCGTTCCATTCGGTGATGATCTTGTCGTCGAGGCCCGGCCGCGTGCGCTCGTTGCGAGCTTGCGCCATCCGAAATGTGCCGTAGTCGAGCTCGCGTGGCCGCTTGAGCACACCGCGAGCCTGCAAACGGTTGGGGATCGAGCGGCGGAGAGGTGGGGGGCCTTTTTTTCCCTTGCCGCCGGCCTTTCCCGTGTCGTTGGCCTTGGCGCCATGGTCGACGATTTCGTAGTTTCCCTCGTCGGTGATGTCGTACCAGTCGAGGGTGGCTTCGACGATCTCCTTCTTGATGTCGTGCATCGCAGCGCGGGCCTCATCGGGCGTCCAGGTGTGGAAAAGACCTTCGACGCCCTTGCCGTCGGCATCGGGGGAGTCGGCGTCTTCGGCCGAGTACCAGCCGCCGTCGGGATGCTGCAGCGTTGTGAGCACGTACCCAATGGTCTCGATCAGGACCTGACGCCACTGCGGCTGGCCGAGCACAATGAAGGCGTGGAGGTAGGTCCGCACAAGTAGGGCCTGGTCCGGCAGCATCTTCTCGAAATGCGGCGTGAGCCATTCGCGGTCGGTCGAATAGCGGGCGAACCCGCCACCGATGTGGTCGTACATGCCGCCTGAGCACATGGCGTCAAGGGTGGTGACGATGATGTTCTTGGCGGCGTCGGCGCCGTTGGACATGTAGGCGCGGAGCATGAGTTCGAGGTTGAACGTCGACGGGAACTTCGGGGCCTTGCCGAATCCGCCCCATTCGGGGTCAAATGCCTTGCCGAGCCCTTGCACTGCGTTGTTGAGCTGCTCGACATCAGGGATTTCCGTACCTGCAGACAGTTCGGCGGTGCGATTGACGGCCGTCATCAACTGTCCGATGTTCTTGCGGACGTCGTCGGGCCGCTCGGTATAGACCTCGGTGATTGAGGTCAGCAGTTGCAGGAACTGTTCCTTCGGGAAATAGGTGCCGCCATAGAAGGGCTCGCCGTCGGGGGTCATGAACACGGTCATTGGCCAGCCGCCGCGACCGGTCATGGCCTGCACAGCGTCCATATAGAGTTGGTCGACGTCAGGGCGTTCCTCGCGGTCGACCTTGACGTTGACGAATAGCTCGTTCATCTTCGTTGCGACGTCGGCGTCTTCGAAGCACTCGTGGGCCATCACGTGACACCAGTGGCACGACGAGTAGCCGACCGACAGCAACACGGGAACGTTGCGATCCTTTGCCTCAGCAAACGCCTCGGCTCCCCACGGGAACCAGTCGACTGGATTGTCTCGGTGTTGCCGCAGGTAGGGGGATGTCTCGTCGGCAAGCCGGTTCATGATCGGGAGGGTAACGCCGCAGGAACCGGCGATGCGAAGGCGGAACTCGCTTACACGCCGGTTGCGTGAAAGCCACCGTCGCAGTGGACGATTTCGCCAGTGGTCTTCGGGAACCAATCAGACAACATGGCGCAGACAGTGCGCGCAACGGGCTCGGAGTCGTTGACGTCCCAGCCCAGGGGAGCGCGGTCATCCCAGACGTCTTCGAACTTGGCGAAGCCTGGAATCGACTTGGCGGCCATGGTGCGGATCGGGCCGGCGGCAACGAGATTGCAGCGAATGCCCTGCGGCCCGAGCTCTTTGGCGAGGTAGCGCGACAGGCTCTGCAGTGCCGACTTAGCGACGCCCATCCAGTTGTAGGCGGGCCAGGCGACCGAGTTGTCAAAGTCGAGGCCGACGATCGAGCCGCCCGGCTGCATCAGCGGGACGAACGCGTCGGCGAGGGCCTTGAGCGAATAGGTCGAGACATGCATCGCGACGGCGACGTCGTCCCAGGGGGCACTCATGAAGTCATCGCCGAGGCAGGACGCTGGAGCGAAACCGACAGCGTGGAGCACACCGTCGACGCGACCCCATTTTGCTGCCAGCGATTCACGAACAGCGACACCGTGCTCGGGCACGGTGACGTCGAGCTCGAATACTTCGATGTCGGAACCGTCCGGGTTTGTGCCGAGCTTGCGGGCGGTGCGCTGAGTCAGGCGCAGTGCCCGCCCGGCGCCGGTGAGGACAATGTTCGCGCCCTGTTCCTGAGCGATCTTCGCCACGCCGAAGGCGAGTGACGCATCCGTGAGGACGCCGGTGATCACGATGTTTTTTCCGTCGAGCAGACCCATGAGCCGAAACGTAGCCGCTGGAGCGCCCTGATTTTGTGTGAGCGATAGGCGCGTCGGTTGCCGGAATCGCTCACACAAAACGGGGCCGAGCGGTTTGTGTGAGCTGAAACGGCGTCGGTTGCCGCAATCGCTCACACAAAACGGGGCCGAGTCGGATGCCGGAATAGCTCACATCCAAGCCAAAACCAGGCCGCGTCGTGTTAGTGAGCTGTGACTCGCGCCCGGTGGGCGATGGGGTGATGCAGCGATGTGGCACGCTGACCCCGTGACATCAAAGGGAATGAAACAAGGCACTGCGAGCGTTGAGCGATGACGATGCAACTTTTCGACACAGCACGCCGCGAAATCGTTCCCTTCGAACCTGGCGAGAACGTTTTGATGTACACATGCGGCATCACGCCGTACGACGCGACCCATCTCGGCCACGCCGCCACATTTATCGCGTATGACATGCTGCAACGCAGGCTGATTGACAAGGGCCACACCGTCAAGTGCGTCCGTAACGTCACTGACGTCGACGACCCGTTGTTCGCCAAAGCCCGCGAACTCGGCGTGCATTACCTCGACCTTGCCGCATCTGAGGAGGCTCGGTTCGAGCGCGACATGGAGGCGCTCAATGCGTTGCCCGTCGCATCGAGCCCGCGAGCGTCGTCTGCTATCCCCGACATCCGCGGTTTCATCGGCATGGTGCTCGACCGGGGTTTTGCCTACGAAGCTGGCGGCTCGGTGTACTTCGACGTGTCAAAGGTTGACTCGTTCGGCTCGATGAGCGGCTACTCCGAAGAGCAGATGCTCGCCTACGCCAAAGACCGCGGCGGCAACATCAACGACCCAAACAAGAGATCACCGCTCGACTTTGTTCTGTGGCATCCCTCGGCATCTGACGAGCCGGCGTGGGACACGATGTGGGGAGCAGGCCGCCCAGGCTGGCACATCGAGTGTTCTGCTCTTGCGCTGCGCGAGCTCGGCACGACGATTGACCTGCACGGCGGCGGCGCCGACTTGATCTTTCCGCATCACGAGTGCGAGAAGGCGCAGTCTGAAGCAGCGACCGGCGAGCAATTCGTCAACCACTGGATGCATACGGCACTCATCTCGATGGACGGCCAGAAAATGTCGAAGAGCCTTGGCAACCTCGTGTTTGTCGATGCGCTGCGGAAGGAGTACGACCCACGCTCGATTCGCCTGGCGATCATCGAGCACAACTACCGGGTCGAATGGGAATGGGACGACAAGCTGATGCCGCGTAACAAGGCGCGCCTCGAATCGTGGCTCGACAACGATGGAACGAACCTCGCACTGCTCGACATGGTGCGGGAGCGCCTCGACGACGACCTCGACACGCCGGGTGCGCTTGCTGCGATCGACGCCGCTGCAGCATCGGGTCATGGTGTTCGTGAGGCAGCAGAATTGCTCGGCGTCAACTTCGAGTAACTCTCGTGGATGGTGAGTGGCAAGCCGTACCCACTGCACGGAACTTGGTAACGGACGTGATGTGAGCAGTGCTGTACGGCAAATTGGTCGAGGCGTCTCACCTCTGCATCCGCAGTGTCCTAATGTTCATTGCCATGAGTGATGGCCCAGGAGCGGGCAACCTGCAACGCCGGGTGCGCAAGATTGGCGCTCCTGTCGTGTCCAAATTGTGGGATATCAAGCTCAGTGGCTATGAACGCCTCCCGACCGACGGGCCGGCGATCCTCTGTCCAAATCACATTTCATTCCTCGACTCGGCGTTCTTGGCGTTTACTCTTCCGCGCAACATTTCGTTCGTTGGCAAGGCCGAATACATGGACTCTTGGAAGACCAAGTTTCTGTTTCCGGCGATGGGCATGATTCCCATCGACCGCTCGGGCGGATCAGCGAGCAACGCTGCGCTCGACGCAGCCGAACAAGTACTCGATCGCGGCGAGTTGTTTGGGATCTATCCAGAAGGCACTCGAAGCCGCGACGGCAGCCTCGGCAAGGGCCGGACCGGCGCAGCGCGGTTGGCAATGAAGGTCGGCTGTCCGATCTACCCGGTGGGCATTGTTGGAACCGACGAAATCCAGCCGCCCGATGCCAAGCTCCCCAAGCTGCGCAGGACCGCCGAAATCAAGATCGGTCGCCCGATCAAACCCGAGCGGTACATGAATCGCGGCGCCGAGCACATGGCATGGCGTTCGATGATCGATGAGGTTATGTTCGAGGTGCGAGAACTTTCGGGTCAGACCTACGTCAACCACTATCACGGCCAGACCGCCGAGTCCGAGCCGACCGTTGCTGCCCGAGTGGGCCATATCGCCGACGCTGCCAACCGGTTTGAACAGCAGCAGGTCGACGAAGCGCGAATCGCGCTCGTTGCAAAGGGCTGAGTATTGGTTCACGAGAAGGGGGCAATCCGCAACCGTTCGCCGGACATCGGACCATCGCTTCTATCCTGGGCAGTTCATGTCGAACATCACGATCTCGCTTCCTGACGGAACGACGCGCGAACTGCCCGAAGGCTCAACCGCCCTCGATCTCGCTGCGTCGATTAGTTCGGGCCTCCGCAAGGCTGCTGTGGCCGCAACGATTGCCGGGCACGAGACCGATCTGACCACCACGCTGACTGATGGCGATGTGGTGTCGATCATTACGAACGACACCGACGCGGGCCGCCACGTTGTACGGCACTCGACGGCGCACGTCTTAGCGCAGGCCGTGACAGCGCTGTATCCGGGCGCCAAGTTCACGATTGGCCCAGCAATCGAGAACGGCTTCTATTACGACTTTGATTTGCCCGACGGTAAGACATTCAACGACGACGATCTCGCAGTCATCGAGAAGCAGATGAAGGAAATCGTCAAGCAAAATCAGCCGTTCACGCGGTCCGAACACACGATGGCGCAAGCAAAGGAACTTTTTGCCGACCAGCCGTACAAGGTCGAGATCATCGAGCGCGTCGAGTCGATTCAGCAAGATGGCGGCGCAGCCGACTCGCAAGACGCTGGCGAAGTCAGTGGTGGAGGCGTGATCAGCGCCTACCGCAACACCGACGAGTTCGTCGACATGTGTGTCGGCCCCCACGTGCCCAGCACCGGCAAGCTTCCCTTCTTCAAGCTGCAGCGGGTCTCTGGCTCGTACTGGCGTGGCAACGAGAAGGGCCCGCAGCTCCAACGTGTCTACGGCACGGCATGGGAGTCAAAGCAGGCGCTCGCCGAGCATCTCCACCAGCTTGAAGAGGCACTCAAGCGCGATCACCGCAAGATCGCTGTCGAACAAGATCTGCTGAGTTTCCCGAGCAAGCTCGGTGGCGGCCTTGCCGTGTGGCATCCGAAGGGCGCCATCATCCGCAAGCTGATGGAGGACTACAGCCGTCAGCGTCACGAGAACGGCGGCTACGACTTCGTCTACTCGCCGCACCTCGCAAACGCGAACCTCTTCGAGACCTCGGGCCACCTCGACTTCTACGCCGACGGGATGTATCCGCCGATGGAGATGGACAACGGCACGTACTACCCGAAGCCGATGAACTGCCCGATGCACTGTTTGATCTTCGACAGCCGTCAGCGCAGCTACCGCGAACTGCCGCTCCGCCTCTTTGAGCTGGGCACCGTCTACCGCTACGAGCGCGCCGGCACGCTGCACGGCCTCATGCGGATCCGTGGTTTCACACAGGACGACAGCCACATCTACTGCACCGAAGAGCAGCTCGCAGGAGAAGTTGCGGGCCTGCTCGACTTTGTGCTGTCTGTACTCCGTGCTTTTGGTTTCGAAGAATTTACGTTCAACCTGTCGACGCGTGACCCTGACAAGTCGGTCGGCACTGACGAGATCTGGGAGACGGCAACGACTGCGCTGCGCGAGGCGCTCGACTCTCACGGCCTTGAATACGCTGTCAAAGCGGGCGATGCAGCGTTCTATGGTCCTAAAATCGACATTGACGTTCGAGATGCCATTGGCCGTTCCTGGCAGCTGTCGACCATCCAGGCTGACTTCAATCTGCCCGAGCGGTTCGACCTCGAATACGTCGGCGACGACAACAATCGGCATCGGCCGATCATGTTGCACCGTGCCCTGATGGGATCGATCGAACGGTTTTTCGGCGTGCTCATCGAGCATTACGCCGGCAACTTCCCGACATGGCTCGCACCCATACAGGTTCGTGTGCTTCCCGTGTCTTCACCGCATGAGGAGTACGCCGCAGAAGTCGTTGCAGCACTCAAGGCCGCAGGAGCACGCGTCGACATGGTGGCAGCAGACGATGGCCTCGGCAAACGGATTCGCAACGGAAAAATAGAGAAGATTCCGTATGTGCTTGTCGTCGGTGACGACGATGTCGCTGCGCGCACAATCGGGGTGAATGTCCGCACCGATATGCAGGTTGAAGGGGCACCTGATGTCGAGCGTGACGTCCCACTCGACGGTTTTGTGGCTCGCTTCCAAGCTGAAGTGGCTGACGCCGAGACTGCTGCACTGCAGGCCTGATGCTCGAACGGATCTGGTCGGGGTGGCGCTCAAGCTACGTGGTTGGTGCCGGAGCGAACCCGGCAGTGGGCAGCGGGGTAGGCGACCCGAGTGTCTTCACACAGTTGCTCGAGTCTGGATTGCCAGACGATGAGACGCACATCGTGCATCGTGCAGAGCACGTCTTTTCGATCGTCAACATCCATCCGTACACGTCCGGTCATGTGCTTGTCTTGCCGTATCGCGAGGTGGCAGAAATTGAGCTGCTCACGCCCGAGGAGAGCGCGGAACTCTGGTCGGTCACGACAGAGGCGGCTGCGGTGGTGCGTGCGGAGTACCGGCCACACGGGATGAACATTGGGCTGAACGTGGGCCGTCCGGCTGGCGGGTCGATCCCCACCCATCTGCACATGCACGTTGTTCCGCGGTGGAATGGCGACTCAAACTTCATGTCGACGATCGCCAACGCACAGACGTTGCCCGAGGCGCTGGTCGTCACTGCGAGCCGTATTCGTACAGCCTGGAACGCGCATATTTCCTCAACCTGAGGTCGAAGATACTGGGTGTCACAGGTGGTCCGACCTCGGTGTGATGCTCGTAGGCTGGGCGGTGATGACCGACGACCAGATCGACGAGCTGCCTGACGACTTGAACCCGGCGGGGTTTGTCGGCGCCTATCTCTTTCCCGACAACAGCCGCCGGCGCTGGCCCGGAGCGATGTACCTCGGCCTGGCAGCTATCGCCGTGATCGTCTACTTCCTGGCCACCGACGCTGCTGTTGTGAACACGGGCTGGCTCGTCGGCGCTGCGGTGCTCGGCGCTGTCGGAATTTTCTCGATCACGAGTGGCTGGCAGATGAGTATTGACGAAAAGCAAGCACTTGTAGCAGCCCAGGGTGCGGTCGGGTTTGCCGTTGGACATGCCTCGGCCCAGCAGGTCTGGCGTGGGGTTCGGAGCCGTCCGACATGGCGCGTGCTGTGCTACTCCGCCGAAGAACCTCCCGTTCAGCGCGGCTTGGTTCTGGTCGATGCTGTTGATGGACAAATCCTGCAGCATCTCATCGAGGAGAACGACGAGACCGAGTAGGGTTGTCACAACATGTTTGACGGCACTTTCAGAAAGCCGGTCGACAGAGCGGTACGGCCGATCGGCGCACTTCTGCGCAAGACTCGCCTCACCCCCGACCATCTCACCATCGTGGGCCTGCTGGTCGGCATTGCAGCGGCAGTTGCCATTGGCTTCGGCCGTCTCTGGGTCGGCCTCGCCCTCGTGATTCTCGCTGCGCTGCCTGACCTCCTCGACGGGGCATTGGCCAAAGCCTCAGGAACGTCCAGCCAACGCGGTGCCTTCTTCGACTCGACGGTCGACCGCGTCACCGACTCGCTGCTGCTCGGTGGTATCGGCTGGCATTTTGCCCTCACCGAAGATTCCCGGATGGTGCTGCTTCCGTTTGCCGTGGCGTCGATTGCCTCGGTCATCAGCTACCAGCGGGCCAAGGCAGAGTCGCTCGGAATCGAAGCCAAGGGCGGCTTGATGGAGCGCGCCGAGCGGATCATTGCGCTCCTCATCGGCCTCGCCTTCAACGTTTTACTCATTCCGATTCTCTGGATCATGCTGGTGCTCACCTCGATCACGGCGCTTCAGCGATTTTGGAAAGTGTGGAATGCAGCTGATGTCGCGCCGGTCACGGCCGCTCGGATCGAGATGCGTCGCTCACGTCGGCAGAGCCGCCGAGTCGCTCGAACAGCGCTTCGCCGAACCAGTATCCCGCGCCGCAAGCCGTGACAAGCCGAGCAACGACACCTGTGGCAGGGCGCAACGCCGCGTGAGCGACGACCGGGGTTCGACCGCTTCGTACAGTCCGAGTTGGAGCGACCTCGCCGATCCGCGCTGGCATGTCGATCGGATCGCCAACCGCGTGACGACGAACTCCTACAAGGCTGGTGCGCTCGCAGCACGACTCCTGCCGAGGGTTGTTGCCGCTGGGCTCGCCACCCCTGCTGGCTGGGGCGCCACCATTTCGAGCCCAGAACGCCGGGCCATGATCGAGCGGCATCTCCAACGGGTCGACCCCACGTTGCGGGGTTTACGGCTCCGTCGAGCTGTCCAGGAGTCGTTCGACTCCTATGCCCGCTACTGGATCGAGAGCTTTCGGCTGCCGGCCATGTCGAAACGTGCGGTGGCCCGATCGTTCCGAGAAGACGGCTATCAGCACCTCCTGACGGCGCTCGATGCGGGAAAGGGTGCGATCATCGCATTGCCTCATCTGGGCGGTTGGGAATGGGCTGGCCGCTGGATTGCCGACCAGGGGCATCCGATCACCGTGGTCGTGGAGCGACTCGACCCTCCTGAGTTGTTCGACTGGTTTGTCGAATTGCGGTCCAAGCTCGGGATGACCGTCGTCCCGGTTGGCCCCGACGCAGGCAAGGCGGTCATCCGGGCGCTCAACAACAACCACGTCGTGTGTCTGTTGTCTGATCGTGACATTCAAGGTGGCGGCCCCGAAGTTGAGTTTTTCGGCGAGCGCACCACCTTGCCAGGTGGGGCAGCAACTGTTGCCTTGCGTACCGGAGCGCCGATCCTCCCGACCGGCATCTACTTCACAGACAGATTTGATGGTCACCTGGGGTATGTCCGTCCGCCGATTCCGGTTGAGCGGCAGGCAAAACGACTTCGTGATGACGTCCAGCGGATCACTCAGCTGATCGCTCAAGAACTGGAAGTCCTGATTCGGCGAGCCCCATCACAATGGCACCTGTTCCAACCGAACTGGCCAAGCGACCCGGGTTATGGGCAGGACTCCAGGTAGACGTTTGTTCGAGCACGGAGCCCCAGCCTGGCAACGAGTCGCCCACGTCGGTGATGACCCGGCAGGCTCGTCAGATATCGGAATGGTGCGCCGCAGTCGGCTAGACATGCCTCGGTGAGTAGTGCCCACGACACCGACACCCCCCCGATGCGCATCGGGATCGTGTGCCCGTACAGCCTGACCATCCCGGGTGGAGTGCAGATGCAGGTGCTCGCCATCGCAAGGGAGTTGCGCTCCCGCGGGCACGAGGCGCGGGTGCTCGGCCCGTGTGATGGGCCGCCACCAGAGAGCTTTGTCACGCCGCTCGGCAACTCGTTGCCGCTTGCGGCCAACGGCTCGATCGCTCCGCTCGCACCCGACCTGCCAGCAGCATTGCGAACGATGCGTGCACTGACTGACGAGGCCTTCGACATCATCCACGTCCATGAACCGTTGGCACCAGGGCCGACGCTCACATCAGTCCTGTTCCATCCTGCGCCAATCGTTGCGACGTTTCACGCGGCGGGTTCGTCAACCAGTTACCGACTCCTGAACCGTGCGCTCAGCCGGATTATCAAGCGCATTGACCACAAGGTCGTCGTGTCAAAAGACGCGCTCGCACTGGTGCAGTCGCATCTTGGCGGCGACTACGAGGTGTTGTTCAATGGCGTCAACATCGAAGAATTGCAGGCGTTTGAGCCGCACCAGTACGACCGCCCGAGCGTGTTCTTTTGCGGGCGTCACGAAGATCGCAAGGGTCTACGGGTCCTGATCGATGCATTCGAGCAACTCGGAGACAACGTCGACCTGTGGATTGCGGGGGAGGGGCCCGACACTGCGGCGCTCCAAGCCCAAACCAAAGGAGACCCGCGCATCCACTGGCTCGGCCGTGTGACCGACGAGGACAAGATTGCCCGGCTCCGTGGCGCCGATGTGTTCTGCGCACCCTCACTCGGTGGCGAATCGTTCGGCGTGGTACTTATCGAATCAATGGCAGCCGGGACGACCGTGGTGGCGAGCGGATTGGACGGATATCGGAACGTCGCCACCCACGAGGAGAATGCGCTGTTGGCCGAACCGGGCGACGCAGGAGCACTAGCAGCTGCCATCCAGCGCGCGCTCGACGACGATAATTTGACCGAGCGCCTCCGTGCGCACGGGTCGCTTCGGGCCCTCGACTTCTCGATGTCGACGCTGGTCGACCACTACATCCGGATTTACCGCAACCTGATTGCCTGACTGTCGGAGCGCCATCGGTTCTGAAAAATGGCCGGTGGGGAATCCCACTTCCACCGCATCGATCGGTCGTACACTGCGCGCATGGTCATCCTTGTCATCGTCATTGCTGTCTTGGTCCTGGCGTTGGTCATCGGTGCCTACAACGGGCTGATCCGTCGCCGCAACCAGATCGAGAACGCTTGGTCCCAGATCGATGTGCAGCTCAAGCGACGCCTCGATGTGATCCCCAACCTCGTCGAAACTGTCAAGGGATATGCCGCTCACGAGCGCGAAACCCTCGAAGGGGTGATCAACGCCAGGAATGCAGCACTTGCCGCACCCGACACCCCGGACGGCCAGGCTGGCGCCAACAACATGCTGACTGGTGCGCTCGGAAAGCTCTTCGCACTTGGCGAGGCGTACCCCGACCTGAAAGCCAACCAGAACTTTCTGCAACTGCAAGAAGAACTGACTGCGACCGAAGGCCGTGTCGCCTATTCGCGCCAGTTCTACAACGACAGCGTGCTCGACTACAACAATAAGCTTGAGCAGATCCCGACCGTGTTCTTTGCCACAGCGATGAAGTTCGATCGTCGCGAGTATTTCCAGGCCGAAGAGGCCGCCCGGACAGTTCCGTCCATCGAGTTCTGATCAGTCGACTGCACCACATCACCTCATGTTTGAACTGATCCGATCGAACAAACGCCGAAGCGTCGCCCTCGTTGCATGCTTCATGCTCTTCATCGTGCTCATCGGCGCCGCCATTGGTGCGCTTGTCGGCAATGGCATTGCCTGCACACTGGTTGCCCTGGCTTTCAGCGGCAGCGTTGCCTTCTACTCGTACTGGCGAGCCGACAAGATCGCGCTGAAGATCAGCCGAGCCGAGCCGGCCTCAAAAATCGAATACCAACGGCTCCACAACATCGTTGAAGGTCTCTGTATTGCCGCAGGCCTGCCGAAGCCTGGCGTGTATGTCATCCACGACCCAGCACCGAACGCCTTTGCCACGGGCCGCAATCCAGAACACGCAGCGATCGCAGTCACGAGCGGTCTCCTCGAAAAGCTCAATCGGGTCGAACTCGAAGGAGTCGTCGCACACGAACTCGGCCACATCAAGAACTATGACATCCTCGTGTCGACGCTCGCGGTCACGATGGTCGGCGCCATCGCCCTCCTCGCCGACGGTGCCATCCGCCTGATGTGGTGGAACGGTGGGCGCGTGTCACGATCAGGAGACCGTTCGAACGGCAGTAACCCACTGGCCTACGCCGGGTTTGCTTTACTTATCATGTCGCCGCTCATCGCCAAAGCCATGCAGGCCGCGATCTCGCGGCGCCGCGAGGCGCTCGCCGACGTCACGGCGTGTCAGCTGACTCGGTATCCGCCAGGTCTGATCTCGGCGCTGGAAAAGCTGCAGGAAGACACCACAGTGACGCACAGTGCTTCGATGGCTACGGCACACTTATGGATCGAGCAGCCGATGAGCGGAGTCGGCGACAATGGCAAGCTCGGTGGTATCCACAAAATGTTCGACACGCACCCGCCGCTTGACGAACGCATAGCACTCCTGAGAGAACTCTGATGACCAACTCGAAGTATCTGGCAGGCGCTGCGGCGCTGGCCCTGGTTGCCGCTGCATGTAGCGGTGGAAGCTCCCCAGAAGCCACGATCACCACGGTGACCAGTGCGACGACTGCTGTCTCGGAAACAACAACCACGAGCACCGCGCCATCGAGTACCACGAGCACCATTTCGGTGCCCAGCACGACGCTCGCTCCTGACGTGGCGCGTCAGCCGCTGACCGGTGTGCCCGTTGAGAGCGAGGCCGACATCACCGATCGTGCCGCGCTCGCCGTCAAGATCGACAACCAGGCGGCCGCCCGGCGCAACCACTCCGGTCTCGCCGTTGCCGATCTCGTCTTTGAAGAAAAGGTCGAGGGCGGCGTCACTCGCTTCGCAGCGGTGTTCCACTCACAAGACGCCGACCCGGTCGGTCCGATCCGGTCGGGTCGCGAACAGGATGTCAACCTTCTGAGTTCGCTGAACGAACCGCTCTTCGGTTGGAGTGGCGGCAACCCGGGCGTCACGCGTCTTGTCCGGGCCTCGTTCCTCGTCGACGTCGGAGCGCCTCTCAACTTCGGCAGCTACTACCGCGGCCCGGGAAGTGCTCCACACAACCTGTACTCCGACACGGCGTCTCTGTACGCGTTGACGCCGGAAGATCATCCCGGCGCGCCGCCGCGCCAGTTTGAGTTCCTCGACGACGGCAAGGTCTTCTCGGGTGACGCCGCCAAGAAGGTGTCGTTCAGGATTGGGAGCATCGACATCATGTGGGACTGGAACGCCGACGAAGGGCGCTACGAGCGCTCCCAAGAGGGCAGCAAGCACGTCGACAAAACTTATGGTCAGATCGGTGCGCAGAACGTCATCGTGCTCGCCGTCGACTACCGCCAAAGTTCCATCGACTCGCAGGCTCCCGAGGCAGTCACGTTGGGCGGAGGTCAGGCAACCGTGTTCAGTAACGGTGAGGTCATTACGGGACGCTGGCAGAAAGACCTCGCTATTTACAACTTCGTCTTGACCGATAATAACGGTGATCCGATCAAGTTGACGCCGGGTCAGACCTGGATCGAACTCGTCGAAGTGGGAACGTCGGGCGACCCGGCCGACCTGACGATCGAGTAGCCGCGCCTCCGTTGAGGGCGTTTTGACACGGGTGTCAGCGGCACCCCTGAGAATGCGATACACGATCGGGCAAGAATCGGCCCGATGAAAGTACGATGGTCGTCATGAGCGCTGAGAGCACTGGAACATTCACCGTCAAACGTGGCTTGGCAGAAATGATGAAGGGCGGCGTCATCATGGACGTCGTGAATGCCGAGCAAGCCAAGATTGCCGAAGATGCTGGCGCAGTCGCCGTCATGGCGCTTGAGCGGGTGCCCGCCGACATTCGCAAAGACGGCGGCGTCGCCCGCATGTCTGACCCCGAGATGATCATTGGTATTCAGGCGGTCTGTTCGATCCCAGTTATGGCTAAGGCGCGCATCGGCCATTTCGTCGAGGCGCAGATCCTGCAGTCACTTGGCGTCGACTTCATTGACGAATCCGAAGTACTCACCCCAGCCGACGAGGCGTACCACATCGACAAGATGGCGTTCGACGTCCCGTTCGTGTGTGGCGCGACCAACCTCGGCGAGGCACTGCGCCGCATCTCCGAAGGGGCGGCAATGATCCGCTCGAAGGGCGAAGCCGGCACCGGCAACGTCGTTGAAGCCGTTCGCCACCTCCGTTCGATCATCGGTGACATGAAGCGCATCACGCAGGCCGACGAAGCCGAACTTTTCGGTTGGGCCAAGCAGTTGCAAGCACCACTGTCGCTCATCCAGGAGATCGCCAAGACCGGCACACTGCCGGTGCCGTTGTTTTGCGCTGGCGGCCTCGCCACTCCGGCAGACGCGGCACTCGCCATGCAGTTGGGTGCCGACGCAGTGTTCGTTGGTTCGGGCATCTTCAAGTCCGACGATCCGTCGCCGCGTGCCAAGGCCATCGTCGAAGCGACGACGCATTACATGGATGCCGACATTTTGGCGAAGGTCAGCCGTGGCCTTGGTGCGCCGATGACCGGTATCGGCATGGACGAGATCAGCGTCAAGTACGCCGAACGCGGTTGGTAGCCCGACCCGTCATCGGCGTCCTCGCATTGCAGGGCGCCTTTATGAAGCACCAGTTGCGGCTCAGGGCACTCGGTGTCACTGCGCCGCTCGTTACAACGCCCGAGCAACTCGTTGGGATCGACGCGCTCGTTTTGCCCGGCGGTGAGAGTACGACAATGTCGATGCTCCTCGACACGAGCGGCCTACGCGATCCGATTGGCGAGCGGTTGGCTGACGGCATGAGTGTCTTCGGCACGTGCGCCGGAATGATTCTGTGTGCGACCGAGGTGCTCGACGGCAGGCCCGACCAGCGAGGCTTCTCGCTCATCGACATGACCGTTCGGCGGAACGGCTACGGCCGCCAACTCGACAGCTTCGCGACCAACCTCTCAGTCGACGGCTTCGACGACGACTTCTACGCAGTGTTTATCCGCGCTCCATATGTCGAGCGAGTGGGCCCCGACGTCGAAGTGCTTGCAGTCCACGACGACATTCCTGTTCTCGCTCGCAACGGACGTTGTACGGTGGCGTCGTTCCATCCCGAACTCACTGACGACACTCGGCTCCACGCAGCGTTCATCGCGACCTTGTGACAACCGAACAACAGAACGACACCTGACGATCAACCCGCCGAGTTCATTGCTCTGGCAGAGAGAGAGCTGACATGTCCGGCCATTCCAAATGGGCAACGATCAAGCATAAGAAGGGTGCGACCGACGCGAAGCGCGGGAAGCTCTTCAACAAGCTGGCCCGCCAGATCGAAGTCGCAGCCAAGGGTGGCGGTGACGTGGATATGAACCCCACGCTGCGTACATCGGTCCAAAAGGCCAAGGGCGCACAGATGACAAACGACGCCATCGATCGCGCGATTAAGCGGGGAACGGGTGATGCCGACGGCGCCGTGTACGAAAGCATCATGTACGAGGGCTACGCGCACGGAGGTGTCGCGCTGATGATTGATGTGCTGACCGACAACCGCAACCGGTCGGGCGCCGACATCCGCCAGATCTTCAGCAAGCTCGGTGGCTCGATGGCCGAACCGGGCGCAGTCGGTTGGCAGTTTGCCCGCAAGGGGGTGATCATCATTGAAGGTGAAGGTGTCGACGAAGATGAACTGATGATGGCGGCGCTCGAAGCCGGGGCCGAAGACGTGAAACGTTTTGGCGATGGCTTCCAGGTCACCTGTGATCCGTCGCCGGTGTTCGACATCAAGACGAGCCTCGCGGCAGCTGGTTTCACGGTGCAGTCAGCCGACTCACCGATGCTGGCCGAGAACCTCGTCAAGGTCACTGACGTCAACGACGCCAAGGGTATTCTCGCCGTGATGGAGGCGCTCGAAGACAACGACGACGTACAGGACGTCTTTTCGAACTTCGACATGAGTGATGAACTCATCGAGCAGGCCGCAGAATGATCTGGCATTTGGACGTGTCTTCGTGAGTATCTCCATCGGCGATGCAGCACCCAATTTTACCCTGCCAGGAACTGGTGGCCAGGACTACTCGCTCAGCGACTTCGCCGGCCAGCCGGTCGTCCTCGTGTTTTATCCGGGTGATGACACGCCGGTGTGCACGAAGCAGCTCAACAGCTACAACAAAGACATCGAACAGTTCACCGAGATGGACGCGCAGGTCATCGGGATCTCGGCGCAAGACGTGTCGAGCCACGAAGGCTTCGCCAACAAGCACGGCTTCACGTTTCCGCTGCTGGCGGATGTTGACAAAGCCGTTGCCGGTGCCTACGGGACACTCGGCCCCATCGGGTTTCCGCGGCGCAGTGTGTTTATCATCGACAGAGATGGCGTTGTTCGCTACACCCACCGGGCGATGGCCGGGCTCACGTTCCGACCGGTCAGAGAACTCGTCGCAGAACTCGAGAAGCTTTCTCCCTAACTTCCCGAGACAACGCATCTGAGGTCATTGAGGATCACTCGATCTGATCGGTCGATCGGCTAGAGTGCGAACCTGTGTTCGCCAATAGTGTCGATTCCGTACGTGGCGTGACTTCACGAGTCCTTGGAATTGACCCAGGTCTGACCCGTTGCGGCTTTGCTGTGATTGATGGTCGCGGTCCGAACGCGGCAACTGCAGTGTCGATGGGGGTTATTCGAACGTCGCCGTCCGATCCGCTCCCAAAGCGGCTCGGTGAGCTACGTACCGAGTTCACTGCTCTGATTGCCGAGTTTCACCCCGATGTTGTTGCGGTCGAGCAGGTGTTTTTTCAGAACAACGTGCGCACCGCGATGAGCGTTGGTCAGGCAAGTGGCCTTGCGCTCGCCGAGGCAGCGCTTGCGGGGTGTGAGGTGCTGCAGTACACGCCCAACCAGGTTAAAGATGCCGTTGCCGGATGGGGCGGCGCCGGAAAGGAACAGGTGCAGAGAATGGTGCAACAGCGGCTCAGGCTGTCGTCATTGCCTCAGCCAGCCGATGCTGCTGATGCTGCAGCCATTGCGCTTTGTCACCTGGCGATGTCGCCAATCGGGCGTCAAATTCGTCATCTCAATGGTGACAGCATCCGCAGTCGGAAGAACTTGCCGCCGATCGGAGGTGCTCGATGATCGGCTCCTTGCGCGGCGAAGTACTCGAACGCAACCTCGACGGCACGGTGCTGCTTGAGGTTGCTGGTATCGGCTACATCGTGACCGTCTCGCAACGGGTGATCCCGGAACTTGAGCCAGGCAGCACCACATTTCTGCGGATCCATCACCATATTCGCGAAGACACGCAGACCCTCTTCGGATTTACATCGAAGGAAGACAAGGCAACCTTCCAGGTGCTGCTTGCAACACACGGTGTCGGCCCAGCGATGGCAATGTCAGTCTTGGCAACGCACCCGGCCGCTTCGCTGATCGACATCGTGGCAACCAACGACATCGCAGCGCTCCAACTGGTCCCCAAGGTTGGTAAAAAGACTGCTGAACGACTCATTGTCGAATTGAAGAATCGATTGTCCCTCGACATCCTCGACGGTGGACCGACGGTTGCTCGTGGCGGCGGGTCAAGTGTCGCCGATGTGCGTGAAGCGTTGGCTGGCCTGGGTTACGGCACCGAAGAAATCCGTGAGGTACTCCGCGAACTCCCGAGTAGCGCCGACTCTGCCACCCTGTTGCGTGACGCGCTGAAGACGCTGTCCAAGAACTGACGAACCAAGGTGTGCTCTCATGCGTGACGAATTCCTCGACCCTGGAGTCGGGCACTCGGAAAATATCGAAGAAGAAGAACTTGAAGCCGGTATCAGGCCGAAGGCACTCGACGAGTTTGTTGGCCAGGGCGAACTCAAAGAGCACCTGAAAATAGTTATGGAGGCAGCTCGCCGTCGCGAGCAAGCCGTCGATCATTTGTTGTTCGCAGGCCCGCCCGGCCTTGGCAAGACCACACTGGCCAGCATCGTCGCCGCTGAGATGGGCACCAAGATCCACGTCACATCGGGTCCTGCACTCGAACGAGCCGGTGATCTGGCAGCAATCTTGACGAAGCTCGAAGACGGCGATGTGCTGTTCATCGACGAGATCCACCGACTCAACCGTGCCGTCGAAGAGATCCTGTATCCTGCGATGGAAGATTTCCAGCTCGACATCGTCGTCGGTAAGGGCCCAGCAGCCTCCAGCATTCGGCTCATGATGCCGCCGTTCACGCTCGTCGGGGCCACCACCCGGACCGGCATGATCACTGGACCGCTGCGCGACCGGTTCGGCCTCGTCGCACGGCTCGACTACTACGACTCCGTCGAACTGCAGGCAATCGTCGAACGTGCTGCCGGCATTTTCGAGATCGAAATTGATTCCAAAGGGGCGTTCGAGATCGCCCGCCGATCTCGCGGCACACCGCGTATCGCCAACCGCCTACTGCGCCGTGTTCGGGACTTTGCCGAGGTGCGTGCTGACGGTGTGATCACCGCCGATGTAGCTGAGGCCGGTTTGATGTTGTTTGGCGTCGACAACCGCGGCCTCGACAAGGTCGACAGGGCGCTACTTACCGCGCTCTGCGGCCAATTCACCGGCGGGCCCGTTGGCCTGTCCACTCTGGCAATTAGCGTCGGCGAGCAGCCCGAGACCGTCGAAGACGTGTACGAGCCGTTCCTCATCACGCAGGGGATGATTGCCCGCACCCCTCGTGGCCGAGTTGCTCTCGCTGCGGCATACGACCACGTCGGTATTGCCGCACCCCGTAAAGTCACGAACGGTTCCCTCTTCAATTAATTGAGTCGAGAACGTCTGATCCCGAGTTGCCTACCTGAAAGTGAAGGAGGAACCGGCGGCGTGTCCGGTGTCGTACGGTCCGTAGCATCATCGCGTGCAGATGTCTGATTTTGACTATGTGTTGCCGGACGAGCGGATCGCTCAAACACCGATCGAACCGCGCGATTCGGCGCGGTTACTGGTTGCTGGAAACCCGGTTCGTCACCTGCTTGTCTCCGATCTACCCGACCTGTTGCTGCCCGGCGACCTACTCGTCGTCAACGAAACGCGTGTGATCCCTGCCCGCCTCCGGCTCCACCGAACCACCGGGGGAGCGGCCGAGGTCGTACTCCTCGAAGCAACCAACGGGGCGCGGACCGAATGGGAAGCACTGGTTCGACCAGGAAAGAAGCTCAGAATTGGTGAGGAACTCTTCGCCGGTGATGTGCCGCTGGTGCGGATCGGTGAACGCACCGCAGCGGGCGACACGTTCCACGTTGCATTGCTCGGGCCGACGGACGCCAGCGAGTCGCTCGAAACACTCGACACGTACGGCGAGATGCCGCTCCCGCCGTACATCACCGAGCGGCTCGACGACCCGGAGCGATACCAGACGATTTATGCGAACGAACCAGGGAGCGCCGCAGCACCGACCGCAGGCCTCCACTTCACACCCGAACTGTTCGAGCGGCTCGAAGCCCGTGGTGTGCGTCGAGCGACCGTCGAACTCGTCGTCGGACTCGACACGTTCCAGCCCATCAGCACAGACAACCCGCTCGACCATCCAATGCACACCGAGCGCTACCGCGTGCCGCCCGAAACCATGCAGCAGTGCATCGACACGCGGGCCGCAGGCGGCCGTGTGGTCGCCGTCGGGACCACCGCTGTCCGGGCGCTCGAGTCAGCCGCCAAGCTCAGCGAACTTTCAGGCCGAACGAATATTTTCATCCACGAGGGCTTCGACTGGCAGGTCGTCGACGTGTTGATGACGAACTTCCATCTCCCGAAGACCACGCTACTCATGATGATCGACGCCTTCGCCGGCCCGTGCTGGCGTGGCCTGTATGCAGAAGCGATCGAGCGGGAGTACCGATTCCTGAGCTTCGGCGACGCGATGCTGCTGCATCGGCTCGATAACGGATCGTGAAAGAACCGATGAGGGATCAGTAGGCATGGGGCTTCAGCCCCATTGTTTGAAACGCTGTATTAGTCGTTCAATTTGTCGCACTTACTCAGGTCTTTTTCGGCAAGTGGCTTGCCGTCGGGAGTCACATACATGACGTAGAGAACGACGTCAACGTCGACACCCGTGACACCTGAAAATTCAATGTCGATTGCTTCGCTCTCCTTCAGAGAGCATCTCGACACGGACCGCCGTGTTGGGTGAGGACGAGCACGACATGCGCAGATGGGGAGAGTCAGGGCACCGAGGGTTCACGCGCTGGACTGTAACCATGACGATAGTGATCTGAGCCCACGTGGATGAGACTCGAAAATCAATCTTCTCTGTGGAAGACGTGTGCCCAGGTCATTGATCGATCACAGATTCCGAGGCAGGCCCTTTTGTTCGCGATCAGTAGAGCCTGCGGGTAATGACTCGACCGAGGACTTGAGCGTTGGTATCGGCCATGACTTTCTGCACGGCCGGATCGGCGAAGTTGCTCGCCGAGGCTGTCATGAGTGAATCGAGTGAGTCGGTCCACGTCGCCACGGTTCCTGTGAACGGCGCCGGGCCGGATGCGATCGACTGCATCCAACTCAGTCCGTTCGCGCCATGCTGCATATGGCTCCAGTTCAGATCGATGTTCGCTTCCATCGTTGCATCGGAGACAGGTGCTCCAGCCATGTACAAGATGGTTCCGAACTCGCCGGATCGTGTACCCCGTTCTGCTTGAATGCGGAAAAGGTTTCGACGCTGGACCTGGACCTGGGCATCTCGCATGAGCGCCACAAGATCTGCGTCTTGGTAGATCCCTGCCTGGCCCGACATAGCAGCGTCGATCGAATCGAATTCAAAGGCGACGACGACCATGCCGGACATTTCTCCGCCCATAATTATCTGGCTGGCGGTCGACGACGTCGCTCCCAACGATTCCAGTCGCTCACCTGCCCACGTGGCACCAGCCTCACCGAATTTTTTAGCGTCGCCCATCGATGCGAGGACTGTGTAGATGTAGGGCATGCCAACCTCCAGGTTGAGTGAGTGGAGCGATCTATAACGCTCCGAATTAACGCTAACACATGTCGAAAAGTGAGGTTGCAGGACTCCGGTCATAACCCCGCCGTCAATGTCCGACGGAACGACGTTCCTGACCTTTCAGCCTGCACCCTGATGAGGTCACTTGCCCGCCTTCGACGCTGCTCGAACGCGCGAGTCGGTAGCGTCGTCGCCCTATGTACCTGGTGCAACTTGACGTCGAAGCCACACACGGCACGGCTCGCGTGGGCACTGCAAGCACGGCCCGCGGGACATATCAGACGCCGCTGTTCATGCCGGTCGGCACGCGAGGGGCGATCAAGCACCTCAGCGCTGCCGACTACGAACGGCTTGGTGCCGAAATCGTGCTCGGCAACACCTACCACCTAATGCTGCGGCCGGGTGCCGAACTCATTGCCAAGTTCGGTGGCCTCGGAAAGTTTTCCGGCTGGGATGGCCTGACGCTCACCGACTCGGGTGGGTTCCAGGTGTTCTCGCTCGACCCGAAAGTCGACGACGAAGGAGTCACCTTCAAAAGCACCTATGACGGATCAACTCATCGGTTCACGCCGGAGATCGCTGTCGATGTCCAGCAGCAACTCGGCGCGGACATTCAGATGGTGCTCGACGTATGCCCGCCATTACCAAGTCCGCCAGACGTGATCCGGTTGGCCTTGGAACGCACAAACGACTGGGCTCGTCGGGCCAAGGCTGCTCATACCCGTACGGACCAGTCGCTCTTCGGCATCGTGCAGGGTGGTATTAGCGAGACATTGCGTGCTGAGAGTGCGCAGCGCACGGTCGAGATTGGATTTGACGGCTATGGCATCGGCGGCCTCTCGGTCGGGGAGTCTCGCGAGGAGATGCTGCCGGCGCTGGCCGCAGCGATTGAGCACCTTCCCGCTGATCAGCCTCGCTATTTGATGGGGGTCGGCGACCCGGCCTCGCTTGTCGAGGCCGTGGCGCTCGGCGTCGATCAGTTCGACTGCGTGATGCAGACCCGCCTTGGCCGCCACGGCACGGCGCTCACCTCGACCGGCCGTTTCCAGGCGAAGGCTGCTCGCAACGCAGAACTTGACGAGCCGCTCGACACAGCGTGCCCGTGTGAAATCTGTGCCCGTCATAGCCGCGGCTACATTCGCCACCTGTTGCAGGTCGGCGAACCAACAGCATCCCGATTGTTGTCGATTCACAACGTGGCGTGGACAATCGACCTCATGCAGCGCATGCGAACTGCCATCGCAGACGGCACGTTCGATGTGCTTCGGAGCAATGTGCTCGAGGTCTGGGGCTGACAACTCCGACAACAACTCGGTAGACATGCCACGACATACCCATGTCGACGAGGTGGTGCCGATATAATCGTCGGCCGATATGTCTTCCACTCTTTCGACAACCATTTCTGCCAGCACTGAATCCGGTGGGAGTTCGATTCTTTCGTTCCTGTTCCTTCCGCTGATCCTCCTTGCCATGTATTTCCTGATGATCCGCCCGCAGCGGAAACGGATGCGTGAACAGCAGGATCTCCAGAAATCTGTCGAAGTCGGCCAGGACGTGGTCACCACGTCCGGTGTCTTTGGCACAATCACTGGCGAGGACGGGCCGAATCGTTTCTGGCTCGAGATCGACGACGATGTGCAAATCCGCATTGCCCGTGCCGCCATCCAGAACGTCGTTGACCTCGAGGATGAAGAAGCCGCTGTGGCCGACGATGTCGCCGTTCCAGATGCCGTTCCAGATGCCGTTCCAGATGCCGTTCCAGATGATGACTCAGTCGTCGGCGACGGCCCGGCCGATGCTGCAGCGTCGACCGAGGGCTGAACCGCTCAATGAAGCGTCGTCTCTGGTTCTCCCTCATCGCCACCGTGGTGGCCGTCATCGCAGCGCTCGCAGGCAACATCGCAACGAGCAACGAGCCGATCCTCGGTCTCGACCTGCAGGGTGGCCTGTCGGTCATCCTCGCGCCCGAAGATGGTGCGACCGGTGACGACCTACTCGTCGTTCGTGACCTTGTGCGGTCGTCGCTTGAGCGGAGTGGCGTCGCCGAACCCGACGTCCGCGTGCAGGGTTCGAACATCGTGGTTGACCTCCCGGGTGTAAAAGACAAGGAAGAGGCACTGCGCAGCGTCAGCGTCTCCGGCATCGTTGAGTTGCGATCCGTCGTGAACTTCACCGAGTGTGCCGCCTCGTCGACACCGACGGTCTCAACCGATGAGACCATTGCCGAAGGGCGTGTCCTCGGCAGCGACGGGACGATCACGGTCGACCAAGACCCAGCAGGCGAACCGACTCCCAACGTCGATGAAGAGGGCGCCTCCTTCTTGAACGATGAGGCCAAGACCAGCTTCCGCCGGTCGGCACCCGATCCTGATCCACCGATCGAAACCGTCGCACCTGCTGACGCCGAGGTTCCAGCCGACTCGGTTCCAGCCGACGTCACCGATGCGCCCATCGTCGAGGCGCCGCTCGATCTGACTCCAACGTTTACACCGTCGGTCACTGGCGCCGAGTTCCTCCCGACCCTTGACGGCAACGCACTCTGTGCTGGCCCGTCGCAGGCCAGCGGTGAAGTCTTCCAACGCGACAGCGCGTCGGTGCAGTTGGGCCAGTTCGGTGGGTTCAGCGTCTCGGTCGATCTTCGCGGCGATGGCGAAGCGAGCTGGAACGCTCTCGCTGGCCAGTGCTTCAACCGTCTGGCGAGCTGTCCGTCCACCGGCATCGACACCGACGGATCGGCCCGGCCGGGCCAGATCGCCATCGTCCTCGACGGCATCGTCCAATCGGCTCCGGTCGTGAACGTTCCGGTCTTCGACGGCTCCGTCTCGATCACCGGCAGCTTCACCCAGGACGAAGCCGATCAGCTGAGCGACGTGCTCAACCGTGGTGCCTTCCCCGTGCAAGTGACCCCGCAGGAAACCCGCACGGTTTCGGCATCGGCGGGTGGCGATTCGCTGCGGGCTGCCATCATCGCCGGCCTCATTGGCTTGGCATTGGTGCTCGCCTTCCTCGTCGCCTACTACCGCTGGCTCGCTCTCGTGATCATCTGCGGGCTGACAGTCTGGGCAATGGCCGTGTACAGCGCTGCGGCCTTCGTATCGGGTGCGACGAACTACGCGCTCAGCCTGGCGGGTGTGACCGGCATCATCGTGGCGATCGGCGTCACCGTCGACAGTTACGTCGTCTTCTTCGAACGCATGAAAGACGAGATCCGCAACGGCCGCACGCTCCGCAACGCGGCACCACGGAGCTTTAACAGCACGTGGCGCACCATCTGGTCGGCCGACCTCGTGTCGATCATCGGTGCACTGATCCTGTTCTCCCTCAGTGTCGGCTCGGTGCGTGGCTTCGCCCTGTATCTCGGCATTACGACGATCTGCGACCTCTTCGTGTGCTTCTTCTTCACCCGACCTGCGGTGTTGCTGATTGCTCGGAGCAAGTTCATGGTTGGCAAACGGGCCTTCGGGCTGGAAGTGGCGACATCATGAGCCGTGGTGACCAGATTGCATCATCCGGCCTTGGCCGACTCTTCCGCGGTCAAACCGCGGTCGACTTCTATGGGCGTCGTCGCATCGGCTTCATCGTTGCCATCGTCGTGCTCCTCGCAACAGTGGGCTCGATGTTCACGCGCGGGCTTGACCTCGGCCTCGACTTCGAAGGTGGTGACGCCTGGGATATCCCGGCAAGTCAAACCTTCGGTGTCGACGAAGCCAAGGCCGTGCTTGAAGACAACGGGGTGTCGACCAACGGTGCTCGTATTCAGCGCCGCTCATCCGATACGAACGATCTCATCACCGTCCAGATCGAAGAGGTGACACAGGCCAACGCCGAACAGATCACCACTGCGTTCGCGGAGGCTGCCGGTGTCGGGACCGACGAGGTCAACTTCTCGTTCACGAGCTCGACCTGGGGTGGCGAGATCACCGACAAGGCCGTCCGTGCTCTCATCATTTTCTTGATTGTCGTGTCGATCTTCATCTCGATCCGCTTCGAATGGCGAATGGCGATCGCAGCGCTTGTCGCAATGGCCCACGACGTCCTCGTTGTAGTCGGTGCATATTCGTTGTTCGGCTTCGAGGTCACACCGGGAACGGTGATTGCCTTCTTAACCATTCTTGGCTACTCGTTGTACGACACGATTGTCGTCTTCGACCGCGTGCGCGAGAACGAGGGCAAATACGCCGGCGTGCGCATGCCGTACGAGGACATCGTCAACATCTCGATGAACCAGGTCCTGATGCGCTCGATCAACACGAGTATTTCCTCGATCATCCCCGTCATTTCGCTGCTGCTCATCGGGTCGGGTCTACTCGGCGCTGTCACGTTGCGGGAGTTCGGGCTAGCACTACTGATCGGCATGATCTCAGGCATCTACTCCTCGGTCTTCGTCGCCACGCCGCTCCTTGCAGGGTTCAAGTCGAATGTCGGTCGCAAGGCCCGTCGTGAACGGCTCACGGGAGACAAGCTGCGGGCAGCGGTGATCGGCGGTGGTGTCACCGGACGTGTCGCAGCAACAGTAGGTAGCGCTGACGCCAGCAACACCACCAAACGTGGCAGTCATGATGACGATGTAAAGACGGCAGCAGTGCTCGAGCCCGTGGGTCGGCTGCTTACACATCCGCCACGGCCGCGCAAGAAGAAGCGTCGGTGAGCTCCGCGTGAAGGCGGATAACCTCACCGCATGACAGCCGATCACAGCTCCCTTCGGAGCTATGTACGCGATATCGCCGACTATCCGATCGAAGGGGTGACGTTTCGCGACATCACGCCGCTCCTTGGCAACGCAGCTGCCTTGGCTCAGGCTGTCAACGGCATGGTCGAACAGTTCGAGAGCGTCGAGATCGACCATGTGGTTGGCGTCGAGGCCCGCGGGTTCATCTTCGGTGCCGCAGTTGCGTATCGAGCGGGAGCAGGCTTCGTGCCGGTCCGCAAGGCTGGCAAACTTCCGTGGGCCGTCGTCCGCGAGGAGTACAGCCTCGAATACGGCAGCGACAAGCTGGAGATCCACCGTGACGCCATCCATCCTGGCGAGCGGATTCTGATTGTCGACGACGTGCTCGCCACAGGTGGTACTGCGGCAGCCACTGCCAAACTCGTGGAGGCATTGGGTGGCGTCGTCGCCGGCCTCTCGTTCCTCATCGAGATTGACGAACTCGGTGGCCGAGCAAGACTCGGTGACCGATCAGCGAAGGCATTGCTGCACTACTGATCATGGGGACGGCCGATCGAGTTCTGCCCTGGCGTCGCTCGCAGACCGCGGCGACCGCTATCGAACTCGCGCCGCTTCTTGCCGCCTATCGCCGTCGGCATCCGCGGGAACCGACCACGACGATCAACCGTGCGTTCCGGGTCGCTTCGGCGGCGCACGGTTCGCAACGACGGGGGAGTGGCGAGAGCTACATCAATCATCCGCTGGCGGTCGCTCAGATTGTCGCCGACATCGGTCTCGACGAAATCTCGATTGTCGCTGCGCTTCTCCACGATGCCGTCGAAGACACGGAGATCACGGTTGCTGACGTCGAGCGCGATTTCGGCGCCGACGTGGGAGCGATCGTTGACGGTGTCACGAAGCTCGAACGCATCCGTTTTGACAGCCGCGAAGAGCAGCAGGCCGCCACGATGCGCAAGATGCTCGTGGCGATGGCCAAAGACCTCCGGGTCCTCGTCATCAAGCTCGCTGACCGTCTTCACAACATGCGCACATTGGCCGGTATGCCGCTCGAGAAGCAGCATCGCATCGCGCAGGAGACCATCGACATCTACGCACCGCTGGCCCACCGCCTCGGCATGCAGGAGATGAAGCAGCAGCTCGAAGACTTGGCCTTTGCTTCGCTGCATCCGAAGCGATTTGCCGAACTCGATTATCTCGTCCGTAACCGGACACCCGAGCGCGACATGTACTTGGCCAAGGCCGTGGCCGAGGTGCGTGCCCGCCTCGCCGAGTTGGGTATTGATGCTGAAATAACGGGGCGCGGTAAACACCTCTGGGGCATCTACGAGAAGATGGTCGTGAAAAGTCGCGAGTTCGACGAGATCTTCGACCTCGTTGCCATCCGTGTGATCGTTCCGTCGATGAAGGATTGCTATGCGGCGCTCGGCTGTATTCACGGTCGATGGCGGCCAATTGTCGGTCGGTTCAAGGACTACATCGCAATGCCGAAGTTCAACCTCTATCAGAGCTTGCACACCACCGTGATCGGCCCCTCTGGCAAGCCAATCGAGGTCCAGATCCGAACCCACGAGATGCATCAGCGTGCCGAATGGGGCGTCGCTGCGCACTGGGCGTACAAGGAGAGGAGTGGGCTGCCCGAAGACATCGATTGGCTGAACCGCATCATTGATTGGCAGGAAGAGGTTTCAGATCCGGCGCAGTTCATGGAAAGCCTGAAGACCGACCTCGAACAAGACGAGGTCTATGTCTTTACTCCTAAGGGCCGAGTGATCACGCTGCCGGTCGGTTCGACCACCGTCGACTTCGCCTATGCGGTACACACCGAAGTCGGCCACGCTTGTATTGGTTCGAAGGTCAACGGGCGATTGGTGTCGCTCGACCACGTCGTGCAGAGTGGCGACAACATTGAGATCTTCACCTCGAAGGTCGAAACCGCTGGCCCGTCGCAAGACTGGTTGGCATTCGTCGCGTCCCCTCGGGCGCGTAACAAGATCCGTCAGTGGTTCAGTCGTGAACGCCGTCTGGATACCATTGAGGCAGGGCGAGACGATCTGACCGCCCAGTTCCGCCGAGAAGGCTTGTCGGTGCAACGCATCTGGAAGTCAGAGCAGCTGGCTGCGGTTGTTGAAGAGTTGAGTTACGTCGATCTCGACGCACTCCTGCAGGCCGTCGGCGAGCATCATGTGTCGCCGCAGAGCGTTGCGCAACGCATCGCTCGTCTCTTCGGGTCAGGCGACGACGCTGAGCAACCGCCGTCTACCGTCGGCGGTCCCCGCCGCCAACAGTCTGCTGACGGCGAGACCCGATTCGGTGTTCACGTCGAGGGGCTCGACGATGTACTGGTGCGGCTCGCCATCTGTTGCACCCCGGTACCGGGCGATTCGATCATTGGGTTCGTCACCCGTGGCCGCGGTGTGAGCGTGCATCGCAGCGATTGCGCCAACGCGGTATCTCTGATGGCTGAGCAGGCAACACGCCTGATCGACGTTGAGTGGGATGGCGAAGAGCGGTCGGACGCCACCTTCATCGCGGCCGTCGAGGTGGCCGCGTTCGACCGCTCGCGGTTACTCGTTGATGTCGCCATCGCGCTGTCTGAGCACAAGATCAATATCGTCTCATCGCAGACGCTCACGGGCACCGACCGCGTGGCCAAAATGCGTTTCGAATTCGAACTGGTCAATGCTGCGCACCTTGACTCGGTCTTACGCACGATCAAGAACATCGACTCGGTCTACGACGCGTACCGACTCAACCCCGGTAGCGCACCCCCCGCCCCCGCCGGATAGTACGGATGGGGTCAGGCCCCTTTCGCAACTCTGTCGGCACAGAGTTGCGAAAGGGGCCTGACCCCATCCGTAACTCTGAAACGCTTCCACACCTGGCCGTAGCGCACCGATAACCTGGGTAGCCGTGCCATCGTTCCAGACCAGCCCCGGTATGCGGGATATTCTTCCGCCCGAGAGCAGTCGTTGGCGTGCCTTCACACAGGTCTTTGCAGATGTTGTGGAAGCTGCCGGATATCAACAGCTGATCCCGCCGTTACTCGAGGACCTGGGCGTCTTCACCCGGATTGGTGACGCCACCGATGTCGTCACCAAAGAGATGTACGACTTCGTCGACAAGGGTGATCGTCGTGTGGCGTTGAGGCCAGAACAGACGGCAAGCGTGTGTCGCTCGTTTGCCCAGCACCGGCCCGTCACCCCGTGGAAGGTCTTCTACTCGGGGCCGAACTTCCGCTACGAGCGGCCACAGCGTGGCCGCTACCGGCAGTTCGACCAGGTCGGTATCGAAGTGCTCGGTGTTGATGATCCGATGCTCGACGTCGAGGTCATCGCGCTCGCATGGGAGTTCTACGAGCAGCTCGGCCTGCAGCAGGTCAGCCTGATCGTCAACAGCCTTGGTGAGCCCGACGATCGGTCTCATTACGTCGAGGCACTACGGACACACTTTGCAGCAGCCGGCGATGCTCTGACCGAACAGAGCCGCATCACGTTGGCCAAAAACCCGCTGCGTGTTCTCGACTCCAAGCGCGAACCCGACGCACCGTTCATCGCGTCGGCACCCCAGATCACCGATTTCTACAGCGACGAAGCAACGGCCCACTTCGACGCAGTGCAGGCCGGCCTTCGAGCCCTCGATATCCCGTTTACGCTCGAACCGAAACTGGTGCGCGGGCTCGACTACTACCGCCGCACCATCTTCGAGTTTCAGGGCGGCACCCTCGACTCCGCACAAAACGCCCTCGGCGGCGGCGGTCGCTACGACGGCCTTGTCGAAGCTCTCGGCGGTCCGGCTACGTCCGGCATCGGTTTCGCACTTGGCGTGGACCGCACGTTGTTGGCATGTGACGACGAGGGCGTGTTTGCTGCTGAGCCACGCGATCTTGACGCATTCGTCGTCGATGTTGTCGGTGGTATCGAAGCCGCCAAGCTCACTGCTGAACTGCGCCAAGCAGGTTTCGCGGCTGATCGCGGCTACGACAACCGCAGTATGAAGGCCCAGATGAAGCTGGCCAACCGCAGCAACGCCGCGGTGGCGGTCATCGTCGGCGAAGAAGAAGTCGACGCCAATACTGTGGTCGTCAAGCCGATGCGCAGCGGGGACCAACAGACCATCCCCCGATCCGAACTCATCGCTTATCTCTCAGGAAACCGGAACTTATGACTGAACCCTCCACCTCGATTCAGGCCACATCGATGCGTACGCATCTCTGTAGTGAGCTACGCGAGTCCGACATCGGCAGCGTCGTCAGCGTGTGTGGCTGGGTGGGTCGTCGCCGCGAGCATGGCGAACACCTCGCGTTCGTCGACCTGCGTGACCACTCGGGGATTATCCAGTGTGTCATCAACGACGATGTCGACGTTCGCAGCGAATACGTGCTCAAGATTACTGGCACCGTCCGTGTGCGCCCCGAGGGCACGGTCAACGACAACCTGCCGACTGGCAAGGTCGAGATCGGTGACTGCGAAGTCGAGATCCTACGCACCGCTACGCCACCGCCGTTCCCGATCGACGCACGCGCTGACGACGTCGACGAGAACATCCGCCTCAAGCACCGCTACCTCGACCTCCGCCGGGAGCGTATGCAGAAGAACTTGCGCCTCCGCTCGAAGATCAACGCTGCGGTCCGCAACGCCATGGACATCCAGGCATTCGTCGAAGTCGAGACGCCAATGCTCGTCCCGTCGACGCCGGAAGGCGCCCGAGAGTTCCTGGTGCCGTCTCGTAAAGAGCCCGGCTCGTTCTACGCACTGCCGCAGAGCCCGCAGCTCTTCAAGCAGCTGCTGATGGTCGCCGGCGTCGACCGTTATTACCAGATGGCACGTTGCCTGCGCGACGAAGACCTCCGCGCCGACCGTCAGTACGAGTTCATGCAAATGGACATGGAGATGAGCTTCGTCAACCAGGACGACGTGCTCAATGCAGTCTCAGAAGCTGTCCTCGCCGCCGCCGAGGCCGCCACGGGGGAGCGCCCGGCGCCAATCGAGCGGATCACCTGGCACGACGCCATGAACCGTTTCGGCAGCGACAAGCCCGACCTTCGTTTCGGAATGGAGCTCAAGGACCTGACGTCGGTGTTCGCAACTACCGAGTTCAAGGCGTTCGCAGGTGCCGGTGCGATCAAGGCGATCTTGGTCGACGGGGGAGCCGGCGACTATGGCCGCAACCAGCTCGACAAGCTCACCGACAAGGCAAAGTCGGCTGGCGCCAAGGGAATGGTGTGGCTCAAGTGCACCGACGAGGGCTTCGACTCACCTGTCGCAAAGTTCTTGTCCGATGACGAAGTCCGGGCCATGAAAGCAGCCATGGATGCCGTGACGGGTGACCTCATCTTGATTATCGCCGACCAGTGGGACACAACCTGCGAAGTGCTTGGCATGCTCCGTAACGAGATCGCTCGTCCGCCGGTGCATGAGGGGCCGTACCGCTACGTGTGGATCGTGGAATTCCCGCTGTTCGTCGGTCGTAACAAAGAGACGGGGCAGCCGAAGTCTGGTCACCACCCGTTCACGATGCCGCACCCGGATGATCTCGACAAGTTCGAGACCGACCCGATGTCGGTGCGTTCCATTGCGTATGACCTCGTGCTGAACGGCTGGGAGCTTGGCTCCGGTTCGATCAGAATCCACGAGCCAGAACTGCAGCGCAAGGTGTTCACCGCGCTCGGCATCTCTGACGAGGAAGCCGAGAAGAAGTTTGGCTTCTTCCTGAACCCGTTCGAGTACGGCGCGCCGCCGCATGGCGGGTTCGCCTTCGGCCTCGACCGTCTCGTTGCGATCCTTGCCGGCGAAGAGAACATTCGCGAGGTGATCGCCTTCCCGAAAACCCAGAGCGGTTCCGACCCGATGACCAACAGCCCGATCCCAGGAGATCCCAAGGCGATGGCTGAGCTGGGTCTGCGGGTCCTACCGCCCACCGACTGAGGCCGCCGCCGCACGGAGGGCTCGTCGTCCGACCACGTACCGAGCCAAAACGGGGATGCACACGGCGTGCTGAGTGTGGCGAGAGCGGCGCTAGCTTCGGCGTGTGCGCGACTTCACACCGATCGACCATCACCGTCGAGTGACGACGATACGGTCATTGCTCGCATCCGGAGAAATCGGCGTTGATGCGCTACTTTTCACCGACCTGGCCGACATCAGGTGGCTGACCGGCTTCACCGGGTCGAATGGCTGGGCCGTCGTCCGTTCGGGAACGACAACGCTTGGAACCGACACGCGCTACGGCGACCGGGCAGAGGCCGAAACACAGGGGAGTGGCGTCGAGATCGTGGTCCTCCAGAATCGTGGGGCATTGCAGGACGCCATGATCGAGGCTGCGGGGTCGGGCGAGGTTGCCCTCGACGGACGATCCGTCAGCCAAGCAGTGTGGTCGCGGCTGGCGGTTGACCTCACACTCGCGTCGGTCGACTCTCTCGTCGCAACGGCTCGAGAAACCAAGGATGCCGCTGAGATCGAACGGATCGAGGCCGCAGCCGGCGCAGCTGACGCCGCACTTGCTGAGGTCGAACCGATGCTGTTCGGCACGATCGATGAACCGGTCACAGAGGCTGATGTCCGCAACGAACTCGAATATCGGATGCGGCGTCATGGTGCAGACGACCGGAGCTACGACACGATTGTCGCGTCCGGGCCAGAGCATGCTGCTCGCCCGCACCACGAGGTCGGCGACCGCACGATCGTTGCAGGTGACACCGTCGTGATCGACGTCGGCGCACTCGTCGACGGCTATCACTCGGATATGACCCGATCGTACGTGATCGGTGAACCAACAGCACAGCAGCGTGAGATCTACGACCTGGTGCAGGGGTCCCAGACCGCCGGCCTCGAGGCATTGCGGAATGGCGTCACGGCGCCCGCAGTCGACAGCGCCTGCCGTGACGTGTTCGATGCAGCCGGCTACGGCGACTGGTATTTGCACGGAACCGGCCACGGTGTGGGCCTCGAGATCCACGAACCGCCGTTCCATTCTCAGGTCTCCGATGAGGTCATCCAGACCGGAAACGTGGTCACAATCGAGCCGGGCCTCTATCGTCAAGGGTTCGGAGGCATTCGCATCGAAGATCTCGTCGTCGTCACGAGCGATGGGCATCGAGTGCTGACGCATCATCCGAAGCAACCGTTCGCCAGCTGAACCATAATCGAAACCGAGATTCCCATGCCGCAGATTTCAGTGAATGACCTCAAGAACGGTGTCACCCTCGAACTCGAGAACGGGCTGTTCCAAGTCATCGAGTTCCAACACGTGAAGCCCGGCAAAGGTGGAGCGTTCGTTCGGACCAAGATCCGCAACGCTCGCACGGGCGCAGTTCTCGACAAGACTTTCAATGCCGGCATCAAGGTCGAGCAGGCGATCGTTGACCGTCAAGACATGCAGTATCTGTACGCCGACGGCGACGACTACGTGTTCATGAACACGAGCACGTACGACCAGATGAATGTGCCGCGCCCAGCGCTCGGTGATGCCGCCGACTACTTGGTCGAGCAGATGATCGCGCAAGTAGCGATGTATCAGGGCGAGATCATTGGTGTTGAGATCGCTGCATCGGTCGAGTTGACCGTAACGATTACCGAGCCGGGCCTGCAGGGCGACCGGTCCAGCGGCGGCACCAAGCCAGCAACACTCGAAACGGGCAAGGAAGTCAAGGTGCCGCTCTTCGTGAACATCGGTGAACGCATCAAGGTTGACACTCGCACCGGCGAGTACATGGCTCGCGCCTGATCGATCCACATGGCAGAAAACATGTCACGCCCGGACGAGCGTTCAGACTCTCGCGAGCGGGCTCTGTACCTCCTCTACGAAGCACATTCCAAAGGCATTAGTCCGAGTGACGCGCTCAGCATGCAAGTGCTTGAACCGGACGAGATGACGATCGAACTCGTGAAAGGCGTCGAAGCGAGTTCCGTGCAACTCGACGAGGCGATTGCCGGCAAGGCCAAGGGTTGGACCTTGGAGCGTATGCCGGTGCTCGACCTCAACGTGCTGCGTCTCGGAGCATTCGAGTTGAGCGAACGCCCTGAGGTTCCCGTGTCCGTCGTCCTTGACGAAGCCGTCACGCTGGCCAAGCGATTCTCGACCGATGACAGCGGCAAGTTCGTCAACGGCGTGCTTTCGGCCCTCGTTCCGTCGTTGCGTACCGAGCAGGCCTGACCCGCTGCGGCGGTCTTATGACGGAATGCTGCTGGGCGTTTTTGCGAGAATGAGTTCGTGACCGATCAGCCGACCCTCGGTGTGGAGATTGGAGCGCCCTTGGGGGCGAGTGATGAGGTCGAGTCAGGCGCGAATGGGCGACCGATCGATGCGCGTCGTCGCTCGCCGAACGAGTGGCTGAGTGACCGAACGGTGCCCCAGGTGCTGATCGTTCTGGCGGTGGCGCTGTACACCGCGTACTTCACGCAGCGCAGTCTCGACATCCATCATGGGCTCGGTACCGCGACGTACGACTCGGCGCTCTACGACCAGGGCATGTGGCTGCTGTCGCGTGGCCACGCCCCGTTCGTTACGCTGATGGGTCGGCACCTGTTTGGAGATCACACCTCATTTATCCTGCTGTTCCTCGTTCCGCTGTACTGGATTGCTCCGGGCGCGTGGATCATGTTTTTTGCCCAGTCGGCGGCGATCGGGGCTGGCGCGATTCCGCTGTTCCTGTACGGCCGCAAGCGCCTCGGGTCGGAGTGGATGGCGCTCGTCGGTGGGCTGGTGTACCTGGTCCATCCAGCGGTCGGTTGGACAAATCTCGAGAACTTTCATCCTGACGCATTCCTCGGCGTACTCGTCGGCTGTGCGATCTATGGGGCGCTCGAACGGAAATGGCGCGTGTACGGCGTTTTCGTGCTGTTGTCACTCATGGTGAAAGAGGATGTATCGCTGGTGATCGTTCCGCTCGGGATCTGGGTGGGGCTGCGCCGTGATCGTCGAATCGGCATGATCACGGTGGTCGGATCGATCTGGTTCATGTGTACGGCCATGTACGTCGTGATGCGGGGGCTGATCGGCGTGCCGACACGCAACGCGTGGCGGCTGCCGTTTAGTCAGAACGGCGACAGCACGTTCAGGGGAGCGGCCCGGCTCGTCGAGACTGCCGTCACGAACCCGAATGAGCTGGCTGATCATCTGCGTGCCGAAAATCGCCCGTGGTACATCTGGCAGATGACCACACCGTTCGCGCTGCTTTTCCTGCGGCTGCCGAGCGTGGCGCTGATCAGTGGCCTCGTGCTGTTCACCAACATCCTCAGCACCTTCTGGTACCAGTTTCAGGTTGAGTACCACTACAGCCTCATTGCGGTGCCGGCGTTGGCGATGGGCACGGTGTATGCAATCGGAGCGATTCGCGACCGACAGGATGTTCTGGCGATCCACGCTGGCGACCCGGCGACACAGGTGTTCGTGCCGACTCGGTTGCTCGCGATGGGAGCGCTTGCTGTGACTGCGGCTGTGACGTCGATGATGTGGGCGCCGGTGCCGTGGGGCCGGACGCAGCTCTATTACGGGCAACCCGACAACATCTATGCGACAACGATGCGCGACATCATCTCGGACATTCCCGATGACGCCCCTGTTGCAGCTCACTACCGAGTCACCCCGCACCTGGCCTACCGCACAGATATCTACCAATTCCCGAACCCGTTCCGGGTTGACCTCTACGGAGCCGACGAAACCATTGCCGGCACGCAGCTCGGTGATCGTGCTGATCGGATCGAGTTCGTGGTACTCCCGACGAGCGAAGACGAGAACCTTGCTGATGACTGGGCGCTCGTGTCGAGCGCATTCGACGAAGTCGACCGCAATGGAATCTGGATTCTCTATCGGCGTGATCGGTCCGTCGCGCTCCCGGGAAACCCTGTCATTCAGAGCTGAGCATGGTGGCCGGAAGCAGAGAATTTCACGGTTGTGTTTTCAGGGGTCGAGCTCAGTGATATCTTCAAGCTCCGAACCGTGAAGTGAGTCCAGTGAGGCTCACACGGAAAGGACAACATGACGAACACCCCCGACGAACAGTCGCCCGAGCCTGCCGGTAAGCAGGTACTGGGTCCGGACGACGTGCGACGAGCAATCACTCGGATGGCACACGAGATCATCGAGCGCAACCGTGGCCTTGCTGGTGTCGCACTGGTCGGCATCCAAACCGGAGGCGTCTGGGTCGCTGAACTTCTCGCCGCCGAGATCGCCCGTATCGAGCCGGACACCGACGGCGTGCGCCTCGGCTCGGTCGACGCCTCGCTCTACCGTGACGATATTGGGCTCCGCCCAGTCACGCCGGGCACCGTCAGTGACCTGACTTTTTCGGTCGAAGGGGCCACCGTGGTGCTCGTCGACGATGTGCTGTACACCGGCCGAACGGTGCGATCGGCGCTTGACGCGATTGGCGACTACGGTCGTCCGAAATCTGTTCAGCTCGCCGTGATCGTTGACCGAGGCCACCGCGAGTTGCCGATCCGCCCCGACTACGTGGGCAAGAACCTGCCGACCAGTTCCGAAGAGAGTGTCCGCGTCACTGTAGATGGCGTCGTGATCTCTGTAGGCGGCGTCTGATGGCTCGCTCGCTACTGTCGATCAGCGAACTCGGCGAGCCCGGCCTCCGCCGCCTGCTTTCGATCGCCGATCACATGGCGGAGGTCAACCGCCGACCCAACCCGAAGGTGCCGGCGCTGCGTGGCAAGACCGTTTGTAACCTTTTCTTCGAGGACTCGACTCGCACTCGGCTGAGCTTCGAGACCGCCGCCAAGCGGCTTTCGGCCGACACAATGAACTTTGCTGTCAGCCAGTCGAGCCTGAACAAGGGTGAAAGTCTGCGCGACACGGTCGAGACGATTGCTGCAATGGGCGTTGATGCCTTCGTCATTCGCCATGGGTCGAGCGGAGCGCCTTGGCAACTCGGTGCCTGGACGAATGCCAGCGTGATCAACGCAGGCGATGGCTGGCATGCGCACCCGACGCAGGCATTACTCGACATGTACACGGTTCGCACGGCACTCAACCGGCTGGAAGGCTTCGACGGACTGAGCGTCGCAATGGTCGGCGACATCAAGCACAGCCGTGTTGCGCGCAGTACAACAGAGGCGTTCAAGATGCTCGGTGCCGACGTCACCTGGGTTGCACCGCGCACGCTGCTACCGCCGTCCCACAAGGAACGCGTCGTGTCCAATCTCGACGAGGTCCTCGACGACATCGACATCCTGTACCTCTTGCGGATGCAGAAGGAACGGATGAACGAAGCACTCGTGCCGAATTTGCGTGAATACACGACTCGGTTCGGTTTGACCCCCAAGCGGGCGGCTCGCCTCGGCGACCACGTCCTGGTGATGCACCCCGGTCCAATGAACCGCGGTGTCGAAATGGCGGTTGACCCCAGCGAACTCCGGGGCAGCGTCATCAACCAGCAGGTCACCAACGGCATCAACGTCCGCATGGCCGTGCTCTTCGATCTCCTCGGGAGCGGATCCGAGAACTCACTCGCAGGAAGCGCAGAAGTATGAAACCCTCGACCAGCAAGCTGTTGATTACCCAGGGTCGACTCATCGACGCCGGTGGAGAACGCAGTGCCGATGTCCGAATCGCCGACGGAGTCGTCACCGAAGTCGGTGTCGGATTGCTGTCGGGTGATGGCGAGCAGGTGCTCGATGCGGCCGGCATGGTCGTTTGCCCGGGCTTCGTCGACCTCCATGTACACCTCCGGGAGCCCGGTCGAGAAGAAGCAGAAACTATCGAAACGGGGAGCAGGGGAGCGGCGCTTGGTGGATTCACGGCGATCGTCGCCATGCCGAACACGGACCCGACGCAAGACTGTGTCGGCGTGGTCGAGTTCGTCCGCCAGCAGGGCGAGCGGGCCGGACTATGCGAAGTGCTTCCCTCCGGCTCGATCACTATCGGCCGCAAGGGTGAGACACTCACGCCCTTTGCCGAACTCGCCGCTGCCGGTGTACGGCTTTTTACCGACGACGGCAATGGGGTCCAAGACCCGCAGTTGATGCGCCGGGCCTATGAGTACGCCAGCGACCTTGGGGTCACGATGGCGCAGCACTGCGAAGTCGAACGATTGACCGAAGGTGCAGTCATGCACGAGGGTTCATGCTGCAGCCATCTTGGCCTGCCTGGCTGGCCGTCGCTCGCAGAAGAGTTGATGGTCCATCGCGACATCGAGTTGGTACGGCTCACTGGTGCCCCCGCCCACTTTCTCCACCTCTCGACCGCCGGTTCGGTCGAGTTGGTTCGCAAGGCCAAGGCAGACGGCCTCGCAGTGACCGCCGAGGCGACCCCGCACCACATCAGTCTCACCGACGAACTCCTCACGTCGTATAGCGCGCTCTACAAGGTGACCCCTCCGCTGCGCACGATGGACGACATCCTCGCGATCCGCGAGGGGCTTCGCGACGGCACGATTGATGCAATCGCCACCGACCATGCTCCACACGTTTCGGAGAGCAAGGAGCTGCCGCTCGATCAGGCACCGCCGGGCATGCTGGGGTTGGAGACTGCGCTTGGTGTGTCGATTGCCCACCTTGATATGCCGCTTGTCGACATCGTCGCAGCACTGTCTTGGAAGCCGGCCGAGATTGCAGGCGTCGCCGATCGGCATGGCCGCCCAATCGAAGTCGGCGAGCCAGCGAATCTCACCATGTTCGACCCTGCGCAGGAGTGGGAAGTGGTGCCGGGACAGCTGGCCAGCAAGAGCTGCAACACACCGTTCGTTGGTGTTGCGCTGACGGGACGAGTGAAGCACACGATCTTCAACGGCGAGGTCGTCGTGTTGGACGGAGTCGCGCAGAAATGAATGATCATCCAGTACAATGCATGAACATGCAGACGAATCAACTGATTCAGAATGATGCAAACGGAGCCCAGAACGATGCCTGAAACGATTCGAGAAGGGGCGCTCGTGCTTGCCGACGGCAGCGTCTTTGAAGGCGAGCTGATCGGGGCCAAGATCGACTCCGACAGCAGCATTGCCACCGGTGAGGTCGTGTTCAACACGGTGATGAGTGGGTATCAAGAAGTGATCACCGACCCCAGCTATGCCGGGCAGATCATCACGTTCACGTACCCCCACATCGGCAATTACGGCATCAATGCCGCTGACTTCGAGTCACGGGGAACGTTCTGCCGGGGCATCGTCGTCCGCGACCTCGCTCGCCGCCACAGCAATTTCCGGGCTGAGAGCGACCTCGGTTCCATGCTCGTGCAGCAGGGCGTGCCGGGAATTGCAGGGATCGATACTCGTCGCCTGACGCGGCTGATCCGCGACACCGGAGCGTTGCCTGGGGCATTCGGCAGTGCACCCGAAGCCGAGCTCCTCGCAGCTGCAAAAGCCGAGCCCGGAACCGACGGCATCGACCTGGTCTCGACCGTCACGACGCCGGAGAACTACACCGTCGAGGCGGCCGACCCGAGCAGCCGCCTGCAGATCGTGGCAATGGACTTCGGGATGAAGACCAACATCGTCAACAACTTGGTGGAGCTCGGCCGAGTCGACGTCGTCCGCTCCGACACATCGGCTGCCGACATTCTGGCGCTGAGCCCGCATGGCGTGTTCTTGAGTAACGGCCCAGGTGACCCGAGGATGTCGCCGTCTGCCATCGAGGCCATCCGTGGCTTAATCGGCAACGTGCCGATCTTCGGCATCTGCCTCGGCCACCAGTTGCTCGGCCATGCCATAGGTGCAGCAACTGTGAAGTTGCCGTTTGGCCATCACGGTGGCAATCATCCAGTCCAGAACTTGCTCACCAGCAAGGTCGAGATCACGAGCCAGAATCACAACTTCGCTGTCGACCCCGACTCACTCAGCGGTATCGCTGAGATGACGCACGTCAACCTCAACGACGGAGTCTGCGAAGGCCTGCAAGTCAACGGCGAGCAGGCATTTAGCGTCCAGCACCATCCCGAAGCCAACCCCGGCCCGCACGATGCGAACTACCTGTTCGGCCAATTCGCCGACATGATCGCTACTCACGCAGCCCGGACAAACCGGAAGGCCGGCGTCTGATGCCTCGGCGTAACGACATCGAATCGATTCTCATCATCGGCTCCGGACCGATCGTGATTGGCCAGGCCTGCGAGTTCGATTACTCAGGCACCCAGGCCTGCCGTGTACTCAAGGAAGAGGGCTACCGCGTTATTCTGGCCAACTCGAATCCAGCGACGATCATGACCGATCCGAACTTCGCTGATGCGACCTACATCGAGCCGCTCACGTGGGAAGTGCTCGCCGCGATCATCGACCGGGAACAGCCCGATGCGGTGCTGCCGACGCTCGGTGGTCAGACCGGCTTGAACATCGCAATGGAGCTCTTTGAGCGCGGCCTGATCGGCGTCCCGGGCAAGCCGGAGATGATCGGCGCGAATGCCGAGGCGATCGCGACCGCTGAAGACCGTGGGAAGTTCAAGGTCGCCATGACCGAGATCGGCCTCGAATCGTGCCGCTCGCGGATCGCTCACAACATGGACGAGGCCCGCGTCGCCATGGCCGAGATCGGCCTCCCGACCATGATCCGTCCCGCATACATCCTCGGAGGACGCGGCACCGGCATCGCGTGCTCGGTTGAAGAATTCGAGAAGCTCGCGGCGTCCGGTATCGAAGCCAGCCCGATCAGTGAGATTCTCGTCGAAGAATCGATCGTCGGTTGGAAGGAATACGAGCTCGAGGTGATGCGTGACCACGCCGACAACTGCGTGATCATCTGCGGTATCGAGAACTTCGATCCGATGGGCGTGCACACCGGCGACTCGATCACCGTGGCGCCGATCCAGACGCTCTCGGATGTCGAGTATCAAAAGATGCGCGACGCTGCCATTGCCTGCATCCGTCGTGTCGGCGTCGAAACGGGTGGCTCGAACGTGCAGTTCGCTGTCAATCCTGCCGACGGTCGACAGGTTGTCATCGAGATGAACCCGCGTGTGTCTCGTTCGTCAGCACTGGCCTCGAAGGCAACGGGTTTCCCGATCGCCAAGATTGCTGCCAAACTGGCCGTCGGGTACACCCTCGACGAGATCCCAAACGACATCACCCGAGCAACGCCGGCCAGTTTCGAGCCGGTGATTGATTACGTCGTGACGAAGATCCCGCGTTGGGCCTTCGAGAAACTGCCCGGTGCGTCTGGTGTCCTTGGTACCCAGATGCAGGCCGTCGGCGAAGTGATGGCGATCGGCCGCACATTCCCCGAGAGCCTGCAGAAGGCGATTCGTTCTCTCGAACTCGGCTACGACGGGCTCGGTTGCCATGCTGGTGAAGACCACCTGATCACCGAGTTCGCTGACGACGAATCGCTCCTTGTGCAAGCTGCGATCCCGACACCGGACCGAGTCCTCCACGTCGGCGAGGCGCTGCGTCGCGGGATCTCGATCGAGGTCATCCACGAACGCACGGGGATCGACCCGTGGTTCCTCGATCAAATGTCGCTGATCACCGAAGAGCGTGTCCATCTCGCAGCAACAGGGTTCGCGGCGATGTCTGCACGCAATTGGAAGCGGGCGAAGCAGTTGGGCTTCTCCGACGCTCAGTTGTCGTACGAATGGGATGTTGCCGAGGCCGATGTCCGGACTGCACGCGGGGCCGCCGGTGTCGTACCGACGTACAAGACGGTCGACACATGCGCCGCCGAGTTTGTCGCCGAGACGCCCTACCATTACTCCACCTACGAAGACGAGACCGAAGTTCGCGCCTCCGACAGTCAGAAAGTCATCATCCTCGGATCGGGTCCGAACCGGATCGGCCAGGGAATCGAGTTCGACTACTGCTGCGTTCATGCATCCTTCGCACTGCGTGACGCGGGCTTCGAGACCATCATGGTCAACTGCAACCCGGAGACCGTCTCGACCGACTACGACACGTCCGACCGCCTCTACTTCGAGCCATTGACCAAGGAAGACGTGCTGAATATTATCGAAGCCGAGCAGCCGTACAAGGTGATCGTGTCGCTCGGTGGACAGACGCCGCTCAAGCTGGCAGGCGAAATTCCGCCAGAGCTCATTGCGGGGACCTCGCCTGATTCGATCGATGCTGCCGAAGACCGCGAACGCTGGAACAAAATCTGCGACGAGCTGCACATCCCGCAGCCTCCCGGCGGCACTGCCGTCACTGTCGAGCAGGCGTTGGCGATCACCGAGACCATTGGTTTCCCGGTGCTGATACGCCCGAGCTACGTGCTGGGTGGTCGAGCAATGCAGATTGTCCATGACCGTGACCATCTGGCCGCAGCCATGGCCGAACTCGCCGGGTTCGGCAACCTCGGCAAGGAGGGCGGTCTTTCAGCCGAGCGCCCTGTGCTGATCGACCGATTCCTCGCCGATGCGACTGAGGTCGACGTCGATGCAATCCGCGATCACACCGGTGAGGTGCTGATTGGTGGCGTTATGGAACACGTCGAAGAAGCTGGAGTGCACTCTGGTGACTCGGCATGTGCGATCCCGCCGCAGACACTCCCGTCATGGGTCATCGAGGTCATGGAGGCGTACACAGCATCGATCGCGAAGCGGCTGGACGTTCGTGGATTGATCAACGTGCAGTTCGCTGTTGCTGGCACGACCGTCTATGTCATCGAGGCGAACCCGCGTGCCAGCCGGACCGTGCCGTTTGTCGCGAAGGCAACCGGCGTCCCGTTGGCCAAGGTCGCGACACGAGTGATGCTCGGCGCCACGCTCGCCGAATTGCGCAACGAAGGGCTGCTCCGCCCGCCGATCACTGGCCACGTCTCGGTCAAGGAAGCCGTTCTGCCGTTTACCCGATTCCCCGACGTCGACCCGGCGCTCGGCCCGGAAATGCGCTCGACCGGCGAAGTGATGGGTATCGCCGACACGTTCGGAAAGGCGTTCTTTAAGGCCGAACTTGCGGCCGGCACCGTGCTCCCTGAAGAGGGCATTGTGTTCCTATCGCTTGCCGATCACGACAAGCCGGCCGGTCTCGTTGTTGCGCAGCGCATGCGAGCCCTTGGCTTTGGTGTTGTCGCCACCGAAGGGACAGCGGAATATCTCGCCCGATTTGGTGTCGAGGTCGATCGAGTGCTCGCCAAGGTGCAAGACGGTGAGGGCGTCACGGCCGTCGACCTGATTGCCAACGGTGAGATCCACTTTGTGGTGAACACACCGCGGGGCCGTATCGGTCGTGCCGACGGTGCACACATCCGTAAGGCGGCGAGTCTGCATCACGTGGCCTGTGTCACCACGGTTGATGCAGCCATTGCGGCAGCGCAGGGATTGTCCGAACGGCACGGAGTGCTCCTCGACGTCAAGTCCCTGCAGGAGTATCACGCCGCAGGAACCACGGTTGGGTGAGAGCCGAGTGAACATCGACACCAGCGTCCAGATCGGGTCGATCACCCTTGCCGCGCCGGTGATGATGGCATCCGGCACCGCTGGTTACGGAACCGAAATGGCGCCGTTCGTCGATCTGTCAGCGATTGGGGCGATCGTCACCAAGTCGCTTGCGCCGTATGAGTGGGCGGGTAATGCAGCGCCTCGCGTCCACCCGACACCGCAGGGAATGATGAACGCAGTCGGGCTGCAGGGCCCGGGTATCGAATACTGGCTCGACAAGGTGCTTCCGCCGTTGATCGACACCGGCGCTACCGTGATCTGCAGCATCTGGGGACGGTCGCTCGAGGACTATCAGTTGGCTGCCGAGATGCTTGCTGATGCGCCGCCCGAAGTGGTCGCCGTCGAAGTCAATCTGTCGTGTCCCAATCTCGAAGGACACGGGTCGATTTTTGCGCACGACATCGAACTGTCGAGGAAGGTGATCGGAGCGACATCGGCGTGTGGTCGTCCGCGGTGGGCGAAGCTCAGCGCGAACACCGACCGGCTTATCGATGTCGCACGGGCCGTACATGAAGCAGGTGCCGAGGCGGTGACGTGCGTCAACACATTGCTCGGATTGGCCTACGACCCGATCACGCTGGCGACGACGCTTGGAGCCGGCGGCGGTGGTTACTCGGGCCGCGCGATCCACCCTGTGGCGGTTCGCGCCGTCCACGACGTGCATGCCGCACTGCCTGATCTGCCGATTATCGGCGTCGGGGGAGTGGCTTCCGGGTGGGACGCCGTAGAAATGTTTCTGGCAGGCGCACGTGCCGTTCAGGTCGGCACTGCCACGTTCGCAGACCCTCGGGCAGTTATAAACATCGAGCGTGAGCTTGTGGAATGGGCCACTGCACGCCATATCTACCGCATCGCCGATCTGTCCGCGTTAGTGTGAGTTCATGGCTACACCTCCACAATTGACGCCAGAGCAGCGGGCCGCAGCTCTGATCAAAGCTGGCGAGGCTCGCGTCGCTCGCGCTCAGATCAAAGCCCGCCTGAAGATGGGATCGATGTCGCTCGTTGAGGCACTCGATTCCAACGACGTGAACGTCGGCAAAATCAAGGTCGTCTCGATGCTCGAGTCGCTCCCCGGCGTCGGCAAGGTCAAAGCCCGCCGGCTGATGGATGAAATCGGCATTGCCGACAACCGTCGTGTGCAAGGGCTCGGAGCGCAACAGCGCGCCTCCTTGCTCCGTCAGCTCGGCTAACGCATTTCGTGAGGCTTCGTTCCGCATGATCGTCGTCGTCAGTGGCCCCGGTGGGGTCGGCAAGGGCACGATTGTTGACGCGGCAGTCAAACGCGACGCCGGGCTGTGGTTGAGCCGTTCCTGGACAACGCGTGATCAACGCCCGGGTGAAGCCGACGACGCTTACGTGTTCGTAACGTCGACTGAGTTCGAGGCCCAAATCGGGGCTGGTGGTTTCCTCGAATGGACTGAGTTCCTCGGGAACTACTATGGAACGCCGGTGCCCGATGAGTTGGCAGCCGACGTCAGCGGCCGCGACATCGTCCTTGAAATCGAGGTCGATGGTGCCCAACAGGTCAAACGGCTCCACCCGGACGTCATGCTGATCTTCGTGCTGCCTCCGAGCCGAGAAGAGCAAGAGCGACGGCTCCGTGGCCGCGGTGACGTTGACCACAAAGTCCTTGCACGCCTGAAGAAGGCCGAACACGAAGAACCGATCGGGCGCGACTTGGCTGACTACGTTGTCGTCAACGACGACCTCGAAAAGACGATTGTCGAGATACTGGGGATTATCGACGCCGCCCGCTGAGCCGACCGGCCCCGAGATGGTCGGGCACGATTGGCGTCGCCTGGGGTGCGATGTCCTGTAGCATGGTCGGTCTTATGGCGCTTGATCACGACACGATGATTGATCCTCCTATCGAGACTCTCCTCGGCAAGGTCGATTCAAAGTTCACCCTCGTCACCCTTGCGGCACGCCGGGCGCGAAACATCAACTCGTACTTCAACCAGTTGGGTGAGGGCCTCGGCCACATGATCCCACCGCAGGTCTCGTCGACGGCCCACAAGCCGCTCTCGATGGCGTTCGAAGAGATCGCTGCCGACAAGATCATCTGGACCGCAGCTCCTGAGCCGGCCGAAGACGTCGCGCCTGAAGAAGTCGTCGCCGAAGCGCAGGACGATCCTGACGCAGCAGTCGACGCCAAGAGCTGAGCACCGTTCGATCGTTCCGATGAGTGCGTCGCCCCTCGCCGGTAAGCGCATTGTGCTCGGAGTCACGGGCGGCATCGCGGCCTACAAGGCCATTGAAGTTTCGCGGCGCCTCGTTGACGCGGGCGCCCACGTCGTGCCGATCATGACCGATGCCGCACAGCACTTCGTCGGTACGACCACCCTGAGTGCACTCGCTTCCGAGCCGGTCCAGACCGAACTGTGGCACAATGCCACAACGCCGATCCCGCACACGTCGGTCGGCCAAGGGGCCGACCTCATCATCGTTGCTCCGGCAACTGCCAAGTCGATTGCTGCGTATCGGATGGGCTACAGCCACGATCTCCTGCAGAACACGCTGATTGCCACGCGTGCCCCGGTCATCATCTGCCCGGCCATGCACACCGAAATGTGGGAGCACCCCAGCGTCGTCGACAACATCGCGGTGCTGCGCTCACGCGGCGTGCACATTGTCGAACCCGAATCCGGGCGCCTCGCCGGTGGCGACGAAGGCGCCGGCCGACTGGCTTCGCCGGAATCGATCGTTGCCGCCGCCGAACGTGTGCTCGGTCCAGCCGATCTGGCTGGCATCAGCGTCGTGGTCTCGGCTGGCGGTACCCGCGAACCCATCGATGCGGTCAGAGTCATCGCTAATCGCAGCTCCGGCAAACAGGGGTACGCCGTCGCTGCCGAAGCTGCAGCCCGGGGGGCTTCGGTCACACTGGTGACCACCGTTGCTTTGCCGACGCCGCAGGGCTGCAACATCGTGTCGGTCGAAACTGCTGCACAGATGCAAGCCGCCATGGAACAAGCCGCTGCGACACACGACGTGGTAGTGATGGCAGCCGCGGTTGCTGACTTCCGGCCGGTCCAGGCTGCCGAGGGCAAGCTCAAGAAACGTAACGGCACCCCTGAGATCACTCTGGAACCGACCCCCGACATCCTTGCCAGCCTTGGTGCAAAGAAACGCGCTGGTCAGGTGCTGGTCGGTTTCGCTGCCGAGACGGATGACCTTCTCGCCAACGCCAAGTCGAAGCTCGACACGAAGCGCCTCGATCTGATTGTTGCCAACGATGTCAGTGCAGCCGGGGTGGGCTTCGCTCACGACACGAACGCGGTTACGCTCTTACGGCCTGACGCGGAGCCTGTCGAGATCGACCTTGCTTCCAAGCAAGATGTCGCACGGGTGGTGATCGACGCGATCGTCGCTGTGCGCGATGCTCGTTGACATCATCAACGACCTCACTCCCTACCCACATTTCTGACAGGACAAAGCGGACCAACAACATGGCCAACTACACCTTCACCTCCGAATCAGTCACCGAGGGTCATCCCGACAAGATCGCCGACCAGATCTCCGACGCTGTGCTCGATGCGATCCTCACCGAGGATCCACAAGCACGCGTCGCCTGCGAAACCATGGTCACCACCGGCCTCTGCATTGTTGCTGGCGAGATCACCACGACGGCGTACGTCGACATCCAACGGATTGCACGCGACACGATCAATGGCATTGGCTACGACGACGCTCAGAAGGGGTTCGACGGTCACACCTGTGGGGTCATGGTGGCCCTCGACGAACAGAGCCCGGACATTGCCCAAGGCGTCAACACGAGCGAAGAATTTCGTGGCGGTTCGGCCGGCGAAGACGTGCTCAACCTGCAAGGCGCAGGCGACCAGGGCATGATGTTCGGGTACGCATGCAACGAGACCGACGTACTGATGCCGCTGCCGATCAACACGGCGCATCGCCTTGCGGAGCGCCTCGCCGAGGTCCGCAAGAGCGGTCAGGTTCCATACCTGCGGCCTGACGGCAAGACTCAGGTCACGTTCGACTACGAAGATGGCGTCCCTGTTGCGCTCAAAGCTGTGCTCATTTCGACGCAGCACCAGGCCGGGATCGACCGGGACACGGTGATCCGCCCGGATCTCATTGACCAGGTCATCCGGCCAGTCATCCCTGAGCAGTTCGCTGATGATGACTACGAAGTGTTCATCAACCCGACGGGCAACTTCGTGATCGGCGGCCCGCAAGGCGACTGTGGTCTGACGGGCCGCAAGATCATCGTCGACACATACGGTGGCATGGGCCGCCACGGTGGTGGCGCCTTCTCGGGTAAGGATCCGTCCAAGGTGGACCGCTCTGGTGCCTACGCAGGCCGGTGGGTTGCCAAGCATGTCGTCGCATCTGGCGCCGCCGATCGCTGCGAAGTCCAGCTCGCCTACGCCATCGGCATGGCGCAGCCGATGAGCATCCTCGTCGAGACCTTCGGTACGGCCAAGGAAGATCCAGCCAAGATCGAAGCTGCCGTCCGGGCGACCTTCGATCTACGTCCAGGCGCGATTATCCGCGACCTTGACCTCTTGCGTCCGATCTACAAGGACTCGGCGGCGTACGGCCACTTCGGCCGCGAGCAGTTCCCGTGGGAGCAGCTCGGTCGCCTCGACGAGTTCAAGGCTGCTGTCGGAGCCTGATCGCGATGGCCGGTCTCACTGTGCCAGGCACAGTGTGAACGGCCGCGTCGCTCGCGTCCTGCCCAACGTCACCGGGCTCGACAAAAGTTTCGACTACCTCATTCCTGACGATCTGCGTGTTCCTGCGCGCTTCGGACCGGTTCGAGTTGGAACCATTGTTCGAGTCGAACTGCATGGTCGCCGGATCGGCGGCTGGATCAGTGACATTGTCGATGTCGACGATGCTGCGGTCGATCAAATATCGCTGAAGTCGATCGCAAAGGTTACGGGGCACGGTCCCGACGTCGGTTTGTTCGAGCTTGCCGAGTGGGCATCGGTTCGCTGGGCCGCCCGGCGGTCTCGCCCTTTTCTGGTTGCGGCGTCGCCGTCTCGGGCGGTCACGTCCTTGCCGCCTGATCGGCGTACAGCCCCCGTTCTCTCACCATCGTCGCCGGCGACGACCGAGCTACTGGCCGCAGGCGGGGGAGTGCTGCGGTTGCCGCCGCGGAGCGATGTTCTCCCCGCACTTCGCTCGGTCATTGCCCATGGGCCGACGCTCGTCGTGACGCCGACGACCAGCGATGCAGGGAGATTAGCGACGCGTCTCCGGCGATTGGGCGTATCTGTGGCCTTGATGCCCGACGACTGGGCTGCGGCGATGGGCGGCGTTGACGTGGTGATTGGCCCGCGATCCGCCGCGTGGGCGCCATGCCCCGACATGGCATCGGCTGTCGTCATCGACGAGCACGACGAGGCTTTGCAGGAAGAACGAGCACCGACGTGGCACGCGCGCGACGTACTGATCGAACGATGCCGTCGAAGCGGCATTCCGCACCTGCTGATCTCACCGGCGCCGTCGCTCACCGCTGTCGTGACGGCAGCAGGGGACCTCGGCGTCGTCCACCCCCCGTTTACCCGCGAGCGGGCAGCATGGCCGACGATCACCCTCGTCGATCGAACGAACGAGGAGCCCTGGAAGAAGTCGCTTGTCACCTCCACGTTGATCGACCGGATACGGAACCCCGACCTCACGGTGGTCTGTATTAGCAACATCACCGGGCGAGCCCGTGTCTTGGCGTGTCGGTCGTGTGAGGCACTGATCCGCTGTGAGACCTGCGACGCCGCAGTCGGGTTGACGTCCGACAACGTGCTGTCGTGTACCCGTTGCGGCACTGACCGGCCGGCGGTATGCCAGGCCTGCGGGGCTTCGAGCTTCGCAAACCTCCGCCCTGGCGTCAGCAGGTTGCGCGAAGAACTCGAAGGCGCAGCCGCCCGGCCGGTTGTTGAGATCACGGGTGCCGACACCGAACCGCCGCCCGCATCCGGGGTCTACGTCGGCACGGAAGCAGCGCTCTACCGCGTGCCGTCTGCCGATGTCGTCGCTTTTCTCGAATTCGACTCCGAAATGCTCGCACCGAGGTTCCGGGCCGCCGAGCAGGCGTTGTCGCTCATCATCCGAGCCGGGCGGATGGCGCCGGAAGTGATAGTCCAAACATTCATGCCTGACCACGTCGTGCTGCAAGCAGCGGCGACAGGCAACCCTGACGACGTAATCAAAGTTGAACGCGAACGGCGCGAGATGCTCGGCTTCCCCCCGTTCGGTGCGCTTGCCAGCATCACGGGGACCGGCTCGTCAGAGATGGTCGGACAGCTCAAGTCGGACGTGCAAGTCGGTGGCGACGATGCGACTGGCTATGTCGTGCGAGCAAACGACTGGATGACGCTCGGCACGGCGCTCAATGCGACAGAGCGTCCGAAAGGCAGCCGCCTGCGTATCGAGGTCGATCCGCCGCGGCTCTAGGGCCGAGCAGATTTGGGACCGACGCTGAGGAGCCGGAACCCGGCCTTGGAAGCGAGTCGCTCGGTCGGGTGCCCTTGGGACTGCAGCCAACGCTGTAACGAGTCGGCACCGAGGTGCTTCTGGACCACGAGTGCGGCGATGCCGTCGTTGTCGAGGCGGGCGAGCCATTCGAGAAGGAGCGAGCGCATCGCAGGCTTACCGATTCGTACCGGCGGGTTCGACCACAGCGTGGCGAACCGAATATGGTCCGGAACCTCACCTGGTGCGACCGCACGCAGGTTGGTGATGCCATTTCGTTCGGCGTTGCGAGTGCACAGGTGGCGCGCGCGGCTGTTCACATCGACGGCCCACACGGTGGCGTTGGGGGAGCGGCGCGCCATGGCCAGGGCGATGGGCCCGGCCCCAGCCCCGAGGTCGAGTAGGTGGCCTGCAGATGCGAGTGGAAGCTCAGCTCGCAGCAGCAGACTCGTGCCGGTATCGACGTGGCCGCGACTGAACACACCTCGATCGGTCTCCAACGTGAATGCCGTGTCCGGGAGCATGACGTCGATCGCCACCGGGTCAGAAGGCACCGTCGGGTCGTCGTCGAAGTAGTGGGCGTCGGGGCCCGTTTGGCCAGCGGTATCGGGTCCGGTCTCGGCGTCGGTATCGGGATCAGAGCTCACGGGCCGTAGCCTGGCAGGAATGTCGTACAAGATCAGGACATACGGCGATCCAGTACTGAAGACCAAGGCCGCCCCGATTGAAAGCGTCGACGGCAGGGTCATTCGTCTGGTCGACGAAATGTTCGACACGCTCGTGGATTCCGGCAACGGTTTGGCACTCGCTGCGCCCCAGATCGGCGTGCAGAAGCAAGTCGTTGTCTGGGACTTCGGCGAAAATCCGTTGGCGATCATAAACCCCGAGGTCATCGAATCCGATGGCGAGTGGCTGTTCGACGAAGGTTGCCTCTCGATTCCTGGGCTCTTCGTCGAAATGCTTCGTCCCAAGCAGGTCTTGGTCCGCGGAGTCGGCCTCGACGGCGAGATGATTGAAATCGAAGCCGACGAGCTCGAAGCCCGCATGTTCCAACACGAGATCGACCACCTCAACGGCGTGCTCATGTTCGATCGGCTCGAAGGCGACCAGCGCAAGGAAGCAATGCGCGAGTACCGACGCATGGAAGAACAAGCTGCCGCCGGCGTTCAACAACGTCAGCCGCTGCGTAAGCGCCTCGGCCTGTCCTGAGCCGGTTCGACTGATGAAGATCGTCTACCTCGGGACGCCCGAGATGGCGGTTCCGCCGCTCCAGGCGCTTCATGCCGCAGGCCATGAAATCCTGCTCGTCGTCACCCGAGTCGATAAGAAGCGAGGGCGAGGTTCGGCCTTGTCTCCAAGCCCGGTCAAGGCCGCAGCACTCGAACTCGGCATCCCGGTGTCGCACGATCCCGACGACGTTCTCGGTGCAGGCGCTGTGCTCGGCGTCGTCGTTGCCTACGGACGCCTGATCGAGCCGCACATCCTCGACGCAATTCCGATGGTTAATGCGCACTTCTCGCTGTTGCCGCGCTGGCGCGGTGCGGCACCGGTAGAGCGGGCACTTCTGGCCGGCGATGGTCTGACCGGAGTCGATATCATGCGACTCGAAGAAGGTCTCGACACCGGCGGAATCTACGCCGAGACCGTCGTGCCGATCACTGCAACATCAACAGCTGCCGAGCTGCGCTCTGAGCTGGTCGCTGCGGCGTGTGACCTCCTCGTCACAATGCTGTCTGAACCACTCGACGTTTGGATCGACACTGCGGCGACCCAGATCGGCGATGCCGTTTACGCGGCGAAGTTGACGAAGGACGAGTTCGAAATCGACTGGACCCATTCCGTCGAGCAGATTCATCGACTCATCAGAGTTGGTGGAGCCTGGACAATATTCCGCGAGACGCGCCTCAAGATTCATGCAGCTGATCTCGTCGATGGAAAGTTGACACCAGTGACCGTGCAGCCCGAAGGAAAAAGCCCGATGGAGTTCGCGGCGTGGCGCAACGGCGCTCATCTCGCGTCCAACGAATTGTTCGGTGCGCTGTGATCGGCTGGGACGCACCGACAGGCCCGGCGTCTGACTTGCCGAAGCCCCTGAACCGTCAACAGCGGCGTGCTGCGTTGCAGAACAACGACTGGAACAACAAGGGCCGAACTGACCCTGAGGCACGTCGTAACGCCCAGCACGAGCCACGTAGCGCCTCTGGGCGACTTGAGAACGACAAGATTCCCACCGGACACACCAATGCCCGGCAACTAGCGCTCGACGTCTTGCAACGGATCGAACACGATGGCGCGTATGCGAACCTCGTGCTCGGCCCGACGCTCACTGCATCGAATCTGAGTGACCAAGACCGTCGATTTGCGACGGAACTCGTCTACGGCTCGACGCGGATGCGTCGAGCCTGTGATGCGATCGTCGACCGGTTCGTCAGTCAACCTCCCGATGACGAGACCCGTTCGATTCTTCGGCTCGGCGCGTATCAGTTGGCGTACGCGGGCGTTCCTGCTCACGCGGCCGTGAGCGCAACGGTTGACTTGGCCCCTGGCAAGACGCGCGGTTTCATCAACGCCGTGTTGCGACGGGTCGCCGACAATCCGATCTACTCGATGACCTGGCCTTCGGAGGCTTCTCGGCTGAGCTATCCGAACTGGCTGGCCGATCGTCTGACCGCGGAGCTCGGCGACGAGGCCGTTGCTGCGATGATGCAGATGAACGAGCCGCCCTCGGTCACGGTTCGCGCTGATGGCTACGTACAAGACGAGTCGTCGCAGTGGGTCGCAGCATCTGTTGAGGCTGCAGCAGGGGAGCGGGTGCTCGATATGTGCGCAGCGCCCGGCGGCAAGGCCACAGCGATTGCTGGCGACGGTGCCATCGTCGTTGCCGCCGATATGCGACATCGGCGTTCTCAACTTGTGCGTGAGAATGCTGGCAAGCTTGATCTTGACATCGCGGTGGTGACCGCCGACGGCACGGCCGCTCCGTTTCGTCTTGGAGCTTTCGACGCGGTCCTCCTGGATGCTCCGTGTTCTGGCCTCGGTGCACTCCGCCGTCGTCCGGATGCCCGCTGGCGCATTGAGGCGTCAGACATCACCGAACTGGCTGTGCTGCAACGATCGCTGCTGTTGGTAGCTGCGTCGCTCGTCAAGCCCGGCGGCCGACTGATCTACAGTGTGTGCACGGTGACCGCTGAGGAATCAATCGATCACCCGACGCCTGACGGCTTCGACGTCGATGAGGCAGCCCCGCCGGCCGGTGAGTGGCGGTCGTTCGGCCAGGGATGGCGCGTGTTGCCGCACGATGCAGACACGGATGGCATGGTGCTGATTCGCTATCGTCGTACCTCGTGAGCGACTCACTGCCCTCTCAGCAGGCCAAGGTGTTGACCTGCAGCGATGGTGTCATGCACGGCACACGTGACGACAAGAGTGGCGCTGCACTAGTCGAACACCTGACGCATGCCGGCTTCGACGTCGTTGAGCATCGCGTCACCGCTGACGGCACGGACAACGTGGCGGCCGCACTGATCGAGATGACCGACCGGTTCGCCGGTCTCGTTGTGTCGACGGGCGGTACCGGCTTCGCACCGCGGGACCAGACCCCCGAGGGCACGCGGTCCGTGATCGAACGAGAAGCGCCAGGCCTGGCCGAAGCGATGCGACTCTGTAACCCCCTCGGTCGTCTCTCACGCGGTCTTGCCGGCATCAGGGGCAACGCGATCATCGTCAACACGCCGGGAAGTACGAAGGGCTGCGTCGAACAACTCGATGCGATCCTCGACGTGCTCCCGCACGCCCTCCGACTGCTGCACGACGCCGACAACTCCCATTAAGCGAACTCTTCTGAGACCAACTCCCATGAAACCGTGAAGTCTCTCACGAGCCGCCGCCGGTAACCTCTCGGCGTGCTACGCGTCGTACTTCCCAAGGGATCTCTCGAAAAGGCCACACTCGAACTTTTCGAGGCGGCCGATCTGCCCGTCAACCGATCGTCGTCCGTCGACTATCAGGCGACGATTGACGACCCTCGGATCGAATCGGTGCGAATTCTGCGTCCGCAGGAAATCCCCACCTACGTGGCCGAGGGGTTGTTCGACGTCGGCATCACCGGCCGTGATTGGGTCGAAGAGACCAGCAGCGTTGTGCAGAGCCTGGGCGAGCTGAAGTACTCCAAGAACACGTCGAATCCGATCCGCATGGTCGTTGCCGTTGCCGGCGACTCGCCAGCGGAGTCGGTTCAGGACCTGCCGAACGGCGTTCGCGTCCAAACCGAGTACCTCGAGTTGACCCGGCGCTATTTTGAGGCCAAGGGCGTCGAAGCCAACATCCGACTTTCCTATGGTGCGACTGAGGCAAAGATCCCCGACATCGCTGACTGCGTCGTCGAGATCACCGAAACCGGCCGTGCCCTCAAGGCAGCTGGGCTCAAGGTGATCGACGTGATCCTCACCAGCTATACCGAAGTCATCGCCAACCCGGCCGCATACGCGGACCCAGAGAAACGCAAGGCCATGGAGCAGGTGATGACGCTGTTGAACGGCGTGCTCGACGCTCGCGGTCGCGTGATGCTGAAGCTGAACGTTGCCGCGGAACACAAGGACGCCGTCCTTGCGGTCCTGCCGTCGATGAAGTCGCCCACGATCAACGATCTGTCTGGTGGTGGGTTTGCCATTGAGTCAGTGGTCGAAAAGAAGACGGTGAACCTCGTCATTCCTGCACTTCGTGAGGCGGGCGCAACCGATCTCGTTGAGATGCAGATCTCCAAGATCGTCCCGTAGCTCAAAGCTGATCGAAGCACATGGCCGAACTCGATCGCAGCCACCAGCCGACAGGTGCATTCGTCGGCGTCGTGCGTGAATTCGACGGTGCTGCCGGGCTGGGCTCGATTATCAGTACCGGAGGTTTGTTGCACGCATTTCACGTGATCGAGATTGCTGATGGAAGCCGTTCAGTCGAGGTCGGCGTCGATGTGTCGTTTGATCTGTTGGCCAAGTTTGGCCGATACGAGGCTGCGAACATCCGGGTGGCCGCGGCACCGTGAGCACCCATTCGGACCTCGTCACTGAGCGCGAGCGCCGGATCATCGATGTCTTGGTGTCACTCGCCGAAGGCGAAGTCACCACATACGGCGATGTCGCCGAAGTAGCCGGCTATCCGAAGATGTCTCGTCTTGTCGGACGGATCGTCGGGCACACCGATGTAGAGATCCCGTGGTGGCGGGTCGTTAACTCCACCGGCCACCTTCGCTCGAGCGACCCGCATGAGCAGGAGTTACTTCTCACCAAGGAAGATGTCGTCTGCCGTCACGGCCGCGTTGTCGATGCGCCGATCGGTCGATTCGCACGCGATCTTGCACACTCGGGTCAGCAGGCTTGACAAGCGTTCAGTCGGCGTTGGCAGCGCCCTTGATCTGGACGAACGCAAGGCGAATGTTATTGAGGGCATCGCGCATCGTGGGCGTGTCGGGGCCGATTCGGTCGCCGAGGCCGTCGACCAGGCAGGCAAGGGCATCGATGGCCAACGCCGATTGGACGAGGTCCGGTGGATTGGCCGACAGGTGGATTGCAGCTAGCTCGTAGAGGCCCATGAGATGGTTGGTGATGACGACTTCAGCCGGCACGGTGCCGAGCCGCTCGCGTGACGCGTTCATTGCGCTCTCGGCTACGTCGATGGGATCGATCGTTTCTTGATCGAGGTCGGGCTCACCAGCATTCGTCTGATCGTCGGCTCCGAAGCTGGACAGACCAGATGCAAGGTTGGCGTTGATATCGCTAAAATCAGTGTTCTGGTCAGGTGCGGGGGTTTCGTCAGTCACGCAGATACCCTACAGAGGAACAATTGAGGCGAAGTGGGGGAAACTCCCACCTGGCCACCACCGCATGTTCACCAGAACATCAACCGTGCGCCCAGGTTCCGGCTGTAACCAGCCATCTGCTCGAAGCCAGAGCCGCACGGCACTTGCCGTGCCTTCTGGCTCCGTGTCGGTGTTTGGCCGCTCCGTGACATTTCGCGTTGAGCGCCATCATATACGACACATGGGGAGGCCCATTTGCACAGGAGAGCAGTCTCATAGCACCTCGAAACGACACCCGCGGCGAACAACACCGCATCAACGATCGCATTCGCTCACGTGAAGTCCGTCTCATCGGACCTACCGGCGACCAGCTTGGTATCAAGCCGGTTCCGGACGCGTTGCGCATGGCCCGTGGGTTCGACCTTGACCTCGTCGAAGTTGCCCCCGGTGCGAACCCTCCCGTCTGTCGGATCATGGACTACGGGAAGTTCAAGTACGAAGAAGGTCAGAAAGCCAAAGAGGCTCGGAAGAAGTCCACGAACGTCACGGTGAAAGAAGTGAAGTACCGGCCGAAAATCGGCAAGGGCGACTTCGATACCAAGACGCGTAACGTCATTCGATTCATTGAAGAGGGCCACAAGGTCAAGATCACGCTGCAGTTTCGCGGGCGTGAGATGGCTCACCCGGAACTCGGTTCGAAGATCCTCGACGACGTGCTTGCAGAAGTTGGACCGGCCGCAAAGGTCGACACCCAGGCACGTTTCGAGGGCCGCGGTATGACCATGGTGCTGTCTCCGGACAAGCAAGCTCAAGAAGTCATGAAGAAGGCAGCAGCGGAGGCCGCAAAAGAAGCCGCCGCCGCCGCAGCCAACGCAGGCGAAATGCCTGTTGAAGCACCGGAAGTTGACGCAGTCGAAACGCCTGCTGAAGCACCGGAAGCTGAAGTAGATGACGAATCTGCAGAAGCACCCGACACGGCCACCGCCGAGTCGGGCGACACGCAAGACCCCCAAGAGTAAGGGAGCATTCGATGCCCAAGATGAAGACATCGAAGACCGCAGCAAAACGGTTCAAGACAACCGGCGCCGGCAAACTGCGCCACGAGCAGCAGAACAATCAGCATAAGTTCGAGGGCAAGTCGTCCTCGCGTAAGCATCGCCTCGATCGCGATGCAGATGTCCACAAGGGCGATGCCCGCAAGATCAAGCGCCTCCTGGCTAAGCGCTGAGTAGAAGGAAAAGACTATGGCACGAGTGAAACGTGGCGTCGCGTCGAAGAAGCGACACAAGAAGATACTGAAGCAAGCCAAGGGGTACTACGGCAATAAGAGCCGTTCGTTCAAGTCTGCCAACGAGCAGGTCATGCGGTCGGGCAACTACGCCTTCCGTGACCGTCGCGCCCGTAAGGGCGAGATGCGTCGTCTGTGGATCCAGCGGATCAACGCAGGGACCCGTCAGCACGACATGAGCTACAGCCGGTTCATTGCCGGGCTGAACGCCGCCAACATCGAAGTCGACCGCAAGATCCTCGCGGATCTCGCCGTCACCGAGCCCGCAGCGTTTGCGAAACTCGTTGAGAGCGCGAAAGCTGCCCTCTGATCAACTAGACCAAGGGATGCATGACATCTCTTGACATGAAAAACTCACGAGTTCAGCAACTGCGGCGCCTGCTTGGGCGCCGCAGTTCGCGTTACGAGGAAGGTACCTTTGTTGTCGAAGGCCCGGTCCTGGTCACGGAGGCGATTCGCGCTGGTTGGGTCTGTGAGTCACAGTTCGTCCCTGAGAACAGTGACACCGCGATCGATGGCGGAGGCTCGATCTTCGAACTGGCGTCAGGCGTCTTCGAACGAGTGGCGTCCACCAACGCTCCGCAGCCGCCGCTGGCGATTGTCCAGATGGCTGAAGTTGGTGACGTGTCGGAGCGGCTGCAGGCGGCGTCGTTCGTTGTCGCACTCGATCGGATCAGCGATCCTGGCAACCTCGGCACGATTCTTCGTTCAGTCGAAGCGGCCGGTGCCGACCTGGTCGTTCTGACGCCTGGCGGGGTCGACCCGTACAACTCGAAGGTCGTTCGGGCCGCGGCAGGCGCGCTCTTCTATGTCCCGTTCGTGGTCGCCGAACTCGACGATGTCGCAGCGGCGGGGCTCCGCTTGGTCGGCACGAGTAGTCACAGCGCCCACGGGCGAACCGTGCGGCCGCATACCGATGTTGACTTCACGGGTCGGGTGGCAATTGTCATGGGCAACGAAGCCGCTGGCCTTCCCGACGACTGGAACGATGTGAATGGCCCGATTCGTGAGTGGGTCACGATCCCGCACCAGGGTCGCACCGAATCACTCAACGTCGCCATGGCCACGACGGTCCTGGCCTTTGAAGCCGCCCGGCAACGCAACGGACCCCCCAAGCGGTGAGCCTCGCTCCGGCTGCGCCGGTTGAGGCGCAACGCTCAGTCGGGACCGAGCTGCCCCGGGTGGTATCCATCCGATGGTCTGTCTGCTGTGCGGGCTACGCTACGGGTCGTGAAACTGCAGTCGCAGCGATTTCTGCTCCCCGGTGATCGGGGACGTGATACGCACGGAATCGCTCCTGCCCACGTTTCTCCCTCATCCGGGGACTGACACGTATTCCGGTTGACCCGAAAGGAACCCCTGTGATCACAGACATCACTGCTGCCAAAGATGCAGCGCTGGCCAGCATTCACGCGGCCACGACCGTCGATGAGATCGTCGCCCTGGCGACCCGGTACGCCGGCAAGAAGGGCGAGTTCGCCGACCTGAAGAAGCAGCTCGGTGGCCTCGGCACGATCGACGAGAAGAAGGCTGCGGGCGCTGCTGTCAACGACGCGATGAACGCCGTCGACGCGGCGCTCGACGAACGGCGCTCGGCGCTCACATCGACAGCGCTCGCCGCACAGGTCGAGGGCGAACGTCTCGACCTCACCGAGTACTTCGCGACACCGACGCGGGGGCACGCGCACCTGGTCACGCAGGCCTGGGAGCGACTCGAAGACGTCTTCGTGGGTCTCGGTTTTACGGTGGCCGAAGGGCCCGAGATCGAAACTGACTGGCATAACTTCGAAGCGCTCAACATGCCGGTCGGCCATCCGGCGCGGGGTGAATGGGACACACTGTTCGTCGACCACGTGCCCCCTGGCGGCAAACCAGGTACCACGGTGTTACGGACCCATACATCACCGGTACAGATCCGAACGATGCTTGCCGAGGAGCCACCGATTTACATCGTTGCGCCTGGCCGGGTGTTCCGTCGTGACACCCCCGACGCCACACACATGCCCGTGTTTCATCAGATCGAAGGCCTCGTCATCGATCGCAACATCACGATGGCTGACCTGGCCGGCACGATCGATGCGTTCACCAAGGCCTACTTCGGGCCGGGATTCAACTCGAGGCTTCGCCCGAGCTACTTTCCGTTCACGGAGCCGTCAGCTGAGTTTGACATCCAACGGCCCGATGGCAGCTGGATCGAACTGGGTGGCAGCGGTATGGTGCACCCAAACGTGCTGCTTGCCTGCAACCTGGACCCCGACGAGTGGAGCGGCTTCGCGTTCGGCTTCGGTATCGATCGGATGGCCAAGGAACGTCACGGCGTGGGCGACCTGCGTGAGATGTACGCCGACGACAAACGTTTTGTCGAACAATTCTGAGGGAGTGCAGTTCTGATGAAGATTCTTCTGTCGTGGCTGAACGACTACGGCGACTTCGGTGATCCGACCGACGCGGCTGCGGTGCAGCGCGTGGCCGATGCGCTGACGTCGCTCGGTCTTGAGGTCGAATCGGCCGACGTGATCGGCGAGATCGTCGATGGCGTGGTCGCAGCACGCATCATCCGGCTCGAGGGCCATCCTGAGGCTGCAAATGTGCAGCGTGTCTACGTCGATGTCGGTGACAGCAAAGAGCGGCACATCTGGTGCGGCGCCGACAACATCTCTGAAGGCGACATCGTCCCGCTGGCGACGCTTGGCACGCAGATGCCCAACGGTATGAAGATCGAGCGACGCGGCATCCTCGGCATCGACTCCGAGGGCATGCTGTGCTCAGCGCAAGAACTCGGGCTCGGCGAAGATCATTCCGGCATCCGCGTGCTGCCTGCCGGGACGCCCTTGGGTCAGCCCTACGGCGAGGCCCTCGGACTCAGCCTCGATGTCCTGATGGATGCCGACGTCACGCGGAACTTGCCGCACTGCTTCGGCTACGTCGGGATTGCTCGCGACCTCGCCGCCAAGATGGGCGTCGAGTTCCGTCCGCCGACTCCTGACGTCGCCATCCTTGGCAACGCCCGCACAACGCCTGTCGAGATCGTCGACGGCGACCTGTGCACCCGGTTCACGTCGACCGTTATTTCCGGCGTCGAAGTGAAGCCGTCACCCGAGTGGATGGCGAATCGTCTCACCGCAGCCGGTATGCGTCCGATCAACAACGTCGTTGACGTCAGTAACTACGTGATGCTCGAGCTCAATCAACCGAACCATGCATACGACCTCGACACGCTTGGCGGCGGTGGGTTCCGCATTCGCCTGGCAATCGACGGTGAGCACCTCACGACGCTCGACGGTGAAGATCGGACGTTCAGTGCAGCCGACCTACTCATTTGCGATGCCAACGACACACCAATTGGCGTCGGCGGTGTGATGGGTGGCCTCGACAGCGAGATCAGCGATGGCACGACCACAGTGGCGCTCGAGATGGCGTGGTTCAGTTTGGTCGGAATCGGCCAGACAGTCACCCGCACCAACCTCCGCTCAGAGGCATCGACACGCTTCGAACGCGGTGTCGATCCGCACGGCATGTCACTGGCGGTCCTGCGCTTCGCCGAGCTACTCAGCGAAACTTGTCCGGACCTCGTCGTCCACGCAGGAGGGGCAGATGTGCAATCGAGTGACCTGCTGCCTGCCGAGCGGACGGTCGCGGTTCGCGTCGATGCCGTCAACCGCGTGCTCGGAACAGCGCTGGTCGCAGATGATCTGTCGGGCCTGCTCGACCCGATCGGCTACACGGTGAGCGGAGCTGGTGACACGCGGACCGTTGCACTACCGACGTGGAGGCTTGATTCGACTTCCGAGATCGACGTGGTCGAAGAGGTCGCCAAGCAGTACGGCTACGACCGACTCGGTTCGAGCGTCCCAAAATCTGTGCTCCACGGCGGGTTGTCCGAACGGCAACAACGGCGCCGCCTTGTCCGCGAGGTTCTCCTCGGCCTTGGCTTCTCAGAAGCTATGCCCAACCCGTTCCTCGCCCCAGGCACCTTGGCCAAAGCCGGGCTCCCAGCGGAAGCGATCTCGATCACGAACCCGCTTGTCACCGAGGAGAGTGTGCTGCGTACCTCACTTCGGCCCGGTCTGCTGGAAGCAATCGCCTACAACGAGAGCCACCGCCAGAGGGGCCTCAGCTTGTTCGAGATCGGCCACGTGTATCCGCCGAGCGAATCCGAACTGCCGGCGGAGTACGAGGCGTTGACGGTGGTACTCGCAGGCCGCGAGGCTCCAGCAGCTGTTGCCGTGTGGCGCGAACTCGCCACCAGTGTGGGCTTCGGTGCCCGAGTCGATCAGAGCAACGTGCCACCCGGGCTGCATGCGACCCGAAGTGCAACGCTGCAGGCTGGCAAGGCACCGCTTGGCGCCGTCGGCGAGGTCGCTCTTGAGGTGCTCGCTGCGTTCGGTGTGACCGAGCGCGTTGCCATCCTTGAGGTCAACCTCGATGAGCTACTGGACCGCAAGGCGAAGCCGGCGCAGTGGAAGCAGACCAGCCGTCAGCCATCCAGCGACCTTGACCTGGCATTCGCGCTGAGCGACGGCGTTCCTGCCGAGAAGCTCGAGAAGGCAGTCCGCCAGGGCGCTGGCAAGCTCCTCGTCGACGTGTCGCTGTTCGACGTCTACCGAGGTACGGGTGTTGCTGATGGTAGCCGTTCACTCGCCTATCGACTGCGGCTGCAGGCTGCCGACCGCAACCTGACCGAGGCTGACATCGCAGACGTTCGCCGTGGTGTCGAAGCCGCGGCAACAAAGCTGGGCGCAATTCTCCGAAGCTGATCGGGTTCCGACTCGACGAAAGGATTGCTATGGCCGTTCCCGGTGAAACCGACCTCGACAAGATGCTCGCTGGGCTGCAGGTCGAGCGACGCCCGGGCGTGTTCACCTACGCGGCAGTCACTGTTGCGACGCCGGAGCTCTGGGCCGCAGCGCACGGGATGGTCACCGAAGCCGAAGGCATCACGTTGATTCTTCCTGTCGAGGCTGCTGAGCTGGCCGGACTCCCTATTGACATCGAATTGGCCTGGCTCTCCCTCATGGTGCAGTCGAGCCTCGAAGCTGTTGGTCTCACGGCAGCGTTTGCTGCCACCCTTGGTGCAAACGACATCCCCTGCAATGTGTTGGCCGGCTACCACCACGACCACATCTTGGTCCCCGTCGACAAGGCTCAGCGGGCGATTGACGCGTTGACCGCTGGCTGATGGTCTGGGATCACAGCCACCCGATACTCGGCCACTCGACGGCGACGGCGTCAGTTCACGTGAAGGTCGTCCGGTGCATTGGCGAGCCAGGCCAGTCGACCCGGCTGGCGGCGGAGCACGTTGCGCCACAGTTCGTCGGGTTCGGAGCTGAACACATCGCTGGTCTCGGCGTCGAGCACCAGCCAGGCGCCAGCATCGATTTCGCCTTCGAGTTGTCCCGGGCCCCATCCGGCGTATCCACGAAATACGCGAACGCGGTCGACGACTGCAGCAATGATGGCTGGATCTGCGGTGAGATCGGCCGACACGATATCGCCGACGATCGGGGTGAGGTTTTCGTCCTCGGCCGTTCCGTTTTTGGTGTGGGCCAGCGCGATGAGAGCGCTGTCTTCGACGGGGCCGCCATCGAAGATTGATGACGGGACGGTCTGGAGGTCGATCCAACGGTCGAGCGGCTCGTCGAGCGCTTCGTCACTTGGCCGGTTAATGACGACGCCAACGGAACCCTCATTGCGGTGCTCAAGGATGTAGATCACGGCCCGGTCGAAGTTCGGATCGTCGAGCGGCGGCGTGGCGACGAGCAGCCGGCCCTTGGTGGCAGGTGTGATGCCGAACACTTCTGTAGTCTGCCCGTTTGGCGGTCGAATACGCGCCGCGGTTGCGCCGAGTGCCCCATCTGTGCATGTTCATACAATGATGTGTATGATCATGCAATGAGTGAGCGGATCTCCATCGGCATCATCGGCGCATCCGGATACACCGGGGCCGAGTTGCTGCGTCTGGTTGCACAACATCCGAACTTCGACATTCGCCTAGCGACCGGCGACTCGATGGCCGGTCGTCGCGCGGCCGACCTCTACCCATCGCTGGTCGGGGCGTATCCCGACCTTGTTTTCGAGTCATTCGACGCCGCCGCAGCCGACGGGCTCGACCTCGTGTTCCTGGGGCTCCCGCACGAAAGATCGATGGATCTCGTCCCCCAACTCGTCGGCAAGGTCGGTTGCATCGTGGATCTGTCGGCGGCGTACCGGCTACAAGACACTGCGCAGTATCTACAGTTTTACGGCTTCGAACACACCCAGACGGGATTGCTGGCCGAAGCGGTCTATGGCCTCCCAGAATTTCATCGTGAGCGCTTGAAAGGCGCGCAGTTGATCGCCACGCCCGGATGCCACGTCACCGCCGCAGCCCTCGCACTCAAGCCGCTCGTCGATGCGGGGCTGATTTCGACTTCAGGCATCAACGTGAACTCCTTGACGGGGATCACCGGCGCCGGCCGTACCGCCACCGAGGTAAATATGTTCACCAGCATTGACTCGAACGTTCGAGCCTACGGACTCCTCAACCACCGGCACACCCCTGAGATCGAGCAGGAGATTGGTGCTCAGGTGTTGTTCACGCCGCATCACGTGCCGATGAACCGCGGCATTCTCGCCACCTGTACTGCACCGGCCACGGACGCGGCGTCAGCCGACTCGGTGATGGCGGCACTAGCCGATTTCTATGTCAACGAACCGTTTGTCAGCGTGATCGAACGGCCGCCTGAGACGAAGTCAGTCCTTGGCTCTAATGCTGCTCACGTTTCGGCGCGATACGACGCTCGGACCGGCACGGTCGTCGCAATGTGTGCGATTGACAATCTGACCAAGGGTGCATCCGGCGGAGCGGTTCAGGCCGCCAACGTAGCGCTCGGCATCGACGAAGCTGCTGGCCTGACCACTGTGGGGGTCGCACCGTGAGTGCACTTACTGACATGTCGGCCTCGTTGAAGGCGGAGACACTCGCTGAGGCACTGCCGTATATTCGGCGTTTCGCTGGCAAGACCGTCGTCGTCAAGTACGGCGGCAATGCGCTCGCAGGTACGTCAGGCCACGACCCGCTGGCGTTGTTCGCGCAAGACATCGTGATGATGCGTCTCGTCGGGATGCGGCCGGTCGTCGTCCACGGTGGTGGGCCCCAAATCTCTGCGCTCATGGAGCGGCTCGGCAAAGTGCCTGAGTTTGTTAACGGGTTGCGCGTCACCGACGCCGAAACCGTTGAGATTGCCCGCATGGTGCTCAAAGGTCAAGTCAACCCGCAACTCGTCGCAGCAATCAACGTGCATGGCAACTACGCCGTTGGTGTCAGCGGCGTCGACGGCGGGCTGATCCGGGCGCATGCCCGAGACCCAGAACTCGGCTTCGTCGGCGATGTCACTGCCATCAATCCTGAGGTCATCAACGGATTGCTCGACAACGAATTCATTCCGGTCGTTGCGACGATCGGCTGCGATGAAGCCGGTCAGGCATACAACATCAATGCCGACACCGCAGCGGGGGCGATCGCCGAAGCGCTCGACGCCGAGAAGCTGATCTACCTGACCGACATCGAAGGCTTGCGACGCGACGTCAACGACGCAGCGACGCTCATCCGCCAGACCACTGCCGACGAACTCGATTCGCTTGTCGATGACGGCACCATCGTCGGGGGCATGATCCCGAAGATTTCGAGTTGCACGCATGCCGTCCGCAACGGTGTCAACGGCGGCCACATCCTCGATGGTCGAGTGGCGCACGTGTTGCTGCTCGAACTGTTCACCGACGCTGGCATCGGCACCATGATTACGGACGCAGGGACCGCACGTGCAGGAGCGACCCAATGAGCCATAATTTTGACACACAAACGGCGCAGCAGTGTCCGTTCATGCCGGTGTTCGGTCCGCCCGCGATCATGTTCGAACGGGGGAGTGGAACCGAGTTGTGGGACACCGACGGCAAGCGTTACCTCGACTTCCTGGCCGGGATCGCCGTGACGTCACTTGGCCATGCCAACCCGGTGGTTGCCGCAGCAATCTCGGAGCAGGCAAACCGGCTGCTGCACGTGTCGAACTTCTTTGCCAACCAGACAGCGACCGAGGCGGCACTCAAGGTCAATGCCTTACTCCGCGAAGCAACCGGCGACGATGGGCAACTGTTCTTCACGAACTCAGGCGCCGAGTCGAACGAATGCGCCATCAAGTTGGCCCGTAAGCACGGTGGCCGAGGTCGCCACACTGTCGTGAGCGCTCTCGGCAGCTTTCACGGTCGCACGCTGGCGTCGCTTGCTGCGACTGGTCAGCCGGCCAAGCACGAGCCGTTCCAACCGATGCCCGAAGGTTTCAAGCACGTGGCCTGGGGTGATCTTGATGCCATGCGCTCAGCGGTCGATGGAACCGTTGCTGGCGTGCTGATCGAATCGGTGCAGGGCGAAGGCGGTGTCAACCCGGCAACGACCGAATATCTGCAGGGCATCCGCCAGATCTGCGACGAAACCGGTGCACTCCTGATGATCGACGAGATCCAGACCGGTTTCGCACGGACCGGAAAGTGGTTCGGCTTCGAGCACGCCGGGGTGCGTCCCGATGTCGTGACGCTCGCCAAGGCAATGGGCAACGGTATGCCGGTTGGAGCGTGCTGGGCGCGCACCGAGGTGGCAGCGGTCTTCGAGCCGGGCGACCATGGCAGCACCTATTCCGGCACGGCGATCGCGACCGCTGCCGTCAACGCGACGATCGACGAGATGCGGCGACTCGACGCTCCGACACTCGCGGCAACTACCGGGGCGCGGCTCACTGCCAAGCTCCTCGACCTCGATGGTGTCGTTGGGGTTCGCGGCTTCGGCCTCATGCTCGGTGTCGAACTCGCCGATGGACTTGACGCCCGGGTGGCGTATACCGATCTGCTCGGCGCAGGGCTGATCGTGAATGCGGTGAACCCTTCCACCATCCGCCTCATCCCGCCGCTCACCGTGAGCGACGCAGAAGTTGATGAGGCCGTTGCCTTGATCAACACCGCGCTCCTTCGACAAAGAGACGCATCATGACCCGGCATCTGATTGACGTCGTTGACTTCAGCGCCGCCGAGATCAACAGCATTCTCGATCTGGCCGAGACACCGATCGGCGATCTTTGCCAACCGCTCGCCGGCAAGGGTGCGGCACTGATCTTTGAGAAGCCCTCGGCACGGACCCGGCACTCCATGGAAATGGCCGTGGTGCAACTCGGTGGGCATCCAGTGTTCACCCGAGGCGAAGAAGTCGGGTTCGACACTCGTGAGCCAGTCGAAGACGTTGCCCGGATCATGGAGGGCTTCCACTCCCTGATAGCCGCACGAGTTTTTAGCCACAGCACAGTCACCCGGCTTGCTGCCGTCTCGAGCGTGCCGGTCGTCAACATGTTGAGCGACCACTCGCATCCGCTGCAGGCGTTTGCTGATGCGCTCACCATGCGTCAGAACCTCGGTGACCTCGCTGGCCAGACCGTTGCGTTCGTCGGTGACTACAACAACGTCGCTCGCTCACTCGCCGAGATTTCGGCGCTTCTCGGGATGCACGTGCGTCTCGCGTCGCCTCCCGGCTTCGAAGCCGACGACGCCGAGCTCGAACGGATTCTTCTCCTCGGGGCCGCATCGGTCGAGCAGGGGAGCCGCCCGATCGACATGGTCGTCGGAGCGAACGCCGTCCATACCGACACCTGGGTCTCGATGGGCGAAGAAGCCGACAAGGCCGAAAAGCTTCAAAAATTTGAAGGCTTCACGGTCGATGACACGATGATGGCTGCCGCAGGGACCAACGCGATCTTCATGCACTGCCTGCCCGCGTATCGCGGTGTTGAAGTGTCGGCCGACGTGATCGACGGGCCCCGCTCGGTCGTGTTTCAGCAGGGCCACAACCGGATGCATGCCGCTCGCGGCGCCCTCGCCTTTCTTCTGGGAGACCACGCATGACCACAAAGGTCCAACGCCAAACGCTCATCGCCCGATTGGTCGGCGACCACCAGGTCGGCAGCCAGCCCGAGCTCCTCGAATTGCTTGCCAGCGAGGGCATCGAAGCGACGCAGGCAACAGTGTCACGCGATCTCGAAGACATCGGCGCCGTCAAGGTGCGCGTGCCCGGTGGCAACACGCTCTACGCCATCCCCGAGTTCGCACCCGACCGGCTCGCCCCGGTCGAACATGTCCGCCGGGTCATGGGGGAGTGGGTGGCCGATGTTGCCGTTTCCGGCAACATTGTGGTGCTGCGCACCCCGCCGGGTTGCGCTCACGTGGTTGCATCGGCGCTCGATCGCAGCCGGATCGATGGGCTGCTCGGGACCGTCGCTGGTGACGACACCCTCATGTGTATTTCGGCCATCCCGGATGGCACCCAACTTTGCAGTGACCTGAAAGACCTCGCCGGCCTCGATTGAGGGCGCGCCGATCGAACGAAAAGACACTTATGGATCTCGATGACAAACATAAATTTGCGCGCGACGGCGAACTGCCGGCGAAGGCAAAGACCCTCTGGCATGGTCGTTTCACCGGCGGGCCGAGCGAGTCGCTCATGGCGTACACGGTCAGCCTTTCCTACGACCAGCGGATGTGGCGCGACGACATTGCCGGCTCGAAAGCCCATGTCCGTGGCCTCGCCCGTGTGGGGCTGCTGACCGAAGACGAAGGCCACGACATTCTGTCTGCACTCGACCAGGTCGGCGTCGAAATGGAGTCGGCTACGTTCGAGTTTGTTGCCAGCGACGAAGACATCCACACCGCCATCGAGCGTCGGGTCACCGAGATCGCCGGTCCCGCAGGTGGCAAACTGCACACCGCGCGCAGCCGCAACGATCAGGTCGCCACCGACCTTCGGTTGTGGTGTAAGCGGGAACTCAAAGACGTTGCGATTCGTCTCGTCGAGATGCAAGAGGCCCTGCTCGAACAGGCCCTTGCGGCGGGTGACACGTACCTTCCCGGTTACACCCACTTGCAGCGCGCACAGCCCGTGCTCCTGTCGCATCACCTGATGGCCCACGGTTGGGCTCTCGGCCGTGACGTGAGTCGGTTGATCGACACGCTGAACCGTCTCGATGTGTCGCCGTTGGGGGCAGGTGCACTCGCCGGCTCGTCGCTGCCGATTGATCCGGTGGGCAATGCGGCTGACCTCGGTTTCGCCAAAGCGTTCGACAACAGCCTCGACGCCGTGAGCGATCGTGACTTCGTCGCTGAAGCCCTGTTCGACCTCGCTCTGATCGGTATCCATCTTTCCCGGATTGGCGAGGAGTGGGTGCTGTGGACCTCCGGTGAGTTCGGATTTGCCAAGCTCGACGACGGTTACGCGACCGGTTCGTCCATGTTGCCGCAAAAGAAAAATCCTGACATTGCCGAACTTGCCCGAGGTAAGAGCGGCCGCTTGATCGGCAACCTGACAGGTCTGCTCGCCACGTTGAAGGGTCTGCCGATGGCCTACAACCGGGATCTCCAGGAAGACAAGGAACCGTTGTTTGATTCGGTCGAGCAAGTCACGTTGGCTGTCGCTGCACTGACCGGCATGATCGCCACTGCAACGTTCAATGGAGATGTCATGCAAGCCGCAGCCGATGAAGAGACGATGGCCGCAACCGATCTCGCTGAGTTCCTCGTCCGGGGCGGCATGCCATTTCGGGACGCTCACGCTGTTGTCGGAGCACATGTGCAGGCGTGCGTTGCTGGCAGGGGCAGCTTGGCCGACCTGGTGCGCTCCGACCCGCTCCTTGGAGAGGATGCTGCCGCGCTCGTGGCGCCCGGAGTTGGGGTCACGATGCGAACGTCCCGAGGTGGTGCTGGACCGGCTGCTCGTGAGGAGCAGGTCATTTCCTACCGCACGATGCTCGAGAACGAAATTCGGTCCCTCGCTCGAGCTGACTGAGCCCGGGTGGGGCTGTGCCGCATTCGCTCGGGTGGTCGCTCCCGACCTGCTTGGCAAATTGCCGCACGTGAAACTGGTTGGCATCCGGTGCACCGAAAACCGAGACCTCCGCCTTCTGACAAGACGACGACCAGCACTACTTTGAGTCGTGTGAAAAGCTTCGCTGGAAAGATCGCTGTCGTCACTGGTGGAGGAACCGGGATGGGGCGCGAGCTCGTCGTGCAACTTGCAGCGGCCGGCGCCCACGTATCCATGTGTGACTTATCTGAGGAACGCATGCAGGAAACCGCGACGCTCGCCCGCGCTGCGGCCCCGGCGTCAGACATCAGGATCAGTACACATGTCTGCGATGTCAGTGACGAAGCGGCGATGTACGTCTTCCGTGACGAGGTCCTCACAGCGCACGACACCGAACACATCAACTTGTTGTTCAACAATGCCGGCCTCAGCGGTGGCGGCAGCGTGGTGACCGACAGCCGAGAAGCCTGGGACCGCTGTTTCGACATTTGTTTCAACGGAGTCCGTTGGGGTGTCTTGGCGTTCCTCGATGCGCTCATCAAGTCCGACGAGGGACATATCGTCAACACGTCCAGCGTCAACGGATTTTGGGCGTCGATCGGCCCCGACCGGCCGCACACCGCCTACTCCGCAGCGAAGTTCGCCGTCAAGGGCTTCACCGAGGCGTTGATCACCGACATGCAGGTCAACGCGCCGCACGTGCTTGTCTCGGTCGTCATGCCCGGTCACATCGGCACGTCGATCATCCAGAATTCGATGAACTTCGGGGCCCGCACGCTCAGCGACGACGACAAGGAACTGATGACGCTGGCCGACCAGATGTTCCAGGAGAACGCCCCGATGACAGCCGCCGCTGCAACAACGGTGATCCTGACCGATGTGCTCGCCGAACGTTGGCGCATCCTTGTTGGCGACGACGCATACGCCCTTGACAGTGCGGTGCGAGCCGATCCAGAGAACGCTTACGACGGCTCGATGTCGGAGATTCTGTTCCGCAATCTCAACGAGGCACGAGAAGCGCTCGAGGCCGCGAGCGACTGAGCCCAATCTGCTGAGCCGCAGTGGCGATGGTGGGGAGGGCCTCAGGGGTCGGCCCGGTACCCCGAACGTCGAGAGCGATCTCGACGCTCGATGATGGACTGATGTCAGCAACCCTCTCCCCGTCACTCCACTACGTGAAGTGGTAGCGGTCGGGGTTCCATGGAGGCCGACGTCTTGCTGAACCGTCGGGCCAGTTCGGATTTGTCCCACGGGTCGCGCACCACGCGAGAGTAACGTTGAGGGTATATGTCTTCTCCACGCCTGGTCGACGGTGACCTGATCGCTGACCTCGAAGCTCGCAACCTGATCCACGACTCCACCGATCGTGAACTCCTTCGGGCAGCCGTCGCCGAGGGGCCGGTCGGGATCTACTACGGCTGCGATCCGACGGCGGACAGCCTCCATGTGGGGAACTTGATCGGTCTGGTCGTGCTGCGTCGCTTCCAAGACGCGGGGCACCGAGCCATCGCACTTGCCGGTGGGGCCACAGGAATGGTGGGCGATCCCGGGGGCCGTTCCGAAGAACGCAACCTGCTCGACGAGAAGACGCTCAGCTACAACGTGACGAAGATTAAGGAACAACTCGGTCGAGTGGTCGACCTGACGGACGAACAGCGGGGAGTTCTGGTCGATAATCGTGACTGGACGCGCGAGATCGGTGTACTCGAGTTCCTCCGTGATGTCGGTAAGCACGTGACGGTGAACCAGATGCTCGCCCGGGAAAGCATCAAGGTCCGAATTAACTCCGAGCACGGAATCTCGTTCACTGAGTTCAGCTACATGTTGCTCCAGGCCAACGATTACCTCTGGTTGCACGACAACCTCGGCTGTTCTATTCAGATCGGTGGGTCCGATCAGTGGGGCAACATCATCTCTGGTGTCGATTTGATCCGTCGGAAGCGCCACGACCACGTGCACGCGTTCTCCTGGCCACTACTCACTGGATCCGATGGGACCAAGCTCGGCAAGACCACCGGCGCACGAGTCTGGCTCGATGCGGCCAAGACGAGCCCGTACCAACTCCGCCAGCACTGGATGCAGATCGCCGACGCTGACGTCGAGGCTCAGCTGCTGACGTTTTCGCTACGCCCGGTCGCCGAGATCAAGGAGCTTGCGGCGGCACATGGTGCGGCCCCGCAGCTCCGATTGGGGCAGCAGGCACTTGCCGACGACATGGTGACGCTGATCCACGGTGCCGATGCGGCGGCGGCCGCAACCGAGGCAGCCGAGTTGCTGTTCTCCGAGGATCTGGGGGCTGCGTCAGAAGCAGCGCTGCAGGCATTGGCAGCGGAGATCCCATTTAGCCGAATGACAGCGATGGAACTTGCCGAAACTCCGAGCGCCCTGGTTGCGATGAATCTTGCGACATCAAACGGCGATGCCCGTCGCACCTTGGCCCAGAAGTCGTACTCCGTCAACGGGGTGCAGTTGGATGAGAAAGCCCAGCTCAGCGACCACAAACTCCTTCACGGGAAGTACCTGCTGATCCGGAAGGGCAAGAAGTCGCACCATCTCGTCGAACAAGTTCTTTAAGGCGAGGTTGTGCGGGGCCTGGGATGGTTATAGATTCGTTCTTCGCTCCATGGAGGCAGTAGCTGTCGGATGGACGATGCATCGAGGTCATCATTCTGGGAGAGCTCCAGGTGAGGGCATGTGCGACAGGTTTTGAGCTCCTTGAAAACAGAAGAGAAGACAGAATGCCAGTGCGGGCAGAGCTGCGGTCACTTTCGGGTGGTTGTTGGATCTGCCCAGTCAATTTCGGTGTCACCGTCCCTGGTGGCATCAAACACGGATACCGGCCTGTCGTCATGATTGATTCGCTTTTGCGTTGATGTCGATACGGTGGGCTAATACAGCAAGGACGCAGCGGACTCGAGGGCCTTCCCGGCTCGTTTCTTCGGAACGATATGTTGCGCTTTTCTGACTGAACGCTTTGGCTTGGTCGATCATTTTGGTGGTTGGTTGGGTTGGGCATATTTTTGTTGGAGAGTTTGATCCTGGCTCAGGATGAACGCTGGCGGCACGCTTAACACATGCAAGTCGAACGGGGTCCATGGAGCTTGCTCCGGAAGATCTAGTGGCGAACGGGTGCGTAACACGTGAGAAACCTGTCCTGGACTCTGGGATAACAGTTGGAAACGGCTGCTAATACCGGATGCCTTCATTTGACCGCATGGTTGTTTGAAGAAAGATTTATCGGTTTGGGAGGGTCTCGCGGCCTATCAGCTTGTTGGAGAGGTAACGGCTCACCAAGGCTTCGACGGGTAGCTGGTCTGAGAGGATGATCAGCCACACTGGAACTGAGACACGGTCCAGACTCCTACGGGAGGCAGCAGTGGGGAATCTTGCACAATGGGCGAAAGCCTGATGCAGCGATGCCGCGTGCGGGAAGAAGGCCTTAGGGTTGTAAACCGCTTTCAGGAGGGAAGAAAATGACGGTACCTCCAGAAGAAGGTGCGGCCAACTACGTGCCAGCAGCCGCGGTGACACGTAGGCACCAAGCGTTATCCGGATTTATTGGGCGTAAAGAGCTCGTAGGCGGTTTGGTAAGTCGGGTGTGAAAACTCTGGGCTCAACCCAGAGAGGCCACTCGATACTGCTATGACTAGAGTACGGTAGGGGAGCGGGGAATTCCTGGTGTAGCGGTGAAATGCGCAGATATCAGGAGGAACACCAGCGGCGAAGGCGCCGCTCTGGGCCGTAACTGACGCTGAGGAGCGAAAGCATGGGTAGCAAACAGGATTAGATACCCTGGTAGTCCATGCCGTAAACGTTGGGCACTAGGTGTGGGTCTCAACCAACGAGATCCGCGCCGTCGCTAACGCATTAAGTGCCCCGCCTGGGGAGTACGGTCGCAAGACTAAAACTCAAAGGAATTGACGGGGGCCCGCACAAGCAGCGGAGCGTGTTGCTTAATTCGATGCAACGCGAAGAACCTTACCTGGGTTTGACATGTGGGGAAAAGCTCTAGAGATAGGGTGTCCTTCGGGGCCTCACACAGGTGGTGCATGGCTGTCGTCAGCTCGTGTCGTGAGATGTTGGGTTAAGTCCCGCAACGAGCGCAACCCTTATCCTGTGTTGCCAGCAAGTAATGTTGGGGACTCGCAGGAGACTGCCGGGGTCAACTCGGAGGAAGGTGGGGACGACGTCAAGTCATCATGCCCCTTATGCCCAGGGCTGCAAACACGCTACAATGGCCGGTACAGAGGGCTGCGATCCCGCGAGGGTGAGCGAATCCCACAAAGCCGGTCTCAGTTCGGATTGGAGTCTGCAACTCGACTCCATGAAGCCGGAGTTGCTAGTAATCCTGGATCAGCACGCCAGGGTGAATACGTTCCCGGGCCTTGTACACACCGCCCGTCACACCACGAAAGTCGGCAACACCCGAAGCCGGTGGCCCAACCCCTCGGGGAGGGAGCCGTCGAAGGTGGGGTCGGTGATTGGGGTGAAGTCGTAACAAGGTAGCCGTACCGGAAGGTGCGGCTGGATCACCTCCTTTCTAAGGAGTGCTTCATCAATCGATCAGAGACGTTTGTTCTCTGCGGTTGCATGACACACCTGTTGGTGCACTGGCACGTCTGTCTGAGTAGCGCGCATTGGTTGTAGGGATTCGGTCCCTCCTGGTGTAGCGGGTTCAGGTGTACATCGTCTTCTCTTCTGTTTTGAGGGAGCTGTTGCTTCTTCATGCCGCAATGTTGAGCTTTGTTTGTGGTCACCCTTTCCGGTGGCGTTTCACGATCAGGGTTCTGTTGTCAGGTAGCCCTTTGAGAACTGCAGAGCAAGCACGAGCATCTTCGAGATGGCCGCCCTTTAGGGGGTTGTCATCTCAATTATGATAGATAACAAGTTTTTCCAAGCTAATAAGAGCCAACGGTGAATGCCTTGGCGCCAAGAACCGATGAAGGACGTGAGTGACTGCGAAAAGCTCCGGGGAGCCGTCTACTAGGCATTGATCCGGAGATGTCCGAATGGGGAAACCCACCACTCGTTATGGAGTGTGTACCGCCGCCTGAACACATAGGGCGGTTGGAGGGAACCGGGGGAATTGAAACATCTCAGTACCCCGAGGAAAGGAAAGCAACCGCGACACCCTGAGTAGCGGCGAGCGAAATGGGTTGAGTCTAAACCGTGCCAGTGTCAAAGCCTGAAGGCGTTGCTGGTGCGGGGTCGTGGGACCACGAGGTAGAGCTTCAGATCTACAACAAGTTACAAGTGCTATATAGGAGAACTGATCAGGAAAGTCAGGCCGAAGTGGGTAACAGCCCCGTATCCGAAATGTATGTACTACTTGCGTGTCATCCCAAGTAACGCCGGAACCGTGAAAGCCGGCGTGAATCTGTGGGGACCACCCCATAAGACTAAGTATTCCTTGGCGACCGATAGTGAACCAGTACCGTGAGGGAAAGGTGAAAAGTACCCCGGGAGGGGAGTGAAATAGTACCTGAAACCGTTGGTTTACAAACAGTCAGAGCGTCGTCACACTTTGGTGTGGCCGCGATGGCGTGCCTTTTGAAGAATGAGCCTGCGAGTTACGGTGTGTGGCAAGGTTAACCAGTGATGGGTAGCCGGAGCGAAAGCGAGTCTGAATAGGGCGTAGAGTCGCATGCTGTAGACCCGAAGCCAAGTGATCTATCCATGGCCAGGTTGAAGCGGAGGTAAGACTCCGTGGAGGACCGAACCCACGTAGGTTAAAAACTGCAGGGATGAGCTGTGGATAGGGGTGAAAGGCTAATCAAACTTGGCAATAGCTGGTTCTCCTCGAAATGCATTTAGGTGCAGCGTCGTGTGTTCAGTCTCGGAGGTAGAGCACTGATTAGGTAAGGGGGCCCACAAGCTTACCAACCCTAGTCAAACTCCGAATGCCGAGACTCCAGAGCACGGCAGTGAGACCACGAGGGATGAGCTTCGTTGGTCGAAAGGGAAACAGCCCAGATCATCAGCTAAGGCCCCTAATTCTGTACTAAGTGGTAAACGATGTGGGATTGCATAGACAGCCAGGAGGTTGGCTTAGAAGCAGCCACCCTTGAAAGAGTGCGTAATAGCTCACTGGTCGAGTGATCCTGCGCGGACAATGTAACGGGGCTCAAGTACAGAGCCGAAGCTATGGGCTTCTGATTTATCAGGAGCGGTAGAGGAGCGTCGATAGGGCTGTGAAGCGGATTCGTGAGGGTTCGTGGAGCGCTATCGAGTGAGAATGCAGGCATGAGTAACGAGAGAGGGGTGAGAAACCCCTCCGCCGAAAGCCCAAGGGTTCCTGGGGAAGGCTAATCCCCCCAGGGTGAGTCGGGAGCTAAGGCGAGGCCGAAAGGCGTAGTCGATGCACAACTGGTTGATATTCCAGTACCTCCGTGCCCGCGCCAAGTCCAAGAGTTGCAACGTTGGGGCTGTTCATCTTTATGTTGAGCGATCTGATCGAGCGGCTGGAGGATAGTTGACGGGGGACGCAGGAAGATAAGTGAACCCGGGCGATGGTAGTCCCGGGGTAAGCGTGTAGGCGGTCCCCGATGAGAGTTGGGGGCGTGAACGCTGAGACGTGATGCCGAGCGACATACTGCGAAGTCACTGATTCTATGCTGCCAAGAAAAGCCCAGCAATGAGTTGGCACGGAGCCCGTACCCCATACCGACACAGGTGGGCGGGTAGAGAATACTAAGGCGAGCGGGAGAACTATGGTTAAGGAACTCGGCAAATTACCTCCGTAACTTCGGAAGAAGGAGGACCTGCTTTGGTGACGAGATTTACTCTCCGAGCCGAGGCGGGTGGCACAGACCAGGGGGTAGCGACTGTTTACCAAAAACACAGCAGGGTGCGAAGCCGTAAGGCGATGTATACCCTGTGACGCCTGCCCAATGCTTGAAGGTCACGGGGAACGGTGAGTTCTTTATTGAGCGAAGCTGTGAACCTAAGCCCAAGTGAATGGCGGCCGTAACTATAACGGTCCTAAGGTAGCGAAATTCCTTGTCGGGTAAGTTCCGACCTGCACGAATGGCGTAACGACTTCCCCACTGTCTCAACCATAGACCCGGTGAAATTGAAGTACGAGTAAAGATGCTCGTTAGCTGCGGAAGGACGGAAAGACCCCGTGGACCTTTACTATAACTTGGTATTGAGTTTTGAATTGCGTTGTGTAGGATAGGTGGGAGACTGGGAAGCATTGGCGCTAGCTAGTGTGGAGTCATTGTTGAAATACCACCCTGCGTAAGTTGAAGCTCTAACTTCGGCCCGTTATCCGGGTCAGGGACAGTGCCAGGCGGGTAGTTTGACTGGGGCGGTCGCCTCCTAAAGAGTAACGGAGGCGCCCAAAGGTTCCCTCAGGCTGGTTGGCAATCAGCCGTCGAGTGCAATGACACAAGGGAGCTTGACTGCGAGACTTACAAGTCGAGCAGGTACGAAAGTAGGGCATAGTGACCCGGCCATCACGTGTGGAAGTGTGGTCGCTCAACGGATAAAAGGTACCCCGGGGATAACAGGCTAATCTTCCCCAAGAGTCCATATCGACGGGAAGGTTTGGCACCTCGATGTCGGCTCATCGCATCCTGGGGCTGAAGCAGGTCCCAAGGGTTGGGCTGTTCGCCCATTAAAGCGGTACGCGAGCTGGGTTCAGAACGTCGTGAGACAGTTCGGTCCCTATCCTCCGCAGCCGAAGCTATTTTGACAACTGCTATCCTTAGTACGAGAGGACCGGGATGGACGTAGCTCTAGTGTGACTGTTGTTTCGCCAGAAGCATCGCAGTTTTGCCACCTACGGAAGGGATAACCGCTGAAAGCATCTAAGTGGGAAACCCGGTTGAAGATGAGAATAGCCATGCGGTTAACGCAGTAAGGCCCGTGACGAGACCATCACGTTGATAGGCCGGAAGTGTAAGCGTAGTAATACGCTCAGCTGACCGGTACTAATCGGCCGAGGGCTTGGTTAAACAGCTCGTGCTTGCTCTGGAGTCCTGAAGGGGGAATACCCTCAGTTGACAACATATTTGGGTGACCATAGCGACAGGGTCACACCCGTTCCCATTCCGAACACGGAAGTTAAGCCTGTCAGCGCCGATGGTACTTGGGGAGAGATCCCCTGGGAGAGTAGGACGTCGCCCGATTACTCAAAAAACGCACCACCCGGATGTTGCCGGTGGTGCGTTTTTTACGTTTTCACCTACACCGAGGACGAAGTTGCGCTCGCAGCCCTGCCGGCAGTCCACGACCACAAGATCAGCCACTGCACCGTTGAAGGCGACTACCGGCCCGGAACGAGCGGCGTCACGGTGTCCAATACCGAGAGCCGCGTGGTCGACCCTGTCACCGGCGAGGACCAAGGTGTTGGTGATCGCGGCGAACTATGCAAGGAGCTCATCAAGTTCACGGGCTTCCAGGTGGCACCCGACAAGCTCGAAGCCGTGTTGCTGAACTCTCGAGCTGAAAACTTGCGGCAAATGGGCGGTCATCCGGCAGACTAGATAATGATGGAGTTCTGGAAGCCGCACAAGCTCGCCTCGCCGCACGACGGCCAGATTTTTCTGAAGATGAACGACACGGTCCGCACAACGACTGAGGTCCACGGCGTTCCCGTGGGCACCGAAGGCAAAGTCATCCTCGCCAATGGATTCAGTTGGCAGCGCTATCGCGTGCTGTTCGAGAACGGTGCCGAAGTCGGCGATCTCGATCACCGCAACCTTGAGCCGATCGGCCGCACGGCAAAACGCCTGGCCAAGCTCGCTGCCAAAGACAACTGACCTATCGCCAGGTATCTCTTGGCGACATTGCGGGATCCGCACCGAGTCGAACCACTGGTCCCCACCGATACACTTTGGCCTCTGTGAAGAGTTCTGTAGAGGCCCTCGAGGGCAACCAAGTCAAGCTGTACGTCGAAGTCGAAGAAGCTGAGTTCGACGCCCAGATCGACAAGGCATTCAAGTTGATCGCCAAGGAGGTACGCCTTCCGGGCTTCCGCCCCGGTAAGGCCCCGCGCAAAGTGCTCGAAGCCCAAGTCGGCATCGGCCCGGCTCGCGAGCAGGCGCTTCGTGACGGAGTGCCCGAGTACCTCGCCCGGGCTGTGCGTGAGAACGACGTCGACCTGATCGCGACGCCTGAAGTCGAGATCACCGACGGGAAAGACTCAGGCCCAGTTGAGTTCGAAGCCATGTGCACGATCCGACCGATCGTCGAAGTGCCCGGCTACGACTCGCTCACGATCGAACTCCCCGTCCTTGACGTCACCGAAGCCGATCTCGACGCGGCCCGCCAGGTTGAACTCCGCAAGAACGGTTCGCTCGTCGATGCCGATCGTCCGGCCGAAATCGGCGACTTCGTCACGCTCGATCTCGCGGCGACCCGCGATGGCGAAGAGGTCATCGGACTCAACACCGAAGACTGGAACTACGAACTCGGCCAGGGTTGGGTCACCGATGACTTCGATGAGCAGCTCACTGGCGCCTCAGCTGGCGACGAACTGACCTTTACCTCAGCGCCGAAGGGCACCGAAGAGGAAGCCAACTTCACCGTCAAGGTCGCCTCGGTCCAAAAGATGGACTTGCCCGAACTCACCGACGAGTGGGTCTCCGACAACACGGGCGAGTTCGACACGATCGCCGAGTGGACTGCTTCACTTCAGAAGGCGATGCACGACGTCAAGCTCAACCAGATGCGTCAGAGCCTGGTCAGCAAGATCACGAGCGCCCTCACCGGGCTGACCGACATTGAAGCGCCCGAGTCGATGGTCGATTCCGACCTCAACCAGCGGGTGCAGAACACGATGCAGCAGTTCCAAGCACAGGGCATCGACTTCGCTCAGTGGATGCAGGTCACAGGCCAAGAGCCTGGACAGTTCATCGAGTCGATGCGCGGCCAGTCCGAAGACGCCGTCAAATCCGACCTGGCACTGCGGGCGGTCGCGGTTGCGCAAGCGTTCGTTGTCGAAGACCACGAGCTGGAGGGTGAATACGCCCGCATGGCAATGCAGTACGGCCAGAAGGCCAAGGAAATTCGTCGGGCCTACGAGCAAAATGATGCCGTCCCTGAGCTGCTTGCGCAGATCAAGAAAAACAAGGCGCTCGACTGGCTCGTGCATAACGTCAGCTTCGTCGACGAAAATGGCACTGCAATGGACCAGGACGTCGTTCTCGGCCATACTCACGACGAAGACGGCAATCACGTCCATCATCATTCAGGTGATGAAGCTGAGACGACCGACCAGAACGACGACGTGGACGCAACGTCCGAGGAAGCAGATGAGTCATGAACTTTGATCCCCGTGCCGTTGACGGTGCGCAGAGCTACCTGGTTCCGAATGTCATTGAGCAGACCAGTCGAGGTGAGCGCGCGTCCGACCTCTACAGCCGGATGCTCAAGGACAACATCATCTTCTTGCAGACGCCGATCGACGACCAGATCGCCAGCCTCATCTCGGCACAGTTAATTCACCTCGAGTCGGAGAATCCCGACAAGGACATCAGCATCTACATCAACAGCCCCGGTGGCGACATTACGGCACTGTTTGCGATCTACGACACGATGCAGTTCATCAAGAACGACATCGCTACGATCTGCCTCGGCCAGGCCGCATCCGCAGCCGCCGTGCTGCTCGCTGCTGGCACCAAGGGCAAGCGTCTCGCACTGCCCCACTCGCGAGTGTTGTTGCACCAGCCGTCTGGCCAGGTTGGCTACGGACAGGTCACTGATCTCGAGCTCGCTGCAAAGGAAATTCTGCGCATGCGCGAGATTCTTGACGGCATTCTTGCCAAGCACACAGGTCAGCCGATCGAACGCATCCATGCTGATACCGACCGTGATTTCGTGATGGAAGCGAATGAAGCATTGGAGTATGGCATCATCGATACGGTGATCACATCCCGGGAGAGCGTTGACCGGGAGGGCCCGATTCGCTGACGCCTCCGGAGGAGGGGTCCGCGACCGGGGGGCGCTGGTGGGGCACAATGTCTCGCCCGGGGTTCGGTCGGGGTCATTGCAAACGACAAGTCCTTGAGGGGTAGCAACAGTGGCGAAATTCGGTGAGAACAGCGAACTGTTGAAATGCTCGTTCTGCGGTAAGTCACAGAAGCAGGTTAAGAAGCTGATTGCCGGTCCAGGTGTGTATATCTGCGACGAGTGCATTGACCTCTGCAACGAGATCATCGAAGAGGAGCTCACCGAAACCGCTGAGCTCAGCTTCGACAACCTGCCGAACCCGCGTGAAGTGCGTGCGTTCCTCGACGACTACGTCGTCGGTCAGGTTGAAGCGAAGAAGATCCTCGCCGTGTCGGTGTACAACCACTACCGGCGAATTCAGTATCAGAGCCAGGCCACCACGGTTGGTCGGCGTGACGAGGTCGAACTCGCTAAGTCCAATATTCTGCTGCTCGGTCCCACCGGTTGCGGTAAGACCCATCTCGCTCAGACGCTGGCCCGTCAGCTGAACGTCCCATTCGCAGTTGCCGACGCAACGGCATTGACCGAAGCTGGCTACGTCGGCGAAGACGTCGAGAACATCCTGCTCAAGCTGATCCAGGCTGCCGACTTCGACGTCAAGCGCGCCGAGACCGGAATCATCTATATCGACGAGATTGACAAGGTTGCGCGCAAGAGCGAGAACCCGTCGATCACCCGTGACGTGTCCGGCGAGGGCGTGCAGCAGGCGCTCCTGAAGATCCTCGAAGGCACGCAGGCATCAGTTCCGCCCCAGGGCGGCCGCAAGCATCCGCACCAAGAATTCATCCAGATCGACACCACCAATGTGCTGTTCATCCTCGGTGGTGCATTCGCTGGGCTGGAAAAGATCATCGAGCAGCGCATTGGCCACAGGGGCATCGGCTTCAACGCCACCGTCCAGACGTCTCAAGAGAAAGATCCGGGTGAGCTGTTCGCACAGGTCCTGCCGGAAGACCTCGTGAAGTTCGGCATGATTCCCGAGTTCATCGGCCGGCTCCCAATGGTCGGCGCTGTCCGCAGCCTCGATAAAGAAGCGCTGGTGTCGATTCTCACCGAGCCGAAGAACAGCCTGGTCAAGCAGTACTCCAAGGTGTTCAGCTTCGAAGACGTCGAACTCGAGTTCACCGAAGACGGCCTCGACGCGATCGCCGACCAGGCCTTACTCCGGGGCACGGGCGCACGTGGCCTCCGAGCGATCATGGAAGAAGTTCTGCTCGACACGATGTATGAGGTGCCGGGTCGGGACGACGTCGGCAAGGTCGTCATCGATCGCGCTGTCGTCATCAACAAAGTCAACCCGACGCTGGTGCCCAAGAAGGTGCCACGTCAGCGCAAAGCTGCCTCCTAGATCCCGCCTGCTCACGCGGACGCTCGATGCTCGCCTCGCTCTCTCAGAACGCGCCTAGATTGACTGCTGTGAGGCTCAACTTTTCATGAATGCTGACTTCACATATGAGGTTGCGCTTGCCTACCTCGACGACCATGCCTCGTATCAGAACACTGGTCGCATCGATTCGCCGTCCACCGATGTGATCGAGGCGTTCTGCTCTGTCATGGGCGACCCGCAGCACTGCGCGCCGGTCATCCACGTCACCGGCACGAACGGCAAGGGTTCAACGGTTCAAATGATTTCGCAGATCCTCATCGCTGCTGGCTTGAGCGTTGGCACGTATACGAGTCCGCACCTCGAGCGAGTCAACGAGCGGATGCGTCGGAGTGGCGAGCCGATCAGCGACGACGAGTTCGCAGAGCAGATTGCAGCGATCGCTGACCTCGAATCGGTCGTCGGAATGCGTCCGAGCTACTTCGAGATCATGACCGCTGCTGCGTTCCGTTGGTTCGCCGACGTCGCTGTCGACGTGATGGTAATCGAGGTCGGGATCCTCGGCAGGTGGGACGCGACCAACGTGGTCAACCCGACCGTCGCCGTTGTCACGAACATCGGCATGGACCACATGGAATTTGCCGGACCGACGCTTGCTGACATCGCCTCCGAGAAGGCCGGCATCATCAAGCCTGGCTGCGCCGCAGTCATCGGCGAGACCCGACCGGATCTCGTCGAAATCTTCCAGAACGCCGGCGCCGCCACGACCATCGTGCGCGGTGAAGACTTCGACGTCGACAGTAACGCTCTCGCGGTCGGTGGCCGCGTGCTCGACCTCCGCACCCCGACGACGCTCTATCCCGATGTGTTCGTCCCGCTGCACGGTGCGCACCAGGGTGTCAATGCAGCGGTCGCGCTCACGGCCGTCGAGGTGTTCTTCGCCAATCCGCCTGCGGGCGACATCGTCACCGAAGGAATGTCCGAAATATCGATGCCGGGCCGATTCGAAGTGCTCGGCCGTCAGCCGCTCACGATCATCGACGGTGCACACAATCCGGTCGGTGCCGACACCTGCGCACAGGTCTTTTTCGATGACTTTCATCCGGAAGGTCGACGCCTCCTCGTGTTTGGCACGCTGCGCGAACCAGGCGAAATGCTCGCTGCGCTCCGGGCCGACGAGTTCGATGCCGTGTTCGCCTGCACCGCTCCGTCGCCGCGTGGTGTGCCGGCTGCACAGGTCGTTGCTGCTGCCAAAGAGCTCGGCTGCGAAAACGTTTCCGCATACGACTCGGTCGCGGAAGCATGCCGCCGTGCGCTCGAGTATGCCGACGGCGACGATGCCGTCCTCGTCTGCGGCAGTCTCTACACGGTCGGTGAAGCTCGCCCCGTGGTTCAGCGCCACTCCAACTGACGCACCCCTTCTAGGTTCGCCAGCGCGCGATGCGGGCGGCAGCGATAGCCTCGCTGCCCATGTCTGATCGCACACTCGTCCTCCTGAAGCCCGACACCGTGGAGCGCAAGCTCATGGGTCAGGTCATCTCCCGCTTCGAAGCCAAGAACCTCGACATCGTTGCTATGGAGCTCCGTGAGCTCGACGCGGACACTCTTGCTCGTCACTACGAAGAGCACGTTGGCAAGGGCTTCTACGGTGAGCTCGTTGAGTTCATGAGCCGGGGCCCGGTTGTCGCGATGGTGATCGAAGGTCCCGAAGACACGTGGGAAGTCGTCCGTACCATGGTGGGCGCCACCAACCCACGCGGCGCCGCACCCGGCACTATCCGCGGTGATCTGGGCATTCTCTTCACCGAGAATCTCGTGCACGGCAGCGACTCGCTCGAGTCGGCTGGGCGCGAGATCAGTATCTTCTTCCCGAATCTGTAACATTCCACCGCCCTGATACTCTTCGGGTTGAGGAATCCGACGTATCCCATCTTGCATGCGGGATTGCCGGTGCCTGACAGAACTCGAACTTATTCGGACGACCGCTCGCGAAGGGAAGAACAGACCATGGCCCGGAACAACCCGCTCAGCCTGGGGCGTGATCTCGCGATCGACCTCGGTACGGCGAACACACTGATTTATGTGCGTGGCCAAGGGATTGTCCTTGACGAACCGTCCGTCGTTGCGATCAACGCCAACGACGGACGACCCGTCGCTGTCGGTCTCGAAGCCAAGCGCATGATTGGCCGCACGCCCAACCACATCAAAGCCATTCGGCCGCTCAAAGACGGCGTCATTGCCGACTTCGAGGTGTGCGAAAAGATGCTGCGTTACTTCATCCAAAAGGTGCACGCATCGAAGTGGAGCAAGCCGCGCATGGTCATTTGTGTGCCGTCCGGCATCACCGGTGTCGAGCAGCGCGCCGTGCAAGATGCGGCCGAATATGCAGGCGCCCGCAAGCCGGTGCACATCATCGAAGAGCCAATGGCGGCTGCGATCGGCGCTGACCTGCCGGTGCACGAGCCGTCCGGCAACATGATTGTCGACATCGGCGGTGGCACGACAGAGGTCGCCGTCATCTCACTCGGTGGCATCGTCACGGCGCAGTCGGTGCGTGTTGCCGGCGACGAACTCGACGAGGCCCTCATGCAGTACATCAAGAAAGAGTTCTCGTTGGCGATCGGCGAGCGCACCGCCGAGGAGATCAAAATCCAGATGGGTTCTGCGTGGCCCATGGAACAGGAACTCACCGCCGACATCCGCGGCCGAGACCTCATTTCGGGTCTGCCACGCACCTTGCAAGTGACCACCGAACATATCCGCGAGGCCCTTGCCGAGCCGATCAGTGCGATTGTCGACGCAGTGAAGACCACCCTCGACAAGACACCACCTGAACTCGCTGCCGACATCATGCAAGACGGCATCATGCTCACGGGTGGCGGCGCCCTGCTCGGCGGGCTCGACGAGCGCCTCGCCCACGAAACGGGCATGCCGATCCGTGTCGCCGACGAGCCGCTGTACAGCGTCGTCATTGGTTCCGGCCGTGCACTCGAGAACATCGATGCAATGCGTGGGCTGATGTCGCTCGGCGGAGAACGCTGACCCTCTTCGGACTGGGTCGGTCCCTGATTCCAGGAGCCTTCTGACATGGCGATCTACACCGTCGGCCGCCGCCGAGTCATCGTTGCGCTGCTCCTCACGTGTGCGCTGCTCCTCACGCTTGATCTGCGCGGCAACCCGGTCCTTGACCGCGTCCGCGACGGGTTCTCGCGGGTAATGAGCCCTGTCGAGTCGGCCACGGACGTGATTGCGACCCCACTCGATCGTGCTTGGAACGGCATCACGGAATATGACGATCTCGAACGCGAGAACCAGGCGCTCCAAGACCAGGTCGATCGACTGATCGGTACACATGCAATGGCACTCCTCAGTGTTGAGGAGTATCAAGAACTGTTGGCGCTCCTCAGCCTGGACTCGCTCGCTGGCATCCCGACCGAAGTCGCCAAGGTCATAGGTGCATCGTCGAACAACCTCGATCAGATTATCGAGATCAACAAGGGCCGCAGCTCTGGGTTTAGGGTCGGTATGCCGGTCGTCAACCAGGCGGGCCTCATCGGCAAGATCACCAGCGTCACCGACAACACTGCCAAGGTGTTACTGATCACCGACTCGCGCTACGCCGTCCCTGTTCGTGTACTCGCTGCCCCGGAGGCGGACAGCACCCCGACCAACACCAATCCTTCGGGCCAGACGAACGAGGAGTTGGAAGATCTGGTCGCCACGACAGCGGGCCCGTCCACGACGCTCGTGACCGACGTGCTCGACACGGGTACCACCCTGCCGCAGAACGACCGGGTCCCCGTCATCGTCGGCGACGTTGGAGCAATCGTGCTCGACCCTACACAGACGGGTCTCGGTGATTCGACGGATACCACCAGCACGACCACCGTTCCGGTACTCGCGGCGAAGGAGTTCGGCGCGCTTGAGGGACGCGGTCGAGGCCTTATCCCGCAGATCCGTTTCCTGCAGGACAATCCGAGTATCGCGGTCTTGCAAGAGGGCGACCTGGTCGTGACCGCCGGCGGCTTCGACAGTCTCGCCCCGCCGGACATCCCCGTCGGTGTCGTGATCAACCGTGCCGATCGTTCAGGTCCCGGTGGTCCGCTGCTTGACGTTCTTCCGTATGCCGACGTCACGAGGCTGAACTTCATTCGTGTCGTCAAGTACACCCCGCTTTCCGAAGTCGAGCAATGAGGGGCGCCCGCTCCGCAGTGAGCTGCAACTGATGCTCGCTGCGATCTGGCAAGGTCCGTTCATCCGACTCGTTCCGGTCGGCATGGTGTTCCTCGCACTGCAACGATCGCTGTTTGTCGAAATCACCATCGCGGGGGTGATCATCCAGGTCGTTCTGGCGCTCGCAGCGGCTGCCGGCGCCGCTGCCGGTTCGGAACGGGGTGCCATTGCCGGATTCACGCTGGGCGTGATGTACGACATGCTCGAAGGGCTCCCGATCGGCTCAACGGCCGTCGCCATGACACTCGCCGGCGCCGTTGCCGGACTGCTCGCGTTGATCGTTGCCGATCCGCAGTGGTGGCTGGCGATGATGTTCACCACACTCGGAGCAGCGGCCGGCGAAGTGATGCTGCCTGTCGTCCGCCTGTTCACTGGCGTCCCCGATCCGTTCGAGCCGCGTTTGACGATCATCGTCCCCGTGGTGGCGATTGCTGCGGGCCTTTTGAGTCCGGTCTTTGTACCGTTGGCACGCTGGTGCCTCCGGATCAAGCGTGCCGAATGGGTGGCACCGCCACGCGAGCCGGCGCTCTGAAACGTTCGGTGAACACGCCCTGCCGCGGTCCAAGTGGCCAAGGCGGGGAACTATATTGCGGTTGTGTGAAGAACGATCGCGTCGAGCGGACGTCGAACGAAGGGGCACACTGAAAACATGGCTGCTGACAAGCGTGCAACCAGGCTCGGCGTTCTCGCCGTCGTGGGCACCCTGCTCTTCTCACTCGTCGGCGCTCGCCTCTGGTTCTTGCAGACGGTTGAAGCGGAATCACTGCAGCAACAAGTCGACACCACCAAGGTGCGCACGAAGCCTTTGATCCCGGTGCGCGGTCGTATCTTCGATGCCGACGGCCGCATCCTTGCTGACAACCAGCGCTCGCTCTCGGTCGCGGTCGACTGGGAGCTACTGCGTCGCGAGAGCCAGCGTGAGGAAATCTTCCGGCGCCTCTCGGGCTGGGTCGATGTGCCGGCCGAAGACATGGAAGAACGCTTCAAGCGCGGCATCTTTGACACGCTGCTGCCGATGCCTGTTGCGGAAGATGTCGACGAGCGAACGGCGATTGCGATTCAAGAGCGTGTCGAAGACTTACCGGGCGTCACAATCATCGAAGACTCCGAGCGGATATATCCGTTTGCCCCGCTCGCGAGCCATGTCATTGGGTACATGGGGGCCATCACGGTCGAGACGAAAGATCAGTACACGAGCAACGGCTACTCGCTCAACGAGCGTGTCGGACAGTTTGGCGTCGAGCTGAGTATGGAGGAACAACTCCACGGAGAGTGGGGTTACATCAAGTTTGAGGTCGACAACCGAAACCGCATCGTACGTGTCATTGAAGAGGTGCCGCCGATCAATGGGCGAGACGTTCAGCTGACGATCGACCTTGATCAGCAGCAGTATGCTGAGCAGGTCCTCGAAACGCAGCTTCGACTTCGTCAGCAGGCGGTCGCCAAAAATCCCCTCGATAGGGAGACGGGCTTCACGACTCGTGCGTTCTACGAGACCGACGCCGAAACCGGAGAAAAGATCTACTACCCCGAAGAGATGCCTTTGAAGGCGCCGGCTGGGGCCGTCGTGGTGCAGAACTACGAGACCGGGCACATTATTGCGATGGCGTCGTATCCGACGTTCGACAACCGGTGGTTTGAATCCGACCTCAGCGGTGGCAAGTTCGCAGAGATCTTCGACGTGACCGACTTGGAAGCCGTCGAATATGATCCGGTGACGAGTGTGCCGATTCCTGACACGGTCAAGACCGACCCCGACCGTTCCTCGCTGGTCAACAGGGCAATTCAGGGTCGCTACAACCTGGGTTCCTCTTTTAAGCCGTTCACGGCATATGCCGCGCTGAGCACTGGACTGCTCAGCACCACCGACACCTACGAAGACACCGGCACCTACAGGATGGTGTCGGTTGACGAGTACCAATGTGAGTTAGGCCGCGTCCGCTGCGTATACAAGAACGCGAACTGCCCATTCGGTGGGCCCTGCGTGTACGGCACCGTCGACGTGAACACAGCGCTCGCCGTGTCGAGTGATGCATTCTTCTACCGGATCGGCGAGTTGATCATGGAAGAGAACGAGCAGAAGGACCTGCTGCAGCAACAAGTCGAAATGTTCGGCTTCGGTTCCGACACCGGCATCAACCTTCCTTTCGAGTTCAACGGCACGGTTCCGGACCGCGAACTCAAGGAGCGGTACGCCGCCCTGGGAGTGATCAGTAAGGACGAGGGCACTGGTTACTTCACCGGCGACAATGTCCAGCTCGCCATCGGTCAGGGTCTGTTGTCGGCGTCGCCCCTTCAGCTCGCTGTTGCCTACGGCGCCATTGCGAACGCCGGGTTCGTGATGAAGGCTGAGATCATTAAGGCCGTGTTCGAAGCCGGTGTTCCTGAATCCGATCGGCAGGGGTATGCCGATATCTCAAAGGCTCGCTTTGCAGCAGAGCCGAACGTGGACGGCGAAGTCGTTCGGCAGATCCCAATGCCTGCCGAGATCCGCGACGAGATCAACTCAGGATTGCGTCGCGTCATCACTGGGCCGGGGCACTTCAGCGACTACCTCCACAGCACCACCGGCGAACGGCTGTTCTTCGACTACCCGGCGTCAGCTATCCAGATTGCCGGCAAGACCGGCACAGCGCAGGGTCGCAACAACCTCCCATGGAACGACTCGTCTGCCTTCGCCGCGTACAGCATCGACCCCGAGCAGCCGTATACCGTTGTCGCGTATCTCGAGAAGAGCGGTTACGGCGCGACCGCAGCGGGCCCGGTCGTCAAATGCATGTTCCTCCAGCTCTCGGGAATTGCGCCGACTGATCCTGTGATGGTTTCAGAATTGCTCGACACCAATTCGGTCTTCCAGGCACCACCGAAGAAGCTCAACGACACGAGCTGCTTCTCCCGTCGTGGCGGGTCGTCCTGATGGCCACCTCATTCCTCTCCCGCAAGCCCGACTCGGGGCTCGGCAACATCGGTGCGAGCCCGGCAGATCCCAGTCGCAACATCGACTGGGTGTTGATGACGGTGCAGATCGTGCTGACGGTCATGGGTGGATTCATTGTGTTCTCGGCCTCCAGGACGCGCCTTGTTGACGACCCGTATGCGTTCGCTACTCGACAAGTGATTTTCGCGTCCGTCGCGGTGGTGGTGATGTTCGTCGTGATGGCGTTCGACTACGAAATGTGGAAGGAACGCGTCAGGTTCCTGTATGGGCTCACGCTGGTCGTGCTGCTCTTACTCATTCTGCTCGGCATCGCCAGCGGTGAAGACCGCATCTCGTTCGATCTCGGCCCGTTCAACGTGCAGCCAGCGGAGCTCGCCAAGTTCACAACGCTCTTGATGCTGGCGGTCTACCTCGCTGATGAACGTAGCGAAGAGGTGTCGTATGCCCGTTTCCTCGGCGGTTTGTCGATCGTTGGCGCACCAGCTGTGCTGATCGTGATCCAGCCAGACCTGGGATCAGCTTCGGTGATTATTTCTCTCGCGATGGGAGTACTTCTCGTCGCGGGAGCCAAAGCCCGATACATCGGGATGATCAGCGTCTTGTCAGTTGCGACTGTTGCTGCAGCGTTCTTCGGGCAACTCGTCAACGATTACCAATCAGCACGAATCCGGGCGTTGATCAACCCGGCTGCCGCTGGCGCTGACGAGACGTATCAGGCGGAGAATGCGATGCGCGCAATCGGCACCGGCGGCATTTGGGGTAAGGGCTGGCTGCAGGGCCCCCTGACGAACGGTCGTGACATCCCAGTAATGTGGGCTGACTTCCCGTTCGCTGCAGCCGGTGAACAGTTCGGCCTTGTCGGGTGCACGGCGATTCTCTCGCTCCACGGGGTTGCCCTGTTTCGTGTGTGGCGAATCGCCCACCTGTCCCGCGACGTGCTCGGCACCTACATCTGCGCTGGCGTGTTCACGATGCTGCTCTGGCAGGTCTTCCAGAACGTGGCGATGACGTTGCGGATCATGCCGGTCACGGGTCTGCCACTCCCGTTTATCTCCTATGGCGGTTCTAGCTTGGTCGTCTACTTTGGCATGTTCGGCCTGGTCCAGAGCGTCCACATGAGGCGCATGCGATAAGGGTGCCGTGGCCTCGCGCTTCTCGTACCTCGGCTCCGGTAGATTGATCCGATGGCCGTAGCTGATCTGATCCTGTGGGTGCTTTTTGCGCTTTCGGTCGGGGCGGCAGCGCAGACCTTGCAGCCTGTGCTGCGATCACACTCATCGAACGACGATGACGATGTCCAGCGCGATCGCTCGCTGCTCGACGCCGTCCCGGAAGGCGCCGCGGCGCGCTTCCGTAGAAGGGATTTCTCCAATGGAACACTCGGACGCGAACGAATCCGCAGGCGACGACTCAGCACCATCGACTGATCAAGCGGCTGACCAGCCGGCCAAACAGCGCCAGCGAGGATCCCGAGGCGGCCAGAATCGCAAACCTGCAGGTCCGCGAACCGACGACACCGCCGACAAGAACGACGTCGAGGTCCCGGATCGGATCCGCGAAGGCAAGCCGTCGGTCGAAGCTGCCGAGCGTGGCCTGGTCCGTAAGCCAAAAATCGGCGACACCAGGTCGGCGCCTTCAGCGCGGCCTTCCGACTCGCAGCGTGACGTCGGCGAGGGCGACAAGAAGAAGCGCAATCGTCGCGGCAAAGCTGCTGGCAACGGAGGCGGCCAAGGTCGGGGCGGCGGGCCCAACCAGGGCGAAGACGGCAACGAAGAGGCAAACAAGCCGAAAGGCCGTCAGGGCGACCGGCAGAGCAAGAGCCAAAAGGATGGTCGTGGTCGCGGCAAGGGTCGCGGGAGAGGCGACACACAACAACTGGACGATGCGTGGCTCGAGCAGCGTCGCGGGCGTGAGCGCAATGGCAAGCCGATCGGGCGTTACTTTATGTGCGTCCAGTCGGGGCCGGGCCTGGCGCAGGTCGCCGTGCTCGAAGGCCGAAACCTGATCGAGCACTACGTCAGCCGCCCCTCGGACGACGTCGCACAGATCCACGGCAATATTTACATCGGCAAGGTACAGAACGTGTTGCCCGGCATGGAGGCGGCATTCGTCGACATCGCCACGCCGAAGAACGCTGTGCTGTATCGCAGTGACGTGCAGTACGAGCCTGAAGACATCGAAGTCAAAGGGGTGAACCCGCGCATCGAGGACATCCTGAAGAACAAGCAGTTGATTCTGTGCCAGGTCACGAAGAACCCGATCGCGCACAAGGGCGCCCGGCTCACCCAGGAAGTGTCGCTGCCCGGTCGTTTCGTCGTTCTGATCCCGAACTCCCAGACCTATGGCATCTCGAAGCGGCTGCCGGACGATGTCCGCAAGCGTCTACGAGGGATCCTCGACCGAGTCAAGCCCGACGAGCACGGCATCATCGTTCGTACTGCAGCCGAGTCGGCAACCGAGGAGGAACTCATCGCCGACATGACCATCCTCCTCAGGGAGTGGAAAGTGATCGAGGGCAAGGCGGCAAAGGCACAGCGGCCGGCACTGTTGTACCGCGAGCCCGAACTTGCGGTGCGAGTGATCCGCGAAGAGTTCAACGCCGACTACCGCGGTGTACTCATCGACGACGAGCGCCTCTGGCAAGACGTTCGCGACTACGTTGCAGCGTTTAACCCGGACCTGGCCGATCGCGTCGAGTACTACGACGCCGAAAAAGAAGGACTCTCGCTGTTCGAGCGCCACCACGTCCACGAGCAGGTACACAAGGCGCTCGATCGCAAGGTTTGGCTGCCGTCTGGTGGTTCCTTGATTATCGAAGGCACCGAAGCGCTCACCGTGGTCGACGTCAACACCGGAAAGAACGTCGGCAAGTCGAACCTGGAAGAAACGGTTTTTCACAACAACATGGAGGCAGCAGTCGAGGTTGCCAAGCAACTTCGGCTTCGCGACATCGGCGGCATTATCGTCATCGACTTCGTCGACATGGAAATCCGCGAGAACCGCGGCAAGGTCGTTGAAGCGCTGCGCGAAGCGCTTGCACGAGACAAGACGCGGTCGCAGGTCTTCGACGTGTCCGAACTTGGGCTCGTGGAGATGACGCGTAAACGCATTGGTGAGGGGCTCCTGACCGAGTACAGCGAGATCTGCCCTGACTGCGATGGTCGCGGCGTCGTTGTCGATTACTCCATGCTCGAATAAACCAACCCTCGCGAGACGGTCCGGTCCGCCCGGATGCCGTGTTGCGTGAAGTCCTCGTTGAGCAAGCTCAACGTCGTCGGGTTCATGGATTCATCATGAACGAGACGTGTCAGATCGATTGGCGCTGTGCGATGCTGGGCGGATGAAGATTCAGATGACCGAGGATGCTCGCAAGGTGTTGGCAAAAAAGGGCGGAACGATGTCAATCGACTTCATCCGTCCCACCGGTTGAGGCAAGGTTGCAGAGGTGTCGGTCGACACCAACGTCAAGAACAAGAACCTCGCTCCATACCGCAAGCTGCGCCACGAGGACTTCCGGATTTTGATCACCCCGCAGCTCATCGGTATGGCCGAGCAGATGCGAATCGTCACCAAAGGCAAACTGACGAAGTCATTGTCGATTGAGTTCAAGGCGAAGCCCGGTGTCAGCGGCGACGGCGACGCCTGTTGCATCTGAACCGCTTCGGAGCGCGTAGTGTCGGGCCATGGGTGACCTGCTTGCGCTCTCCAATGATGTCATCGACAACGGGCTGACCGACCGCCCGTTCAACCGAATCAACAACGAACTCTCCGAAGTCGCTGATGGCCTCGCCATCGTCGAGAGCTTTAGCCACAGCATCGTGGCCGATACCGGCGACGGGCTCGTGGCCTTCGATGCGTCGCATGTGCAGACCGGCCAGCAGATCGTCGAGGCGATCAAGGGGTGGACCAGCGATCCAGTCACCCACATCGTGTATACCCACGGACATGCCGATCACGTTGGCGGCAGCGTCGCCTTCGACGCTGCCTACGACGACATCACCGTGGTCGCTCACCGCAACGTCGACGCCCGATTCGACCGATACGCCGCGACGAACGACTGGAACGTCCAGATCAATGCTCGCCAGTTCGGGGGAGTCTCCGGCGACTACGGGATGGGAGAGTTGCCTGAGTTCATCCCGGCGAACACCCACCGGCCCGACCACATCGTCGACGACCACGATGTACTCGAGGTCGGTAACCGGACCATCGAGCTGCACCATGCACGTGGCGAGACCGACGATCACCTGTGGGGATGGTTTCCCGAAGAGAAGTGGATCACGTCAGGCGACTTCTTCATCTGGAACTTCCCGAACGCAGGCAACCCACAAAAAGTCCAGCGGTACCCCATCGAGTGGGCTGAAGCGCTCCGCAAGATGATCGCGAAGGGGCCTGAACTGCTGCTTCCAGCGCACGGGTTGCCGATTGAAGGCAAGGACCGAATTGCTCGCGTGCTCGATGACGTCGCCACGTCCTTGGAACTCATCGTTCGCGAGGTTGTTGACATGATGAACGCTGGCGAAGTTCTCGACACCATTGTGCATTCGGTCACGGTCCCCGAAGATTTGCTCAGCAAGCCGTACCTCCGGCCTCTCTACGACGAGCCAGAATTCGTCGTACGCAGTGTGTGGCGGCAATTCGGCGGGTGGTGGGACGGCGCTCCCAGCCGGCTCAAGCCGTCGCCAGATGCCGCACTCGCGACCGAACTGGCGTCCCTTACCGGCGGCGTCAACGTGTTGATTGCTCGCGCTCAGACTGTTGCTGAGCAGGGAGATCATCGCCTGGCCTGTCATTTGGCCGACTTGGCCGGATGGGCTGCGCCAGCCGACGGCGGTATCCACCGAACGCGCGCGCTCATCTATCGGGCCCGCCGCAAGCAGGAAACGTCGCTGATGGCCAAGGGAATTTTCGCTGGTGCCGCGCGCGAATCAGAACAGATCGCTGATTCCGACTCAAACTGAGGACCCACGAACGCTCGCCGTCGCAGGAGCATTCGCGTCGATGAGCCGTTATCATCCTGCATCGCTATGTACGCAGTAATCGCCTCAGGCGGCAAGCAGGAAAAAGTGGCTGAAGGCCAGCGGGTGCAGCTCGAACTGCTCGGCGCAGACGAAGGTAGCGACGTGTCGCTCACCCCCGTCATGCTCGTCGACGGCGACACTGTGCTGGCAACGGCCGATGAGCTCGTAGGAGCTTCAGTCACCGGCAAGATCGTCGGCCGCGCAGCGGGCCCGAAGATCAACGGCTTCACCTTCAAACGCCGCACCAACAATCATCGTCGTTACGGCCATCGTCAAAAGTATGACGTGGTCGAAATTATGTCCATCAAATTTCCCAACTGAAAGGGCGCTGACTTCTCATGTCAAAGACAAAGGGCGGCGGTTCAACCCGAAATGGCCGTGACTCCAATGCACAACGCCTCGGCGTGAAGGTCTTCGGTGGTGAAGAGATTCGCACCGGTGGCATCATTGTTCGTCAGCGTGGAACACGTTTTCACCCGGGCAACAACGTTGGCAAGGCCAAAGACGACTCATTGTTCGCACTCGCCGATGGCGTCGTGCAATTCGGTAACCACCGAGGCCGCAAGGCTGTCTCGGTCGTCTCCGGCAACTGAACACAGATCAAACTGATTGAAGGCCGGGCCGTCAGGCCCGGCCTTCATCGTTTTCGGATCAGCGCTCGATCTTTGTCGGTATTGCTGCCTCGGTTGGTCGGATGCACGCTGATGGAGCGCTCGGGGCCACGGTCGTTCTGCTCATCGGTTCGACTCCCCGATTTACCGGGCCGTTGACGGGGTTACAGAGCCGCTTCGAGCTCGTCGACTGCTGCATTCAATTCGGCCGGAAGCCGGTCGCCAAAACGGCTGAAGTGTTCGCGGATCTGGGGAACAGCGTCCTTCCAGCCTTCGGTGTCGACGGCGAGCAGAGTGTCAAGATCAGCCTGTTCGATGTCGAGACCCGACAGGTCGAGCTGATTGGGAACTGGGAGCTTGCCGATCGGTGAGTCGATGGCATCGACGGTGCCGTCGACACGCTCGAAGACCCACTTGAGTACGCGGCTGTTCTCGCCGAATCCAGGCCACAGGAAGCGGCCGTCGTCGTCACGACGGAACCAGTTGACGAAGAAGATCTTCGGGAGGTTGGCCACGTCGGTGCGATCCTTCATCGAGAGCCAGTGTGCGAAGTAATCGCCATAGTTGTAGCCACAGAACGGCAGCATGGCCATCGGGTCGAAGCGGAGTTCGCCCTGCACGCCTTCAGCAGCGGCGGTCTTCTCCGACGCCATGATTGAGCCGAGGAAGACGCCGTGATTCCAGTCGTTGGCCTCGGTGACGAGCGGCACCGTGGTGCGGCGGCGGCCACCGAAGAGGATTGCCGAGATCGGCACGCCGGCCGGATCTTCCCATTCGGCTGCAGCGGACGGGCACTGTGATGCCGGTGCGGTGAAGCGCGCGTTCGGGTGCGCAGCAGGCGTTTTGACTTCCGGGTTCCACGGGTTGCCGCGCCAGTCGGTGGCACGCGCCGGGGGAGTGTCGGTCATCTCTTCCCACCAGACGTCGCCGTCGTCGGTGAGTGCGGTGTTGGTGTAGATGGAGTTGCCCCAGAGTGTTTCCATGGCATTGCGGTTGGTCGTGTTGCTGGTGCCCGGTGCGACGCCGAAGAAGCCCGCTTCGGGGTTGATGGCATAGAGACGACCATCGGCACCGATCTTCATCCAACAGATGTCGTCGCCGATCGTCTCGGCCTTCCAGCCGGGGATGGTCGGCACGAGCATTGCGAGGTTGGTCTTGCCGCAGGCTGACGGAAAGGCGGCTGCGATGTACTTCGACTCACCCTCCGGGTTGGTGAGTTTCAGGATCAGCATGTGCTCGGCGAGCCAGCCGTCGTCACGTGCCATCACCGAAGCGATGCGGAGTGCGAAACACTTCTTGCCGAGCAGCGCATTGCCGCCATAGCCGGAGCCATACGACATGATTTCACGGGTGTCGGGGAAGTGAACGATGTATTTGTTCTCGGCATCGCAGGGCCATGGGACGTCGGCTTGGCTCTCAGCGAGCGGGGCGCCGACCGAGTGGAGGCAGGGCACCCACTGGTTGTCGCCGAGTGCGTCGAGCGCGCCCTGGCCCATGCGCGTCATGATCCGCATGTTCGTGGCGACATAGGCGGAGTCGCTGAGCTGCACACCGATGTGTGCGATCGGCGAACCGAGCGGGCCCATGGAGAACGGCACGACGTACATCGTGCGGCCCTTCATGCAACCGGCGTAGAGGCGGCGCATCTCGGCACGCATCTCGACCGGGTCGCGCCAGTTGTTGTTGGGGCCAGCTTCTTCTTCAGTGGCCGAGCAGATGAACGTGCGGTCTTCGACTCGGGCGACGTCGCCGGGGTCGGAACGAGCCCAGTAGCTGTTCGGGCGCTTGGCCTCGTCGAGCTTGGTGAACGTTCCACTGTCAACCAATTCTTGGCAAAGGTGCTCGTATTCGTCGGCGGAACCGTCGCACCAATAGATGTCAGAGGGCTGCATGACGGCGGCCCACTCGGCAACCCAATCCTTGAGTCGTTGATTACTGGTGATTCCACTCATTCGTTGCTCTCCGATCAGGCGGCGCTGGTGTTCGAAAGTGTTCGAAACCGACCATAGGCGAAGAGTCGACCGTGAAGACAGTGGGTGGCGTGGTTAGAGCGCACTATCTCATGTGCGACTACCTCATCGTAAAAAGCGATACAGGCTCGACAGTTGATCGCCAAGACAGATCGTGAGAGCGTGAACGGTCCGAAGGCCACCTTCTCGTTGCGCGAAGGAGTGTCGCCGCCCAAGCGGAAAGCTCGGAATGACCAAATTGCGTGAGGTGCGGACAAACCGCAGAAGCCTTCGTGATGGCTCAGTGGCCGGGGGTCTTCATGTCGACCTCGGAGCCGAGGCTGAGCTTGGTCGCTCGGCCGGCATCGTCAAGTTCGAAAATAACTCGCTGGCCTTGACGCAGCATGCGAAAGATCGACCCGGCCAGCGCGTTGCCAGCAAGCTCGTAGTCGTTGAAATCGGTGTCGCACATGACGAGACCGGCTCCTGTTGAGGGGTCGTAAGCCTTGATGACGCCCTGCATGAGATCAACCGAAGGCTCGGCCTCAGCCGGCCTTGACGATCTTGCCGGACTTGATGCAGCCGGTGCAGACGTTCAGACGCTTGGTCGAACCGTTGACCCGCGCACGGACACGCTGGATGTTCGGGTTCCAGCGACGCTTCGTACGACGGTGCGAGTGCGACACAGCCATACCCCATGACGGGCCCTTGCCACACGATTCACACTTAGATGCCATTGGATTCTCCTGCGACGATTCGCTTCAAGTCAGATTTGTTCCGAGCACGCTGGTGCCTGAAACAGCCATGTGAGGCTACCAACACAACTGCGGACTGCAACTTGCTCAGAAGCTTCGCTGTAGTCAAGGCCATGTGCCACACAACCTCTAAGCTCTGGCGCCGTGCCAACACTTGAACGGTTGAACACCAAAGCGCTGCGCGACACGGTTCGCACCTTCCGAGACGCCGTCAAGGCCCACGCCGGCGGGTTGAACCGGTTGAACGTGTATCCGGTCCCAGATGGCGACACTGGCACGAACATGGCGCGCACGCTCGACGCCGTCGTTGCAGAGATGGACGAGACCGACCCCGACGACCTCGACGCCACCTGCGATGCGATCAGCCACGGCTCGCTCATGGGTGCCCGTGGCAATAGTGGCGTCATCTTGAGCCAGATTATGCGGGGCATCGCTACGACGCTGAAGACGAAGGCGCCGGTCACCGGGGCGAAGTTCGCCGAAGCCTTGCAAGCCGCAGCAACCGGTGCGTACCAAGCGGTACTTACGCCGATCGAAGGAACGATCCTCACGGTGGTGCGGTTGAGCGCCGACGCAGCGAAAGAGTCGGCCGATGCAGGCGGCTCGCTCGTTGAAGTCATGCGTGCCGCTCAGGCTGCTGGACGGATTGCGTTGGCGAACACACCGGAGCAACTGGCGGTCTTGAAAGACGCCGGTGTGGTCGATGCTGGGGGCGCTGGGTTCCTACTGCTGCTCGATTCGGCGCTCCACGTGGTCGATGGCGAGGCGCTTCCCGAACCTGAAGAAGACGACGGCACCGGTGGTGCGGTCGCAGCAGCGTTCGACGTGCCGTCGCAGCGATCGGGCAGCACCAAAATCGGCGGTGCAGGCGAAGTCGATGTGGCCGATCAGCGCTACGAAGTCATGTACTTCATGGATCTCGCCGATGAGCAGATCGATGCCTTCAAGCAGGGTTGGGGTGCAATCGGCGACTCGATCGTCGTGGTCGGTGGCGACGGAATTTGGAACTGTCACGTCCACACGAACGACATCGGTGCCGCGATCGAAGTGCCGTTCGACCTCGGTGGCCGCCCGAAGCAGATCCGTGTGACTGATCTCTTCGAAGAGGTCGACGAAGAACACGCCAAGCGTGAAGCAGCAATGGCCAGTGGGAAAACCGACGCCAGTATCACGAAGGCCGGAGGTGGCCTCCCGCCCGTCACCACGGCGATCGTTGCCGTGTGTTCCGGTGAAGGTCTCGTCGAACTGTTTGAACAACTGCGGGTGCAAGGCGTCATCACCGGCGGCCAGACGATGAACCCGTCGACCGCTGAACTGCTCGCCACCGTCGCTGCGGTCAACGCCGACCAGGTGGTGATCCTGCCAAATAACAAAAATATCATCGCCGTGGCCGAGCAGGTGAACGCCCTCAGCCTCAAGCATGTGATGGTGGTACCGACCACGTCGATGCCAGAGGCGCTGGCTGCCCTCGTCGTGTACGACCCGGAGGCATCGGCTGATGTCAACCACGCCGAGATGGTGGAAGCTGCTGCGTCGGTCGCAACCGGCGAAGTCACCCAAGCGATCCGCGACACAAACTCCGAAGTCGGCCCAATCCAGAAAGGCGATTGGATCGGCATTGTCAAGGGCGACGGCATCGCAGCAATTAGCGATACGCCGCACGGCGCGTCGATTGCACTCCTTGAGCACCTGCTTGACGACGATGCCGAACTGGTGACGGTCATCACCGGCGAAGAGGCGACCGCAGCGTCAACCGCAGCGATCGAGGGATGGCTGAGCGATCGCCGTGGCGATATCACCGTGGAAGTCCAACGCGGCGGCCAGCCTCTCTATCCGTACCTCTTTGGGGTCGAATAGTCGTTTGCGTCGAGGTTTCCGTTGGACAGTTCGCAGAAATCTTGACGCAAACGGCGAAATGTTGGCGTCTCGCTAAGTTTGGTAACTGATGAATGAGCTGGGGCCGATCACGATGCGGGATCTTTCGCTGATTCCTGTCGAGCGACTGCGCGGCGTGGGGCCGAAGAAGCAGGCGTCGCTCGCCACGGTTGGGATTACCAACCTGCTCGACTTGGTCACCACATATCCTCGGCGCTGGATCGATCGCACCAACGAGGCGCGTATCGCCGACCTCGTCCCCGGCGAGGAAGCCCTCGTGCTTGTCACGATCCGATCGGTCACGACACGCACCACCCGTAACCGCAGGTCGATGATCAACGTCAACGTCGGTGACGGTTCTGGCCGGATGGACCTGGTGTTCTTCAACCAGCCTTGGCGTGAGCGGCAGTTCAAAGAAGGACTTCACGTCGCACTCTTCGGCAAGGCCGACACCTATCGAGGCGGCCTGCAGATGTCGAATCCGGTCGTCGACCTGATTGGCGACCGCACCGGCAAGATCGTCCCGATCTATCCGCAGAGCGAGAAGGCGCAAATCAGTACCTGGGAGATGGCCGGGTGGGTTGAAGAGACGCTCCGTCGATGCGCTGAACGGACCATTGCCGACCCGGTGCCCGAGGCGATCCGTCGGCGTCACAGAATGATCAATCGGTCCGATGCGCTCGCTGGAATTCATCTCCCTGACGACATGAAGACGAAGGAGTTGGCCCGATACCGACTCGCCTTCGACGAACTCCTTCGGGTGCAACTCGTCTTGGTCCTGCGCAAGCGAGCGATGGAACGTGACTCGCTCGGGATCAAGCACACGCTGGGTGGCCCGCTCGTCAAACGGTTTTATGAATCACTGCCGTTCCCATTGACCGGCGCCCAGGCGCGGACCATCGATGAGATCAACGCTGACCTCGGCAGTGCGCAGCCGATGCATCGGCTCCTCCAGGGTGATGTTGGTTCCGGCAAGACGGTCGTGGCCGTCGCCGCAATGCTGGCAGCGGTCGATGGCGGACACCAGGGAGCGTTGATGGCGCCGACCGAAGTACTCGCCGAACAGCACGCCTCCAGCGTGCGCGCGATGCTCGAAGGCGTGACCGTGCCCGACCCGGGCAACCTGTTCGGCGATCGGCCGCTCCGTGTCGAACTCCTCACGAATCGGATTTCGGGTGCCGATCGCAAGCAGGTGCTCGCCGGGCTCGCCGATGGCAGCGTCGACATCGCCATCGGGACGCATGCACTGATCCAAGACACCGTCGATTTCTCGAGCCTCGGCGTCGTGGTGGTCGATGAACAGCACAGGTTCGGTGTTGAGCAGCGTGCGGCGCTTCGCTCGAAGACGGCCAATGGTTCGGTGCCTGACACGTTAGTGATGACTGCGACACCCATTCCGCGTACGGCAGCGATGACCGTGTACGGCGATCTCGACGTCAGCGTCCTCGACGAGTTGCCGCCGGGTCGAACGCCGATCGTCACCGTGTGGGCCGACGGCGCATTGATGGAAGCGGGGGTTTGGAACGACATTAAAGACGAAGTCGCCGCTGGCCGTCAGGCGTACGTCGTCTGCCCGTTGGTCGGCGAGAGCGAGAAGCTCGAAGTGGCATCTGCTGAAGAGACGCTCGAACGGCTTGCCTTCGGCGAACTGCAGGGGCTTCGGCTCGGCCTGCTCCACGGCAAGCTGCCGTCGGATGAGAAGGCAGCCACCATGGATGAGTTCCGTCGTGGCGAACTCGATGTCCTCGTCGCCACCACGGTGATCGAGGTCGGCGTCGACGTTCCCAACGCAACCGTCATGGCGATCCTTGATGCTGATCGCTTCGGCATCGCCCAGCTCCACCAGTTGCGTGGACGCGTCGGGCGCGGCGAGCACGCCTCGACCTGTTGGCTGGTGACTCAGCAGAAAGAGGACGACGATGGCAACGCCGTCGTCGGGAACCCTCGCGTGGAAGCGCTGGTCGCTACGACCGATGGTTTTGAATTGGCCGAAGTCGACCTCGACCTGCGCGGCGAGGGCACGCTGATGTCGACGGCGCAGAAGGGTCGAAGTGACCTGAAGTTGGCGTCGCTCCGACGCGATCGTCAGCTCGTCGAACTGGCCCGCGAGGCAGCGTTCGAAATCGTCGATGGCGATCCAGATCTTGCGCAGCACGCGAACCTGGCCGATGAGCTCGACCTTGTGTTCAGCGACCGAGACGAAGCGTTCCTCGCGAAGTCTTGATCAGCGGTCACGCTGTGCCAAGGACGGTGTGATCGGCTACCAGTCGGGGCGGCCGTCGCTCTCGATGTCTGACTCGTCGAGCACGAGGTCCCAACGGTCGAGGCAATCCTCGCATCGGTAGGCAACGACGTCGTCGACTTCCCAGGTGCCGTCCTCGCGTGGCATCGTCAGGAGAAAGCAGCGGCCACCGCAGTCGATGCAAGTGATCTGTGGCGGGGGTTCGAGCACGACCCCAGTGTGCCCCTATCATCGCTTGGATGCGTGTTGTGGCCGGAGAACTCGGTGGTCGGAAGATCGTGTCGCCGGATGGAACATCCACCCGACCGACGACCGATCGAGTCCGTGAGGCGATTTTCAACTCGCTCGGGAGTTCCGGCGTGCTCGATGGTGCACTCGTCGCCGACCTGTTCGCTGGCACCGGTGCCGTCGGGATCGAAGCGCTGTCGCGAGGCGCCGAACGCTGCGTGTTTGTCGAGCGCGATCGAGCGGCGCTTCGTGTCCTTGAGGAAAACCTCGACACCCTCGAACTGCGTGACCGTTCCAGGGTGATCACCTCCGACGCAATGGCGACCGCGTCGGCTATTGACTGTGACATCGTTCTCGCTGATCCGCCATACGGCTTCGATGCCTGGGCGGAACTGTTGCGAGTGGTCCGCGCTGACCTCGTTGTTGCCGAATCGGGTCGCTCGATCGACTGCCCAGACGGGTGGAAGATCACTCGCGAAAAGAAGTACGGACGCACAGTGGTGACGTTCTTCGAACGCACCGAACTAGTGTTGGGCGAGTGAACGGTTCCACTGCGAAAGCCCTGCGAGCGATGTATCCGGGCAGCTTCGATCCGTTGCACCTTGGGCACATCGACATCATCGAACAGGCGCACGAACTCTTTGGAGGCGTGGTCGTCACTGTGATGCACAATCACGCCAAGGAGAGCGGTCTTTTTTCGATCGCCCAACGGATCGAACTCGCCGAGCAAGTACTCGCACATCTCGATGGTGTCACCGTGGAAGCACAAACCGGGCTCGCCGTTCAGGCTGCTGCGAATCTCGGTGTCAACTTCATCGTTAAGGGGCTCCGCAACAGCGAAGACTTCGAAATCGAACAGCAGATGGCGCAGAACAACCACGCAGTCACAGGTATTCGGACCGTGTACCTTCCGTGCTCGCCCGGGCTGGGCTACATCAGTAGCCGCTTTGTGAGGGAGATCGCGAAGTACGGTGAGGAAATCGGGCATTTAGTGCCGGCCGCTGTCGCCACCGCCTTACGCACCGTCTCCGCAGACAAGTAGGACTGAAGTATGAGTTACGACGATGACAACTACGAAGACATTGACGACTCCTATCCGGAACCAGGCGCCTCGATGGGGCCGGTCGGCGATGCTGAGACCTTGCTCCGCCGCGTCATCGATATCATCGCCGACGCACCGACGATGCCGTTGTCGTCATCGCCGCGCATCGACCGCGACGAGGTCGTTGAACTGCTCGACGAAGCACTCCACCGCCTCCCCGACGAACTCCGCCAGGCGCGTTGGATGCTGAAAGAGCGTCAGGACTTCGTTGCTAAGACCCGACGCGAAGCCGACGAATTGCTCGAAGCTGCCCGCGTCCGCGCCGAACGCATGGTCCAGCGCACCGAAGTGGTGCGTGCCGCCGAGCAGCGAGCTCGGGCCGTCATGGAGACCGCCGACGCCGACTCGCGGCGCTTGAAGCACGAGACCGAAGATTTCCTCGACCAGCGGTTGGGAAGCTTCGAGATCCTGCTCGACAAGCTGCAGAAGACGGTCAACGCGGGGCGCCAGCGGTTGTCGATTGGCGATCCGCAACCGGATACGACGAACACCGGTGGCCTGCCAGTGATCGATGACTCCGCTGCCTCCTCCGTCTTCTTCGACCAAGACCACTGACCAGCCGCCAGCTTCGGCGATCTCTGCGTCAGCGCTCACCGCTTGTTGGCGGAGGCCAACTCGGGTTCACGCTTCTTTGACCTCGCCAAACCGTGATCGCCGCTGGTGACAGAAGACTGAGGAACAAACTCTCGGAGTGACGGCCTGGCGGTAACGTTTTCTGCCATGGTGGATTTGCTGCGGCCTCTCCGAATCAATGCGGTCGAATTGTTGCGCCGGCCGGGAGCGACCCTGTCCGTGGCCGAGGAGATCTTGGCGGAGGCGCTCGGCGTCGTTCACGAACGATTGAATGGCGAGATCGGCGTCGCAATCCAACTCGACTCGATGAATGACGGAATCGCCGTTACCGGAACTGTCGGAGCACCTTGGGCAGCACCGTGTCGCCGCTGCCTCAAGGACTTGTCGGGTGTGGCCCGAGTCGATATCGACGAGCGCTACCAGATCAACACGATCGACGAAGAGGCGTACCCGATCGAGAACGGTCAACTCGATCTCGTCCCGATGGTTCGTGAGTTGGCGCTGATCGAACTCGACGCCGAGCAGGTCTGCCAGCCCGGTTGCAAAGGCCTCTGCCCGACCTGCGGCATCGACTTGAATATGGCCTCATGCGACTGCGACAACACGGTGACAGACCATCGCTGGTCCGCACTCGATGGCCTCGTTCTCGACGAATGAACGTCTGTGTGACGAATTTGGTTGGCATGCCAGCCCAAATCGTCACGCAAACGGATGGGGCTCGTCGGCAAGCGTTTCGTCACGCCATATGTTGATTGTGGCTGAGCGCCGATAACGTTGCACGTCGCTGCGAGGCTCCTCGCAGCCAGTGAATCAGATCTCCAGTCGACCAGAGTGGTCGACGCAGTAGCGAAAGAGCGAACGATGGCCGTTCCCAAGAAGAAGACTTCGAAGTCGAAAACCCGCAGCCGTCGTGCCAGCGCCTGGAAGCTGCAGATGCCGCCGCGGAGCATCTGCCCCCGTTGCGGCAACGCCAAGACGCCGCACACCGTGTGCGGCGAATGTGGCTGGTACCGCGACCGCGTCGTCGTCGAAGTCTGATCCCCACCGGATCAACTGCGGACATGCTTCCCGTCGCCGTCGATGCAATGGGCGGAGATGCCGCGCCACAACCCAACCTCAACGGCGCCTTTGCCGCAGCCGCGGCTGGCACCCCGGTCGTTATGGTGGGACCTGAAGGTCTGAAGGGCCTCACCTCTGGTGGTGTCACACTCGACCTGATTCCTGCGTCCGAAGTCATTGGCATGAAGGACGACCCGGCACAGAGCATCCGCAAGAAGAAGGACTCGACGCTCGTTCGCGCCGCCGAGGCCGTGCGCGACGGAAACGCCAGCGCCATGATTTCGGCTGGTAACACCGGGGCCACGATGGCCGCAGCGCTGCTTCGCATGGGTCGCATTACGGGCGTCAAGCGCCCGGCGATCGCCACCCCGATCCCCGTCCCTGGTTCGACACCGACCGTGCTACTCGACGCTGGCGCAAATGCTGACGTCCAGGCTGAATGGCTCGTGCAATTCGGGCTGATGGGCTCGGTTTACGCCCGCCGTCGTTTCGGTATTGAGAACCCACGCGTCGGCCTCCTCTCGATTGGCGAAGAGCCGGGCAAGGGCGACGCACTTCGTAAAGAGGCCTACGGACTCCTCGCTCAAGCTCCAGGCATCAACTTCGTCGGCAACGTCGAAGGCCGCGACGTGATGAGTGACGACATCGACGTCTGCGTCACCGACGGCTTCACCGGCAATGTCGTGTTGAAGACGCTGGAAGGCAGTATGAAGTTCCTCATCGGGGCGCTGCTCGAAGCCTTCGGTCGGCCGGAGTACAAAGAGCACGCCGACGCACTGATGCCGGCGCTGCTCCCGCTGTACGAGACGTTGAACCCCGACACCTACGGCGGCGCGGTGCTGCTCGGCGTCGAGGGTGTTTGCATCATCGCGCATGGCTCGTCGAGCGCAACGGCGATCACGAACGGCATAGCGGTTGCTCGTGAATTGGTCGAACACGACCTGGTGAACGAAATCCGGGACGTCATCGCAGCTGCGATGACGACCAGCTAGCGCGGCTTCTCGTGCGAGAGGCCGAGCTTTGCGGACGGCTAGGGTGGCGCCATGAGTGAAGTCATCAGCCGCGACGAAGTCCTGAAGATTGTGCGTGACGCATTGTCCGACATTCTCGAGATCGAGCCCAACACCATCACCGAGGGTCAGTCGTTTGCCGATGATCTCGAAGCAGATTCGCTTGCACTGATCGAACTCGTCGAAGCGCTCGAAGAGGCACTGAGCGACAAGGTCGCAGGCTTTGCGATCGAAGACGAGAGTCTCGAAGATCTGAAGACTGTGCGCGACGCTGTCGACTACGTGCACGAGAATGCCAACGAAAGCGCCTGAAGCCTCCGTGAGTGATCCGGCGCCTGCCGACCTGGCCGCGCTTGCCGCGCGAGTTGGCCACGAGTTTGCTGCCCCGGAACTACTCCGACGTGCGATGGCCCACCGTTCATGGTGCGCCGAGACGTCCGGCGAATCGAGCAATGAACGCCTCGAGTTTCTCGGTGATGCCGTGCTCGGCTGGGTCATTGCCGACATCGCATTCCGCCGCTTCGACAAGCTGCCCGAAGGGTTGCTAACTGACCTCCGCAAGAGCGTCGTGAACGCGACCGCACTCGCAGAGGTTGCCGAAGAGATCGGTATCGGCCCGTACCTGTTCCTCGGCAAGGGCGAAGCGGCTGCAGGTGGTGCTGAGAAGCCGTCGATTCTCTCCGACGCATTCGAAGCCGTACTCGGTGCGATCTATCTGGACGGTGGGACCGAGGCGGCCTACGCGATGGTCGAACGTTGGGTTGCACCGCGCATGTCGACGTCGATCGAACGGCTCGATCAACTCGATCACAAGACGCAGCTCCAGGAACTTGCCGCGCGCGCCGGCAAAGGCGCGCCCGACTACGTCATCACATCAACGGGCCCCGACCACGCGAAGCTCTTCCGTGCCGAAGTGCTCATCGACGGCGACGTCCTCGGTGAAGGATCTGGTGGCTCGAAGAAGGCCGCAGAACAGGCTGCTGCGTCACTTGCTACCGCTGAACTGGCCTGAGCGATGCCCGAATTGCCCGAGGTCGAGACGGTTCGACGCGGTCTGCAGCAGCAACTCGCAGGCAGGCGAATCGAGCGAGTCGAAGTCGGTCGAGAACGTGTGGTTCGGCGGACGTCACGCGAGGCGTTGATCGACGGTCTGACCAACACGACGGTCCTCAGCGCTGAGCGTCGCGGGAAGTACCTGATTATGCCGCTCGACTCTGGTGACTCGATGATGATCCACCTACGGATGAGCGGCCAAGTACTCGTTGCGCCTGCTGGTGCCGACCGTCCAGCGCATACGCACGTTGTCATGCACCTTGACAATGGCACCGAGTGCTGGTTCGTTGACCAGCGCACGTTCGGAGAGGTGGTCGTCTATGACCCCGCAAATACAGCCGTCGAACTCCCGTCTCTCGCCCGACTCGGAGTCGACCCGATCGCAGAAGACTTTCCTCGCACTGCTCTGCGAGCGTTGGTTCGAGGAACGAGTAAGGCCCTGAAACCGTTCCTCCTCGACCAGCAGTACGTGGCGGGAATCGGGAACATTTACGCTGACGAGATTCTCCACCGGTCGCGCCTCCGGCCCGAACGGCGGGCCAACACGATTGATGCGGCGGCGACCTGGCGGCTGCATTCGGCGATCATCGACATCCTGACGGCGTCGATCGCGGTGGGAGGTTCGACGCTTGGCGATGCGCAGTACGTCGACGTCGATGGCGAGAGCGGCAGCTTCCAGAACGAGCATCGCGTCTACGGCCGTACCGGCGAGCGATGCAGCACCTGCGGTCGAGGCTGGATCCGGCGCATCGTCTTTGCTGGCAGGTCGACACACTACTGCCCGAGCTGTCAGCGCTGACGATCACGCAATTCCTGGCACAATGTGACCGGACAAGGTTGGGGGAGTGGGGTGCTGAGCAAGTAGCTTCTTGTCCGCTGTGTACCTGAAGAATCTGACCATCAAGGGCTTTAAATCGTTCGCTGACAGCACGCCAATGGCGCTGGAGCCGGGCGTGACTGTTGTCGTGGGCCCCAACGGGTCTGGCAAGTCAAACGTTGTCGACGCCATCGCCTGGGTGCTCGGCGCCCAGTCACCGAAGTCTGTCCGCTCCCAGAAGATGGACGATGTCATCTTTGCCGGTACCGCCAAGCGCCCTGCTTTGGGCCGCGCCGAGGTCAGCATCACCATCGACAATTCCGACGGCACACTCGGCCTCGACTTCACTGAAGTCATGGTGTCGCGCATCCTGTTCCGTACGGGTGATTCGGAGTACATGATCAACGGTGTGAGCTGCCGCCTCCTCGACGTGCAGGAGCTACTGAGTGACGCTGGCGTCGGCCGTCAGCAGCATGTGATCGTCAGCCAGGGCCAGATCGATGCGGTGTTGAACGCTCGTCCAGAAGACCGGCGCGCGATCATTGAAGAGGCAGCCGGGGTTCTCAAGTTCCGCAAGCGCAAGGAGAAGGCGGAGCGTCGGCTCGATGCCACCGAGGCGAATCTCCTGCGGGTGCAGGACCTCCTGCGCGAAGTCCGCCGTCAACTCCGGCCGCTCGAACGCCAGGCCAAGGCCGCCGAACGTCACGGATCGCTGATCGAAGAACTCACCGAGCTGAAGACGTTTGTGTCGGGTCGAGAGATTGCCGGTTTGCGCACCAAGCTCGAAGCATTGGCAGTCATTAAGCTCGAGAGCTCCACAGCCGAAGGCGAACTGAAGGCGGCCCTTGCCGCGCTCGACACGTCGGTGATGGCGATCGAGGCGCAACTGTCGGCACGCGGTGAAAGCGATATCAGTGACCGCCTCGTCCAGGTCGAGCAATTGCGTGAACGCGCTCGCGGTCTCGCGGCGTTGCTCGTCGAACGACGTCGATCACTCGAACGTGACAAAGGCCAGTTGCTTGACGCTGGTGTCGTCGCCAACCTCGAGGCCGATGCTGCTCGTTTCCGCGACGAGATCGAAAAGGCCGCCGACGAGCTCGGTCTACTCGAGCCCGAGACGGGCCAACTGGGCTTTGACGAGGAATCGTTCAAGTCCGAGCGCGAGAACATCATGGACGCGGTCCGCGCCGATCAGACCACTACGAAGGCCGCAAGCGCAGCCGCCGAAGTGCGCGGCGAACTCAAGTCGATTCGCTCGTTACTCGAACGCACCGAGGCCGAACTGCGCCGTCTCGTCAGCCGCAAGACATCGCTGACTGAACGCGCGCAGGCCTCGCGCGAAGACACCGAACGATTCCGCACCGACTGTGACGAGGCCGGAGCGATCGAAGCTCCGCTCGTCGGCAAAGTTGAAGTCGCCGAGCAGGCGCTCATCGAGGCGCAGTCAACCGTCGAAGCGCGCAAGCTCATTCGGAACGAGTTGGCCGAAGACGCATCAAAATGGTCGGCTCGCGTCGAAGCACTGCAGATGGCACTGGATGCGGCACGTGCCCGCGCCGGAGCCGAACGGCTGGAAGGCGTCGATGGGGTCCTGGGCACGTTGCTCGACCTCATCGAGATCGACGCAGGCTGGGAGCCTGCCGTCGAGGCAGCGCTCGGTGAGTCGCTGACGGCCGTGGTGGTCGACGATCCGACCGCTGGCAGGCGTGCACTTGACGCTCTGCGCAGCAGCGACACAAGTGGTGCAGTGATCGCACTCGGTGCTCGACCAGCCGCACCTGCCCCGCCGGGCGTCGGCGATGCTGTCCGGCCGCACGCCCGGAGTCAGCGGCCCGGCGTGAATGATTTACTCGACGGGCTGCTCGGTTTGGCAGTCCGTATCGACGACCTGTCCGATGCGCTCGACGCGGCGATGCAGCATCCGGAAGCAGTTATTGTCACTGGCGGCGGCGACCGTTTCGGCATCAGCGGTTGGCGAATCGGAATTGCCGGCAGCGGTGCCACGGCGTCGGCGCTCGAAGAAGCGACTGAGCGATCAACTGCAGCCGACGCTGCATTCGGAGCGGGGAAGGCAGCTGTCTCCGAGGCCGAGCAGACGCTCCGCACGGCGCAGAACACGGAACGCGAGCTGGCGAAAAAGCTTGATTCCAACGACGCTCGATTCGGCGCAGCGACGCAGGGGCTCGCCCGTACCCAGGGCGAGCACCGAGAGATCCAGGCTGAACTGGAAACGCTCGATCAGAACATCAAGGAAGCCGAGACCAACATGGCTCGGGAGCAGCAACGAGTCGGTGAGATCGAGGCGTTGCTCCCGGCGCTCGAGAGCGACGAGCACGCCGAGGCCGAGGCGGCCCGTGCCCGCGGCGAACTCCGTGCCGAACTCGAAGCTCGAGCAGCCCTGCTTGCTTCGCGTCGCAAAGACATCGAGGTGCGCTACGCCGGGCTACAGGAACGCCACCAGCTGAACGAGCGACGTCTGGCCGAGACCGAACGCCGCCTTGAGGCTGACAAGGACGCACGCATCGCGGCCGAAGGCCAACGCATGGTCATCGAGCGCCAGATCGCTGTAATCGATCGGCTCGCCGGGCTCGTTGAAGCACATCGCCACGTCGTCGAAGGCCATCACACTGCGCTGGCCGAGCAGCGCCGCAAGCAGAGCGACGAAGTCCGCGGCTTGAGCTCCGAACTTGACACGCTGCGGCGGGAACGCGCCGACAAGGAAAAGTCGCTCGACGTCACCCGTGAGCGCGCCCGCAAGGCGGAACTCGAAGAGGCCGAAGCCAAACTGCGCCTCGAAACTGCGATCGAAACGTTGCGCCGGGAGCTCGACATCGAGCCGGCCGTCGCCGAGGCCGCTGCGATGCCCGAAGTGCCCGACGGGGCAACACCGGCTGGGCGTGTTCGCGAGCTCGATCGGGAACTGAGGTTGCTCGGCCCGATCAACCCGTTGGCGCTCGAAGAGTTCAACGAACTGCAGACTCGCCACACGTTCCTCGAAGAACAGCTGGAAGACGTCCGGACGACTCGTCGGGAACTCTCCCGTGTGATCTCTGCGGTCAACGCCGAGATTCAGAACGTGTTCGCCACGGCATTCCAAGATGTGGCCAAGAACTTCACCGAGTTGTTCGCGCTCCTCTTTCCGGGCGGTAAGGGCAACCTCATGCTCACGCAGCCCGACGACATGCTCAACACTGGTATCGAAGTCGAAGCGAAGCCGAGCGGCAAGAACGTCAAGAAGCTGTCGCTTCTTTCGGGCGGTGAGCGCTCGCTGACGGCGTTGGCCTATCTTTTCGCCGTCTTCCGCTCACGTCCGTCGCCGTTCTACGTGATGGACGAAGTTGAGGCTGCCCTGGACGATGTGAACCTACACCGCTTCCTTGGCCTCATTCAGGAGTTCCGCAAGGACGCCCAGCTCATCATCGTCTCGCACCAGAAGCGCACGATGGAAGCTGGCGATGTGCTCCTCGGCGTCAGCATGCAAGCTGGTGGATCCTCCAAAGTCGTCACCGAACGCGCGTCTGAGGTGGGCCAGCTCGCCCACTAGCTGCGTCGCGTGAACTTCTCATTGAGCAAGCTCAACTACGTCGTCACGCGCCTTACTCCTGAACGACCTGGTCTCGCCTCAGAACCGGGGGGTTTCCCGGCCTGGACTCACTCGCCAGTCGCTCGAACACAGATAGCGTCGGCGGTTCATGGGTAGTGAGTTTTTGTTCCTGATCCTGGCGGTCTTCGTTGTGGTGTTTGGTGTGGGCGTCGTCCTCCTCAACCGTCGCAAGTCGGTTGGTCAACCAGCGCCGGGCCGGCCGGTGTCGACACAGGCCAGGCCGCTGGTTTCGCAGCCGGAGAGCGACTCGCATGTCGCAGCGCCTCAGCTTGACTCGGTCGTTGAAGAAGAACCCACAGTCGAAGAAGACCTGCCCGCTGGCACCTTCCGCGAGCGTCTGGCGAAGGCGCGCTCCACGTTCGCAGGCGCAATCGCCGGTGTGCTCGGTCGTTCAGCGATCACCGACGAGTCATTCGACGACCTCGAAGAGGCGCTCTTGCGTGCCGATGTCGGCGTGGCAATAGCGGGCGAACTCCTCAGTGGCCTGCGCGTCAAGGTCGCGAATAAGGAGATCACCGAGCCGTCGGACCTTCTCGACGCCCTCGAAGCGGAGATGACGGCGCGGCTTGTCGGTGCTGACCGCTCCCTCAACTTCGAACATTTCGAACCGGGGCACCCCAACGTGTGGATGTTCGTCGGCGTCAACGGCGTCGGCAAGACGACCACCATTGGCAAGCTTGCCAAGCAACACGTGGATCGTGGGCGCTCCGTGCTCCTCGCGGCGGGCGACACATTCCGTGCAGCTGCAGCCGAGCAACTCACTGCGTGGGCCGAACGCTCCGGTGTCGACGTCGTGCGCGGTGCTGAAGGTGCCGACCCGAGCTCGGTCATCTTCGACGGCATCGAAAAAGCTGCCGCAAAGAAGATCGAACTCGTCCTGGCCGATACCGCCGGCCGGCTCCACACCAAAAGCAACCTGATGGACGAACTCGCCAAGGTGCGCCGTGTCGCTGAGAAGGGTGCTGGCACGGTCACCGAGACGCTGCTTGTCATCGACGCGACCACCGGTCAAAACGGTCTCACGCAGGCACGCGAGTTCGGCCAGGTCACCAACGTCACCGGTGTTGTGCTCACCAAGCTCGACGGCTCGGCCAAGGGTGGTATCGTGTTCTCCATCGAGACCGAACTCGGCATCCCCGTGAAGCTTGTCGGGATCGGCGAGACGATCGGCGACCTGATCGACTTCGACCCTGAAGAGTTCGTTTCGGCCCTGTTCGAACGCTGAAGCCCCCGGTCGCTGAACCGGCTATCCGATAGCGTGGATGGCGATGTTCGACAATCTCTCCAGCCGCCTCGAAGGCATCATCACGAAGGTCCGGGGAAAGGGCCGCCTCACCGAGTCAGACGTTGATGAGATGATGCAGGAGATCCGCACGGCGCTCCTTGAGGCCGACGTCAACCTGACGGTCGTCCGCTCGATTTGCAACCGCATTCGTGAACACGCGATCGGGGCCACGCGATCGACGGCTCTCGACCCTGGCCAGCAGGTGGTCAAGGCAGTCAACGACGAGCTGACTCGTGCGCTCGGTGGCGAAACGCTCGTCATCACCTACGCGTCCAAGCCGCCGACCGTCGTCTTGATGGCCGGTTTGCAGGGCTCCGGTAAGACCACGAACTCGGCCAAGCTTGCTGCGTGGTTCAAGGCGCAGGGGCGCAACCCGATGATGATCGGCGCTGACCTCCAACGGCCTGCAGCTGTTGAGCAACTCCGCACGCTCGGCCGTCAGATCAACGTGCCGGTCTTCTCTGACCCGGAGGATCCGATCGTCACGGCTGCGAAGGGCCTCGAAGAGGCCAAGCGTCTGGGTCGCGACGTCGTTATTGTCGATACCGCCGGCCGCCTGTCGATCGACACCGAGATGATGGAGCAGGTTCGCCTCATCTCCGGTGCCGTCAACCCTGATTATACGTTCCTGGTCATCGATGCGATGACCGGTCAGGATGCAGTTCAGACCGCCGAGGCGTTCCACAACACACTTCAAATCGACGGCGTCATTATGTCGAAGATGGACGGCGACGCTCGCGGCGGTGCTGCGCTGTCGGTGAAGGAAGTCATCGGCCGGCCGATCGCCTTCGCTTCGACGGGGGAGAAGCTCGACGAGTTCGAACAGTTCCACCCCGACCGCATGGCGAGTCGGATTCTGGGCATGGGCGACATGCTCACGCTCATTGAGCAGGCCGAGAAAGCTTTCACAGAAGATCAGGCCCAGGCAGCTGCGACGAAGTTGATGGAGGGGCAGTTCACTCTCGATGACTTCCTCGAACAGATGCAGGCGCTCAAGAAGATGGGCTCGCTCGGCGGGCTGATGAGCATGATGCCTGGCATGCCGAAGGAGCTGAAGAACGCCAAGATCGATGACGACGATCTGAAGCCGGTCGAAGCGATCATTACGTCGATGACAGCCGAAGAGCGCACCTTCCCGACAATCATTCAGGGTACCCGTCGCGCTCGCATCGCTGCCGGCTCCGGGACGACCGTGGCCGACGTCAACCGACTGGTGAAGCAGTTTGGCGAGATGCAGAAGATGATGAAGAAGATGGGTATGGCCGGCAGACCTGGCAAGGGGAAGAAGGGTAAGAAGGGCAAGGGTGGTCAGAAGATGCCCAAGGGTCTGCCCCTCGATTTCGATCCGGCAGGGGCTGGTTTCGATATCCCGGGCCTCCCCGGGATGCCTGGCATCCCCAACTTCCCCCGCTGACTCAGTCGGGGAGCTGTTGGATGGGATCCTTGTCCCGCGTGGGAAGGCGCCCGGGCGCCGTTAGTCTTTCGGCGTTCTCAATTTCTCGAACACGTACTCTGGAGTGACGATCAAAGATGGCAGTCAAGCTGCGGCTCACACGTATTGGTAAGAAGAAGCAACCGCAGTACCGCATTGTGGCGGCTGATTCCCGTTCGCCTCGCGACGGTCGGTTTATTGAGATCCTGGGCCACTATGACCCACGACAGGATCCGTCCAGCCTCACGCTCGACAACGACAGAGCTGTTGCCTGGCTGAAGGAAGGTGCACAGCCGACCGAGCGCGTCGCCAAGCTCCTGAAGGTTTCTGGCGCCACCGAGCAGTTCGAAGCCGAGAAGGCTGCCAAGTGAGCGATCTCGCTCCGACGGCTGTCGCAGTTCTCGAGCACATCGTCCGCTCTATCGTCGACGATCCCGACGCCGTCACCGTTGAGGTCGACGAGTCGGGCAGTCGTCCCGCATTGAACGTGCGTGTCGGCGACGGCGACCTCGGCCGCGTCATCGGCCGTCGTGGCCGCACCGCTGCCAGCATCCGCACCGTCACTCGTGCGGCTGCCAGCAAAGACGATGTCGAACTCGACATCGAATTCCTCGACTGAGCAGGCCGGAGGCCTCGATGGCCCGATCCACTCCCATCCCTGACGGCTTTCTCGAAGTCGGACACATTCGTCGCGCCCACGGGCTGCGCGGTGATGTCTTCGTGCAACTGGTTACCGATCGTCATGAACGACTCGACGTCGGTTCGACGCTGGCAACAGCGAGGGGCGACCTCGTTGTCGAGGCAAGCAAGGTGCTGCCGAACGGCCGGTGGGTCGTGAAGTTCGTTCAGATCGCCGATCGCACGGCCGCCGAGACCTGGACCAACGTGGCAGTACATGCCGCGCCGATCTCCGACGCAGATGCGCTCTGGTTCCACGACCTGATTGGCTCCAGAGTCGTCGAAGTCGACGGCACCGAGCACGGTACGTGCTCCAATGTCCTGACCAATCCTGCGGCTGACATCTTGGAACTTGACACGGGCCACCTCGTCCCGACCACGTTCATTGTCAGTCGTGTCGACGGTGTGGTCACGGTCGACACTCCCGACGGGCTCTTCGACCTCCTGGACAAGTGATGTTTACTCTCAGCGTCGGCGGAACGGGAATGGCGAGCGTTGCAGCCAACACCGTGCCGCAACCGAACCGGGCCAGCTCATGACAGCACTCCGGATCGACGTCTTTTCGTTGTTCCCGAAACTCGTCGATGACTTTTGCGCCGAAAGCCTGCTCGGCAAGGCGCAAGAGCGGAACCTGCTCGATCTGCGGACCTACGACATTCGCGAGCAGACCAGCGACGTGCACGGCACCGTCGATGACAGCCCGTTCGGTGGCGGCCCTGGCATGGTGATGAAGGCAGAACCGATTTTTGATGCTGTCGAAGCTGCTGAACCGCCTCGCCCGCTGTTACTGATGAGCCCGGGTGGCCGTCGATTTAATCAGGCAATGGCGTTCGAACTCGCTGCGCTTGCTGACACTTCTGGTGGGTTCAGCCTGCTCTGTGGACGGTATGAGGGCGTCGATCATCGTGTCCGCCAGCATCTCTGCGACGGCGAGGTCAGCGTCGGCGACGTCGTGCTCAGCGGAGGAGAGGTCGCTGCATGCCTCATCATCGAGGCGGTCACGCGGCTGCGTGGGGGAGCAATGGGCAACGCTGCGAGCCCGGTCACTGAGAGCTTCGGTGAGTCGGGATTGCTCGAAGAACCGCAGTTCACGCGGCCTGCGGAGTTCCGTGACTGGGGCGTGCCAGACATCCTGCTCAGCGGCAATCACGGCAAGATCGAACAGTGGCGCCGGGCGCAGCGGCTCCACCGCACGATGCGCGACCGCCCTGACCTGGTTGACGCCGAACTGTCGGCTGCCGACCAGAGATTGTTGGACGCGTTCCCGCCTGTCCCATATTCCTGATTCGCCCGTACAATCTACTGGCCCTGTCAGCGCGGGTCCGCGCTGACATCACATTCTCGACTCGATTCACTTGGACGTAACGCTATGAAAGCCACCGACATCATCGACAACGACTCGCTCCGGACCGACATTCCGGAGTTCCAGGCAGGCGACGAACTGAAGGTTCATGTCCGCGTGGTTGAGGGTGGCAAAGAGCGCATCCAGGTCTTCCAGGGTGACGTTATTGCCATCCAGGGCGGCGGCCTGCAAGAGACCTACACGGTCCGCAAGCTCAGCTACGGAGTCGGAGTCGAGCGCACCTTCCCGATGCATACTCCGACCGTCTCGAAGATCGAAGTCATGAAGCGCGGCGATGTTCGTCGTGCGAAGCTTTACTACTTGCGGGATCGCAAGGGCAAGGCTGCCAAGATCCGCGAGAAGCGCACTTTCTGATGCGCTGGCCGGCGTTGTGCCGGCCACCAATCGAACGGTCGCATCGAGCGAACGTTCCCCTCGGGCTGATCGCCCCAGCAAATACCTACTGCTGGAGGAACTCGCCTATGGGCACACCCGAGTCATCACACGAACCCGATCTGCGTAACCGCGCCCGAGGCCAGTGGGGTGAGAACCTTGCGGCTCGCCACTACGAACGGCTCGGCTGCCCGGTGATCGATCGGAACTGGCGATCATCGACCGGGGAACTCGACCTCATCGTGCTCGACGGCGACGTGCACGTCTTCTGTGAGGTGAAGACCCGTGCCTCTGACCTGTATGGGCCAGCCGCCGCTGCAGTGACGGTGGCCAAACAGCGTCGTATTCGCCAACTCGGCGTCGAGTGGCTGCGAGCCCATGGCCTCGGTCACGTATCCGTCCGCTTCGATGTCGCTGCAGTTACTGGCAATCATGTCGAACTGATCACGAACGCGTTCTGATTTGGGTACGCGATGACGGAATTGCTCACCTGAAAAAGAGCTGAGGTTTTGTGTGAGCTGAAGTGGGCAGCGACGCCGGAATCGCTCACGCAAAACCAGGGGACGGCCGAGCGCGGGCAATGACGTGATCTGACCGCTCGGATCGATCAGCCGAAGAACGCCCAGCCGAGCAGGCCGATGGCCGCAACGAGGCACACGCCGACGAGGGCGTAGTCAAACGGCTTGGCGTTGTACGGGCGGTTCGGGTCGAATCCCACGGACTCAGTATTGCGGTGTCAGTCACCGAACTGCACCACAGCGACGGCGTACGCCCTCGGCTGGTGTGACCGATACACCAATCAAGGAGCACACGTTCACAACCTGTGTTTCCGTATCCTCGGAGACTTCGTGGCCCGAGGAGACGAGGCGGGCAGGAATCCCTCACCCCCAGGAGCCTCCCTTTGACCGTTATGACTCTCCAACAACCGACGCGCCCCAGCATGCGCAGCCGCTTCAACGACGCGTGGCTGTCGAACCCCAAAGCCGACCTCTTGTCGGGTCTGGTCGTAGCGCTCGCGTTGATCCCCGAGGCAATCTCGTTCTCGATCATCGCTGGCGTCGACCCCAAGGTGGGGCTGTACGCATCGTTCTCGATCGCCATCATCATCTCGATGGTCGGTGGGCGCGCAGGTATGATCTCGGCCGCCACCGGCGCCATGGCGCTGGTCATCGTCCCGCTCGTTGAGGAGTATGGCGTCCAGTATCTGTTTGCCGCAACGGTGCTCGCCGGTGGGCTGCAGGTTGTGTTCGGCTGGCTCGGCGTTGGCAACCTGATGCGATTCGTGCCGCGCACCGTGATGCTCGGCTTTGTCAACGCATTGGCGATCCTGATCTTCCTCGCCCAAATCCCGCACATCATTCTCGAAGACGGCGACAAGGATCAGCTCCCGTTGAACATCGCGTTCATCGTCGCTGGCCTCGCCATCATCTACGCCCTGCCCCGCCTCACCAAGCTGGTGCCGTCGCCGCTCGTTGCGATCAGCGTGCTTGCAGCCGGTGCCATCTATTTCGACTGGTCGCTGCCGACCGTCGGCGACATGGGCGAACTGCCCAACGCGCTGCCCGGCTTCGGTCTGCCTGACATCCCCTACACCTGGGAAACACTCGGCATCATCTTCCCGTTCTCGCTGACGCTCACCTTCGTCGGTCTCCTCGAGTCACTGCTGACAGCGCAACTGCTCGACGACCTCACCGACACCGACTCCGACAAGAACCAGGAGTCACGCGGCCAGGGAATCGCCAACGTCTTCACAGGTTTCTTCGGTGGGATGGCCGGCTGCGCGATGATCGGCCAGTCGATGATCAACTATCGCTCGGGTGGTCGTACCCGGCTGTCGACGCTCGCTTCTGGCTTGTTCCTGCTGATCCTGATCATGGTGCTCGGCGACCTCGTCGCTCAGATTCCGATGGCAGCCCTCGTCGCCGTGATGATCATGGTCGCGATCGGTACGTTCAACTGGAAGAGCATTATGCCGAAGACCACGCAGTCGATGCCGAAATCCGAGACGATGGTCATGGCCGGCACGGTCATTGTGGTTGTCCTTACCCACAACCTCGCGTATGGCGTCGCTGCGGGTGTGCTGCTGTCGGCGGCCGTCTTCGTCCGCAAGGTCAGCCACGTTGTGAACGTCACGAGCGTGCTCGACCCCGACAACCACGAGCGCCTCTACGCGGTCAGCGGTCAGCTGTTCTTCGCCTCGACCAACGACCTCGTGCACCAGTTCGACTACGACGCCGTCAAGGTCCGCCGTGTCGAGATCGACTGCACCGACGCCCGCATCTGGGACACGTCAGCGGTCGTCGCCGTAAACGCAGTGGTCGCCAAGTTCGCCGAACGCGGGATCGAAGCACATCTGGTCGGGATGAACCCACACGCCGCAGATCTGCATAAGCGGACCAAGGAAATCGTCTCCTCAGATCACTGACCACGCGGGATGACCAGTGCCGGTTGCATCCGGTTCGTAGGGTGGAGGTTGTGTTGAGTCGGCTGGTGCGATGCACCCTCGTCATGGGTGCGCTGGTCATGTTTCTCGCTGCGCCGACCGCAGCTGCGCCACCACCTCCGCCCGACAAACCAATCCGGCAAGACGTCGGCTCCGGTCTCATCCAGATTCCTCCAGGCTGTATCGCACCGGACCCCGCCAATCTGGCATTTGTGGGCAAGGCAGTTGCCAAGGACTTCGAGAAGGTGCGCTTCGAAATCGTGCAGCTGCGTGCCGGTTCGGCGAGTGGCTATGCGATCGACGGCTTGATCGACGTCCTGTATCTCGGTGATACAAAGTTCCTCGAGGTCGATAAGGAGTACCTCGTGGGTGCTCGATTCGACCCGGAGCTGGGTGGCCTGCTGTCGAACGTGCGACCGCCGGAGCCGCTTTTTGGTGGCAACGACGTGATCGGCTTGAACGACTCCGACATCGAGTGTCCAGTAATCGATGACCCGGTGCGCACGTTGCAATCAGACGGTCAGAGTGTCGACTCCGGTGTGGTCGCCCCGCTGTTCCGTGAGAAGCGGCTACTGCTTGCCACACTCGGTGTGCCGGTGGCGCTCGCCTTTGCGTTGGTCATCGGTCTTGTTCTGGTGCGCAATGTGTGGGGCCTGGTCATCAAGAGCATCTTCGAACTCGGTCGTGCTGCAGTCACGCCGACGCCGGACCACACGTCTGTTCGGGTGCGCGAGCATCGCACCCACGTCGCAGACGATGAGCTCCCATGACCCGTCGTGTCACGGACTCTGTGACAGGCGGTGTGTACGTTCACTCATGTGATCGAGTCGGTGAAAGCAGTGGCCTACGGGCGAGCAGCGTCGGAGGCGTTGGCTGGCGCGGTCACCAGCGCCAAGGCTGCAGGTCCGCTCATGCCGGTCACGGTCATCGTGCCGTCCAACTTTGTTGGCCTGTCGGCGCGACGGCTGCTCGGTTCGGGAGCCCTCGAACGCGGGGGCAAGAGCGGCGTGGCGAACGTCTCGTTCGTGACGCCATTTCGCCTCGCCGAAATGGCGGCGGCCGACCTGCTGCTCGAACAGCAACCGATGACCAACCCGGTGCTTGGCGCAGCGGTCCGTCAGGTGCTTGCCGCAGACCCCGATGTGTATCGGCCCGTCGCCCAGCACGAAGCCACCGAGGCGGCGCTCGCGGCACTCTTCGCCGAACTGTCGAATGTCGACGAAGCGGGCCTTGAGTCGATCTCCGAAGAGGGTTCCACTGCAGCGCTGCTCGCGGTCAAGTTCTACCGGCGCATCGCTGCGCAGCTCAAAGGGTTCCACACCGAGCACGACCTGGCAACTGCTGCCGCCGACCGGCCTGACCTCGCTGATCGACTCAGCTCGTTCGGCCATCTCATCTGGTACCTCCCGGCCTCGGTCACTCCGGCAATCGGGCGATTCATCGGCGAAGCATTGCGTACTGCCCCGTCTTCGTCAGTCATCGTCGGGGTCTCGGGCGCACCACGAGCCGATGAGTCGACTTGGCGCGCTTGCGAAGCCGCACTCGTCGGACGCCACGCTTCGTCTGTGCCGATCGCCCATGGCGACTCGATTATCTCGGTCACCGATGCTGCAGAGGAGATCCGTGAGGTGTGCAGCCGCGTGATCGGCCTCGTTGCCGATGGGGTGAGGCTCGACCGCATCGGTGTGTTCTTCCCGGCGCCAGACCCGTACGCGCGGATCATCGAGCAGCAGTTCGGTGCTGCGGGGATTCCGGCGAACGGCCCCGACCCTCGGCGGCTTGCTGACTCGGTCGCTGGTCGAACCCTGCTTGGCGGCTTGGCGCTGCCGGAACAGCGGTGGCGGCGTGACCGAGTGATGTCGGTCATGAGCGGCGGCCCGCTGCGCTTCGACGGAGCGTCGGTGCGGCCTGGCGATTGGGACCAACTGTCGCGAGATGCCGGCGTGGTGATCGATCATGCCGATTGGCGGCGCAAGATCGAATACGACGAGCAGCGCACAACCGAGCGGTTGGCCAAGCTCGAAGGCGGAGTGCAGTCCGACTCTGTCGCGTATCAGCTCCAACGGCTACGCGATCGAGTGGCCGACGGCCGACGGTTGATGGCCTTCGTCGATGGACTACACGGGATGGTTCGGGCCGTCGAGCAGGCTGATAGTTGGCCGACCAAGTGCGCTGCGGCCGCTGCACTTTTGCAGTCGCTGTTGGGCGAAGAGCGCCAACACACATCGTGGCCGGATCATGAACAGGAGTCGTTTGCTCGGGTCGAGGATGCGCTGGCGCGCTTGGCTGCTCTTGACGACATCGAGCCGACGCCGAGCCACGATGTCTTTCAACGCGCCCTGCGCACCGAACTCGATGTTGCGCGAGGGCGTCACGGCAGCTTCGGGCACGGTGTCGTCTTCGGCCCGATCGGCACGGCAATCGGCCATGACCTCGATGCGGTATTCGTGGTCGGCTGTGCCGAAGGGCTACTGCCGATGCCGCGTCGCGACGATGCGATCTTGCCCGACGCGGTCCGCACCAAGTCGCTCGATCAGCTGGAGTCGAGAACCGAACGTGTCCATCACCAGCATCGAGCGTTCCTTGCGGTGCTGGCGGCCGCACCGGCCGGGCGACGTACCTTGTTATTTTCCCGTGGTGACCTGCGATCCAATCGGCGGGCTCTGCCATCGCGCTGGCTGCTCGATACGGCATCCGCGCTGGCCGGTCGAGTCGTCCATGCCACTGATTTCGACGAACTCGAACTCGTCGAAATGGTGGGGTCGTTTGCCTCTGGAATAACTGCAGCGATGCACGCCGGGTCGCTCGACGAACGCGACATTGTTGCGGTGGGCAGGGATGCGGCCGATGGTGTCGCGATCCTCGACCATGAGCTTGGCGTACTCGTCGGTAGCGGATGGAAGATGCAGACGGCGCGTGCGAGTTCCGACTTCACCGAGTTCGACGGCAACCTGTCCGCTCGCGTCGGCTCCGAGGTGTTTCCGCTGCCCGGTATCGGCGATCGGGCATTGTCGCCGTCTCGGCTCGAGACCTGGGCGACCTGCGGGTTCCAGTACTTTCTCAACTACGTCCTCGAAGTCAGTGATCGTGACGACCCTGAACGAACTGACGAGATCTCTGCGCCCGATCGCGGCTCGCTCATCCACTCGACGCTCGAACAGTTCATCGCCGAAGCACTGCGTGATGGTGCGCCGTCGCCCCAGCAGGCATGGTCGTCCGAAGCGCGGGCCCGATTACACGTCATTGCTGATGAGAAATGTCTCGAGTACGAATCGACCGGGCGGACAGGTCGCCGAGCCAACTGGCGTGTTCGGCGTGATGACCTCCACGACCTACTCGATGCATTCTTGCTCGCTGACAATGAGTTCCGCAGCAGCCATCTGGCGACGCCCGTCAATGTCGAACTCGACCTTGGCGTCCGCAGCGGCGACGTTGTGCCCATCAGGTTGCCCAACGGCTCCTCGATCACGCTGCGCGGCATGATCGACCGGGTCGACACGACTGCCGATGGGCGAGTGCTGGTCACCGACTACAAGTCAGGCAAAGGTAAAAAGTACGACGGCCTCGACGACGATCCGTTCATCGACGGAACGACACTGCAGCTCGGTATGTATGCCGAAGGTGCGATGCAAGCCACGGGGAAGTCCGAGGCGGCGGCGCACTACTGGTTGGTCGAGCGCGATGGCGAGCAACGGCTCGGATACGCATGGACCGATGAGAAACGTGAGCGGTTCCACGAGGTGCTGACGGCAATCACGTCCGGCATTGCTAATGGCGTCTTCGCTGCGTCGCCGGGGGAGTGGGATTCCTGGCGGCTCACCAACGACAACTGTGGGTACTGCGACTTCGACAGTGTGTGCGTCCGCGACCGTGGTGACCACGCCGAGGCGAAGGCGAACGCCCCCGAGTTGGCTGTGCGTGTAGCGCTGTCGCTGAAGCCCAAGGTCGATCGAGAGGCCCATCGAGACAGCGACGGAGACGTGTCATGACGATGTTGTTGAGCGATCAGCCAGCCCGAGAGCTGATCAGTTCACGTGGCCTCGACCGAACGCTGTTCGTCGAGGCCGGCGCAGGAACTGGCAAAACGACCCAGCTTGTCAGCCGGATTGTCAACACGGTCCTGCACACCGACGTTCGGCTCTCCGAGATCGCAGCGATCACGTTCACCGAAGCTGCAGCGAGCGAGCTCCAGGCCCGAATTCGTGTCGAATTCGAGAAGCAGATCCAGGCCAGCAATTCGACGCACCGAGAGCGAGCTGAGCAGGCAATTGCCGACACTGATCTCGCAGCTATCTCGACGGTGCACGGGTTCGCCAGCCGTATCCTTGGCGAGTTCTCCGTGGCTGCTGGTCTGCCACCTCGGATCAGCGTGCTCGACGAGGTGGCCTCGCAGCTCGCCAACGAGCAGCGGTGGGATCGCTTCGTCGATCTACTGAACAACGAACCGGAGTTGGAAGAGCTGATGTATCGAGCAGCACTGCTTGACGTCCCGCTCAGCCCTGCATTCCATGGACAAGCATCGTTCAAGGACGTCGCCCACAACTTCGCGCAAAACTGGGACCGGCTCGACGAGCTCCTCGACCAGTCGCTGGGGGCCGTTCTCGCTCCGATCGACTTTGCACCGTTCCAGGAAGCCGTTCGGGCAGTGTCGACACTGCTCGACGACTGCCTCGATCATGGCGACCTGCTTGCCGGACACCTCCGAACGATCCTGCCGGACATGCAGGCAGTGGTCGCCATCGACGACCCGCATCGGGCTCTCCGGCGGATGCAGGCGCTCCACCGTCGAGGTCGGTCGTCGAATGGTCGACGGATCATCTGGGGCCGCGGCGTGGGTGGCGCCAAGAAGAACTGGGCCGTTGACCCGAACGACATCAAAGACATCATCGATGAAGCGAACGACGCGCTCGGCGTCGTGCTCGACAAAGTCAGCCAGGGAGTCCTCGAGCAGCTGATGCGGCTCACCGCACGCGAAGTGCGACAGGCCGCCAACGAACGGAAGTCGAATGGCGGGCTCGAGTTCCACGATCTGCTTGTCATAGCCAGGCAGATGCTGCGCGACAACGCCGAGGTGCGCAAGGCGCTCCACGAGCGATACCAGCACGTCCTGCTCGACGAGTTTCAAGACACCGATCCGATCCAAATCGAACTGGCGTCGCTGATTGCCGCCACTCCAGCGGAGCACCAACCGCCGCGCTGGAGCGACCACCCCGTTGCCGGTGGTCGACTGTTCTTCGTCGGTGACCCGAAGCAGTCGATCTATCGATTTCGCCGCGCCGATATCAAGCTCTTCCTCGAGGCTCGCGACACCTTTGGCGCAGCGGGCTCGGGTGTGGTTCGGCTCGACACGAACTTCCGCACGGTCCCGCCGATCATTGACTGGGTCAACGGCCTGTTCGCCGAGGCAATGTCTGACGAGATCGCCGATGCCCAACCGAAGTACGAACCGCTCAGCGCAGGTCGCAGCCTCGAGTCCTGCGCCGATCACCGACCCGTTGTGCTTGGAGGCGAACATCCGGACCCGAAGGTCAAGGCGGGGGAGTTGCGTCTCGCTGAAGCGACCGACGTAGCCGGAGTTGTTGCTGCGATTCGGGCTGAACCCGAGCAGTGGCCTGTATTCGATCAGCGGCACCAGCAGTGGCGCCCCGCTCGCCTCAGCGATATTACGATCCTGATTCCGACCCGAACATCGTTGCCGTTCCTGCGCGATGCACTGTCGGGGCACGAAATTCCATCTCGGCTCGCCACAGGAACATTGGTCTACGACACACAAGAGGTCCGTGACACGCTGGCTGCCCTGCGCGCTATCGACGACCCGAACGACACGCTCAGCCTCATTGCTGCACTGCGTTCCCCGCTCTATGGATGCTCGGACGTCGACCTGTACGCCTACCACCAGGCCCATCGACGGTGGAGCCTGCGAAATACTGTCCATGAGGGGTTCGACCAACAGCATCCTGTCGTCACGGCGCTCGCACATCTCCGCACGATGTGGGAACAACGTTGGTGGACTGGTCCGGCCTCGATGCTCGAACGCGTACTGCGTGAACGTCGGGGCTTTCTTCTGGGCTATGGCGCTGAACGGCCTGCTGAAGTGTGGCGCCGTCTGCGGTTTCTCGTCGATCAGGCCCGAGCGTTCGAGGAGTCGAACGGTGGAGGGCTACGGGCGTTCCTCGACTGGGCCGCGCTGCAGTCGTCTGAGGGCTCACGAGTACACGAGCCGATGCTGCCCGAGACCGACGACGAGGCGGTGCAGATCATGACTGTGCACGGATCGAAGGGGCTCGAGTTCCCAATCACGATTCTCTCCGGTATGACGACTGCGTCCAAGGGAAAGCAGAACGGCGTCAGCGTGCTGTGGGGAGAAACCGGTCCCCCTGCCATCAAGCTTCGGGCGGGCGTCGCCACCGCCGAACACACCACTCGGGCTGATCTCGAAGACGAAATGGACACCCACGAGAAGCTGCGGTTGCTCTATGTCGCAACGACCCGGGCACGTGATCATCTCATCGTGTCGGGTCACCACAAGGCCAGCAACAAGGCCCACGCGACGTACGCAACTCGTCTGGCAATGTTCTCCGCGGCGAACCCTGAGCTCTGTCGACCGTTCTCCGCCACTCCGATCGTGCCCAGCGCTCATGGCACTGTGTCGGCTGTCGACGCCGGGCAGGTCGGCGAGCCGATGGCAGAACGCCATCGATGGATTGCTGCACGCCAGAACCTGCTCGCCCCGTTCTTAGTCCCGACGGTGGTGTCGGCCACGGCGATCGCCCGCACCGTCGACGCAGCAATGGCCGACAGCGACGACGACACCGCGTCGGCCACCGACGAGTTGTCGGGCCCGACGATCGTTCGCAAGAAAGGTCGGGCCGGTTCGGCAATCGGGCGCGCTGTCCACGCAACGCTCGAGTTCGTCGACTTCGACGAGCCGCTCGACCTCGACGCGCTCGTTCAACGTCAGTGCGAGTTGCACGCCATCGTCGACTATGTCGACACCGTCGGAGCCTTGGTCCGTTCGGCGCTCAGCTCTGACGTGGTGGCACTCGCACGAACCAACACGGCATTCCGAGAGCTGTACGTCGGCGCGCCGGTGGGTGATGTGATGGTCGAAGGATATGTCGACCTGTTGATCCAGACGCCTGACGGTCTGGTCATCGTCGACTACAAGACCGACAGTGCCTCGTCGCCGGCCGAGATCGACGCCAAGCTCGCGGCATACGAACTACAGGGCGCGGCCTACGCCGTCGTTCTCGAAGAATCTACTGGCCTCGACGTGATCGATTGCCGCTTCGTCTTCTGCAAGGTCAACGGCG